>Ga0265295_1007810_pt1 | contig 12121 bp, 9 predicted proteins | sample Munlansysbiofilm_FD_192503 | JGI IMG/M metagenome (GOLD analysis project Ga0265295, IMG submission 192503) | Leachate microbial communities from a municipal landfill in Southern Ontario, Canada - Methane capture system biofilm | ecosystem: Engineered > Solid waste > Landfill > Unclassified ... | reverse complement strand
GCAACTACGATGTCAATTTGGGCCTGTTTCAGGCGATGGATACATTGTTCGCGCATCTGCTGGCTTAGGTCGCCATTTAGGGCAGCGGCTTTGTATCCAGCACTGCTCAGTTGCGCGGCTATTTCAGTAGTAGCTTCTTTGGTGCGCACAAACACCATGGCAGCAGTTATTTCTTCTACTTCCAGCAGACGTTTCAGAACTTCAACTTTTTGTCCGCTGTGCAAGAGCACGTGGTACTGCTCAATCTGATCCAGGGTGGTTGTCGGAGTAGATATCTGCACGTGCTGAGCGTCGCCTAAATATTTATCTGCCACACGCTTGATTTGCCTTGGCATAGTGGCGGAAAACAGGGCGCGCTGGCACTGCGGCGGTGCAGCGGCCAAGATGGTTTCTACGTCATCGATAAACCCCATGCGCAGCATCTCGTCCGCTTCATCTAGCACGATCGCTTCAATGCCGCTCAAATCAAGGCTACGGCGTTGAATGTGATCGATCAAACGTCCTGGAGTTCCCACTACAACATCGATACCGGCGCTTAGGCGCTTAAGTTGAGGCACCATGGCGCTGCCGCCGTATATAGGGATGATGGAGCATTTGAGCTTGCGTGCAAAGCTCTCCATCGCTTGCGCTACTTGAATGGCGAGTTCGCGCGTCGGTGTTACCACTAACACCTGAGGGCGTTTGTCCGTGCGCGGAGTAAGGCGCTGCAGTAATGGCAGGGCATACGCAGCAGTTTTGCCGGTGCCGGTCTGTGCAGTCCCGAGCAGGTTCTTTCCTTCCAGTAGCAGAGGAATACTTTGCTCTTGAATAGCAGAGGGATGTTGATACTCGAGATCGTATAGGGCGGCTAAGAGTTCTGGAGCGACGCCTAGAGCGCTGAATTCAGGGGAAAACATTGTGCGTGTACCTTGCTGACGGAGGGGAGCCGGACTTGCCAGAGGCGGGGTAGCGGCAGATATAGAGCAGAACATTATGCCTATGTTGGGATTTTAAAGCCAGCTTTATTTCTCTATTTATCCCCCGTTGTAGATTTCTCCGTTAGTGCGACTATATTCTTGCAACAGCTTGGCGGCTTCTGTTCGACATATATCGCGGGTAACCTTGATGCCACGCCTCTCCAAGCTGTTGACCCAGTGCTCCGGCTTGTCCCCTTCATCAAAACCCACGGCGCGCGCATCTTGGTCGCGTGCACCGCACACCAGACGCTTCAGCCCGGCCCAGGGAATTGCTCCCAGGCACATGGCGCAGGGTTCGGTTGAGGTTACCAGTTCATACCCAGGCCCGGATTCAGGGTTGAGGCTGTAGTTGTCCAAGCGCTGCTGTGCCAGCATAATGGCAAGCATTTCGGCGTGAAGTACTGAGCAGTTCAGCGCCACCACCCGATTTACTCCGGGGGCAACAAGCTTACCTGTGTCAAGCGCGAAGATCGCCGCTGCAAAAGGGCCGCCGCCATCGGCGATGTTGCGGTGCGCCAACTTCAAAACCCAGTTCATTTTATCGGTGTCTGTGGTAAGTGAGCTAGCCTTGATCTTGAGTTCCATCTCTGTTAGCCAGGGCGGAAGGCTGAAGCAAACCCTGCCTGCATCAGTGGTTACGGCATGTATATCATTTTTAATAGTCGCAGCTTCGGCATTTTCCATGGTTACTTTTCCGGGCTCAACATGTGGGCTGGATCCAGAAGGCGATCCAGCGTTGCGGCATCAATTCCATCGCGCAACGCGAGTTCGCGTAGGGTAGCACCGCTCTGGTGGGCTTCCTTGGCCAGTCGTGCAGCGTGATCATAGCCAATTTGTGGTACTAGCGCTGTTACCAGCGCGAGACTTTTCTCCAGCAGGTTGGAGCAGCGCTCTGAGTCTGCTTCAAGGCCTGCCAAACATTTGGCGTTGAACGCGGTTATGCCGTTGCTCAACAGCTCAATGCTTTGTAGGGTGTTGTACGCCAGCACCGGCATCATTACATTTAATTCGAAGTTTCCAGCCAGAGCGCAGGCCGTGACTGTGGTGTCATTACCCTGCACTTGGGCGCACACCTGCATGAGGGATTCAGCCATAACCGGATTGATCTTCCCGGGCATGATTGAGCTTCCCGGTTGGACCGCCGGTAAAATCAATTCGCCAATGCCGCAACGCGGTCCGCTGGCCAGAAAACGGATGTCGTTGGCAACTTTGAACAGACTGACGCTGCAGTTTTTCAAGGCCGCACTGACGCTGACCACGGCATCCTTGCTCCCCTGGGCTTCAAAGTGGTTGTACGCCTCCTTGAATTCAAGGCCGGTATCCGCAGCTATCTTTTTAATCGTGCATGGTGCGAACTCCACATGGGTGTTGAGTCCGGTACCCACAGCGGTGCCTCCCAGAGGGAGTTCAAGCAATCCCTGTGCGGCGTGCTGCAAGCGTTCAATGCCAAGTTCGATCTGACACGCATAGCCGGAAAACACCTGCCCAAAGGTAATCGGGGTAGCATCCTGAAGATGGGTGCGCCCGATTTTGATTATATCCTTGAATTGTTCCTGCTTGTTCAGCAGGTTGGCGTGCAGCTCTTGCAGTGCGGGGAAGAGAGTTGCATGAAGTTGTTCAGCGCATGCAATGTGGATAGCGCTGGGGAACACATCGTTACTCGATTGACCCATGTTGACGTGATCGTTGGGATGGATATGTTCAGAGCTTTTATCCTGCTCGAGTAGGATCGTGGCTCGGTTAGCGATAACTTCGTTGCTGTTCATGTTGCTGCTAGTGCCGGATCCGGTCTGAAAGATATCCACCGGAAATTGACGGTCGTGGATTCCCTCTATAACTTCAGTCGCTGCGGCCTGTATGGCGTCGGCTACATCTTTATTTAGCATGCCTAGTGTGTAGTTGCTGTGTGCCGCATATTTCTTGATGAGCCCGAGGGCACGCAGCATGGGGCGTGGCAGACAGATGCCTGAGATGGGGAAATTATCAATAGCACGAGCAGTTTGGGCTCCGTACAGAGCTTCGGTTGGGACCTGCATTGTGCCAAGGGAATCGGATTCGGTACGGGTTTTGTGCATAGCTTTCATCCTTCAGCTAAGGTTTTAAGTGAGGGTAAAGAAGGGTGGATGGATTTAGACTTTTATTTTTGATCCGCTCTGTGGATAACAATAATTTTCTATCCATGTTTTCGGCATATCTATCTGATGCGCATAGTGTTTTGTCCGCATGATTGTATCTTGGCGTGTGCGGATAGTTTTGGTTTGGCGTCGAGGCTATCATTTAAAATTTATTTCAACTAAAATGTACGCATGGAAACCTTAGCCTTACTCTTAATTCTGTGTTCCGCCCTGATGCATGCCCTGTGGAATTTGCTGGTAAAGCAGAGTAGCGACAAAACGGTGTTCATCTGGTGGATGTTCGTCAATGCATGGGCCCTGATGACGCTGGCGCTGTGGTTGCGCGCTGGAACGTTGCTTATCACTTCTGAATTGGTCTGGCTAAGTGCCGTTGCAGCAGTTTGTTTTGTAGTATACCACTGGCTGGGGGGATACGCCTACCGCAGCGGTGATCTCTCGGTAACATATCCCCTAGTGCAGACATCCATGTTGTATGTGCCTCTGTGGGGTGTACTTTTTTTGGGGGAGCATCTTAGCATCGCAGGGCTTGCGGGGATAGGTCTCATCGCTGTGGGCGCCTACGGGATTCAGTTGCGGCGCTTGAGTTGGCGCGATGCATTGTATCCGCTCACCTGTCTGCGGGATCGCGCGGTGCGCGCAGCTCTGTTGGCTGGGTTTATCTATTCCATCGGCGCGGTGTTGGATAAAATAGGGGTCAATGCCTACCCTGCGTTTGATTTTACCTATGTGCTGGTGTTCTTCATGCTGGTATTTATGTCGCTCAACCTGCTGCGCCCCTGTTATCGCGGGCGGGTTATGGCGGAAGCGCGCCATCATCCCCGCCTAGTCCTGATTTCCGGCCCAGTTATCATGGCGTCGTTTCTCAGCTTTCGCTATGGTCTGAGTTTGGCGCCAGTGAGTTACGCAGTACCGGTGCGCCAGGTGAGCCTACTGATAGGTGTTGGTATTGGGCTGTTGTTTCTGGGCGAAACTTGTGGGCGTATCCGCCTGGGTTTCGCTGCTTTAATTCTGCTAGGGGTTTTCGGCATCTGGCACGGTTGAGCTATGTCTGACGTGAGCCCGCTATATGTCTAAAAGAGGTGTTTTTCATTCCATTGCGGTTTCACGTAGAGCTTTTTCAAAGGCCTGTTGCATCGACATGGGGTGAATAGCGGGAAAATATTTAGCTGCATTATTATTGGTGGCAATGGTCTCTGACTTTAGGCCGTCGACCAGGGCAGAAGCGATGCTGAACGGTACCTTGGTGATAAAAACCAGCCAGTACGAGGACAGGCGTGGGCTGAAAAAAGGGAGGGGTAGGAGCCAACGCTTCAGCCCCATACTTTTGGCCGCCTGTCGCATTAATCCTTTAAAGTTGGTGATATCTGTGCCGATATCCACTTGAAGGTTTTCTTGCAGATCCAGATCTATGGAAGCTTCGAGATAACGGAGAACATCATCCACAGCGATGGGTTGGGTTTTTGTTGTAACCCACTTTGGGGTGATCATAAGCGGCAGTTTGCGAGCCAGATCCTGGATTATATTAAAACTGGCGCTCCCAGCTCCGAGGATAACTCCAGCGCGCAACCACAGAGTGTGTGGGCCGCTGGGGGTATTGGGGCTGAGTATTTCTCCAGTTTCTATCCGGCTCAGTAGATGTTCACTGGCGTCTTCGCGCTCGCCAAGTCCACCCAGATACACAATTTTTTTAACCTTGGCGGCTTCTGCGGCAGCGCGAAAATTTGCTGCACTCAGACGGTCTTTGCTGGCGTAGTCACCCTTGCTTCCCATGGAATGGATGAGATAGAAGGCCGTATCTATCCCAGTTAGGGCGTTCTGCAACGCACCTTGGTCAAAGGTATCACCTTTGATGGTTTCCACTCCCTGCCGGGCTGCTGCACTTATACGAGTGGGATCGCGTACCAGCAGGCGCAGTTTTAGATCACTGCGGTTAAGCAGGCGCTGTTTGAGCTTGCGTCCGATGTAGCCGGTGGCTCCGGTGATGAGGATTTGCTTTTTCTCTGCCTGATGCTGCGTTGGGTGCATATGGGTAATCCTTCTTTAAAGGGACGCCTGGCGGCACCTGCTTAAAAATGGTTGGATGACTTATCTTTTGCTTCTACAAGCCAGTAAGCAATGGCCAGGCCTACAATTACCCCCCCGATCACCATAAGCTCGTGGGCTTTTTCAGCGGATAAGGAGTAAATAAGCACCTTGCGGATCAGCGCGGCCATCGCCAACATAATAAACGTTCCGATGGCGAATTTTTTCCCCTGTAAATGATTGATCTCTTCGTGGATCAATTCAATGGCGGCCCATAAAAGCAGTAAGCTGCCCAAAATGGTTAATATCCCCTGTTCGATTTCTATTTTTGCAGCAAACAGTAAATAAATATCATAGGCGAACAAACTGATTGCAAAAAACGCAACTAGAGCCAATGCCGTGGCCAGGAAAAGATTTACATAAGAATTGAATTTTTTTAACCCGACCAGGATAGATTTTTCGAATCCCGATAAAGACAAAAACCTTCCCAGTTCCTCTTCTCTGTATGAGCTTGTGAGAACATCAAGATTCATATCTAATATCTTTTCTATAGCGCAAACCTCTTCGAGATGCTGTTTTTTATCTTGGAAATATTCCGTCACATTCTGCAGGAGAAAGGTTCGGGTAAAAGTGAAAGCAGAATTCACATAATGTGTTGGTAGACCGATCTTTACATGTATTTCACCAATCTTATAAAGATTGGTAAAATATCGCATGTCGTAATCACCGCAGAACAAATTGAGAAACCATTCCTTGATTTTAAAGTTATGTTTGGCAATGATCTCTTTGTTTTTTAAAAAGTGCGCGGTTTCCCCAAACCCCCAGATATATGCATAAAATTCACTGATAAACTTATCTGCCAGCTGCTCCATGCGGGGATGAAGTGAGTGCAGGCGTTGCGCTTCTGCATCGGTAAATTGGTAGTCTGCTTTCAAATCACGATAAAGTAGCATGTTCTTCCTTATGATCCCCTGGAAGGGGGGTAATCGAAGTTTGGGGTGTAGTTTTAAGGGAGGTGAAATGCTCCTTGGTTTGCCCTTGCCCTGGTCTACTCAAATCCCTGTTCCTTGTGCTTTGCCGCAATGGTCTTTGCCAGCTTTTGCAGAGAATCGAAAACTTCCTGCGCTGGGGAGCCTTTTGAAAGGACAGGCTCAATAATTTCTACCTTGAGATTTGGAATCATCCCCGCCAAGGTATCGATGGTTTTCCCGCCCCAGCCATATGAGCCGATTATCGACAGATATTTTGTGCGCGGACGCAAGGCATTGGCAAGAAAGGCGCAAGATGCTGCCGCTGGATGCGGGCCGGCCAGCACTGTTGGGGTACCGACAACTATGGTTCCGGCATCGACGAGGGCTATCGCGAGTTTTCCGATATCGGTAATGGTTAAATTAAACCGTTCGACCTTGACCCCTTCGTCAGTCAGGGCAGAGGTTAGATAATCTACCATTTTCTCAGTACTTTGATGCATGGAAACATACGGCAGCACCACAGTATTTTTCAGTGTGCCATCAATCCAGTCTTTATATGCGTCCAAGATGAAGGCTGGGCGCTTAAGCAGCGGCCCATGGCTTGGGGCTATTATGTCAATAGCGTAGGGAGCAAGTTTTTCCAGATGTTTTTTGATCATCAGGCGAAACGGCATCATGATCTCGGCATAATAGCGTTTAGCCGCTTCATAGGCACGGGCTTCGTCGGTAACAAAGAGATCGGTTGTTGCAATGTGGGAGCCGAAGAGGTCGCAACTGAAAAGTATTTTGTCTTCTTTGAGATACGCCACCATAGTTTCGGGCCAATGGACCCAAGGCATATGGATAAATTCCAGGGTTTTGTCCCCTAAGCTCAGGGTTTCTTTATCTGCTACCGTGATGATGGAGTTCTCGTCAATTTCAAGGAGGTCCAGGAGGATCTCCTTTGCTTTAGGGGTGGTAATTAATTTTGCCTGTGGGTATTTGGCTAGTACCGCCGGGATGCTGCCGGAGTGATCCTGTTCGGCGTGTAGCGAAATGATATAGTCAAGTTTGACAACATCTTTAAGCTGATCTTCCAGTTCTGGGAAAAACTTTGAGTCGACTGTATCAATAAGGGCAGTTTTCTCGCTCCCCTCAAGCAAAAATGCGTTGTAACTTGTTCCGTCCGGCAAAGGAATAAGTTCATCAAAGAGACGCGAGTTCCAGTCGATACTTCCCATCCAGTGGATTTTTTCTTTTATTTTTCGCGGGTTCATTCCACACTCCTTTTTGCAGCATTGATTGTAAATTTGCTGAGCAATAAATTTCTGGTTAGCTCTTTACACGTGGTTGAGCAACTTGAGTTCCTTTGGGTGGGGCTTTAGATACACTTGTTCGTGTAGATATTCCTGTTTGAATTTGCGCACAAAATGGTTGAGTAAGGTGATAGGGACGATTAGCGGAACCAGCCCTTGCTTGTAGCTGTGGATCAGATCAAGGGCTTCCTGCTTCTCGTCGCTGCTCAGATCGTGCTTGAAGTACCCCATAATATGCTGTAGCACGTTGGTGTGTTTATTCAGGGTGGTTTTCAGTTGCAAGGCTTTGAGTAGCAGGGTGCGATATTCGGCTAGAAACTCTTCGAACGGTAGGGCTTTACCATGTGCTACCAACCTCCCCATTTCTCGGTAAATCTTTTCGCTGTGGGAGAAGATAAGGAGTTTGTGTTGGGTATGAAATTTTACAACCGCTCCGTAGGAGGGATTGTCGCCTAAACTGCGGCGGAAACGCTGCAGGGTGAATATTCGGGTTATAAAGTTTTCCCGCAGAGCGGCGTCATTCAGGCGGCCCTCTTCTTCAACAGGCAGGAGGGGAAAGTGCTGCATGAAGGCTGCGGCAAATAGCCCAACTCCGTCTTTATGTGGCATCCCCTTTTTGGCATAGACTTTGACCCGTTCCATGCCACAGCTAGGTGAGTTGGCTTTGAATACAAAACCGTCGAGGTTCTCTGCGACTAATTCTTTAACGCGGCGCTGGGACCAACTTCGCATGCTCTCGGTTATGTCTTCCCCAGTTTTGGAAAAAACCATCCCTATCGCAGCATCGTCCGTATCCACCAGGCGTAGCGTCGGGCGGGGAACCGGCAGGCCGATCTCAGCCTCGGCACATACCGGAACATATTCTACGTACGGAGCCAACGTATCGTGCAGATAACGATTTAGTTTATGTCCGCCGTCATAACGAACTTTATTCCCGAGAAGACAAGAACTTATTCCAAGGCGGATTTTATTCTCCATAGGTTTGTTCTCCCCGTTTTTATTTCATTATTTAGCATATAGGTAGATAATTTTCAGAAGGCCGCGCCTGACATCCATCCTAACGTATCTGAATAAAAATACCAACATTGGTTCCGTCCCTTTTTTACTTCAAATACTGGGGGGATTCTCTGTATGGTTGAGTCCTTACGACGGTACGTTTTTACTTTGAGTCTATCGATACTGCAATAGTTTGATGTGTTGCGGTAATATTTTTATGGGTTAAATTGCAGCCTTGCGTAGCGCGCATTGTGCTTAAACTTAGTGGGAGTTCTGAAATATGTTTTGGCTTATGTATTTGTTGACGGGGGCGTTTATTGGAATTTTAGCAGGATTGTTTGGGGTCGGGGGGGGGGTTATCGCGGTTCCCATGCTGGCGTTTTTGTTTTCGGTGCAGCAATTTCCAGAAATCTACATCCTCCACCTGGCGCTAGGAACATCGCTGGCGACTATCGCATTTACCTCTGTATCTAGTTTTCGCTCCCATCATGCACGAGGTGCGGTCCTCTGGCCGGTGGTGCGTACCCTTACACCGGGTATTTTATGCGGTACTTTTTTGGGTTCTTGGGTTGCGGCACAGCTAAGTAGTAAATTTTTGAGTGTAATGTTCATGCTATTTATTTTTTATGTCGCGGCGCGCATGTTTTTTAATGTACGCCCGCAACCGAAACATACCCTGCCAGGAGCAGTGGGAATATTTGGCATGGGAACCGTTATCGGGGGAGTTTCAAGCATGGTGGGTATCGGCGGCGGCAGTCTATCCGTGCCGTTTTTAATTCGTGCTAATCAACCCGTACATAGCGCAGTGGGCACCTCGGCCGCCATCGGGTTCCCTATCGCATTAGCTGGAAGTGTTGGTTACTTACTCAACGGTCTGACAGTGCCGGATTTGCCTGAGTGGAGTATTGGATTCATCTATGTGCCGGCCTTGGTCGGGATTGCCCTTGCCAGTGTCTTGACAGCACCTTTAGGCGTAAGGTTAGCGCACAGTTTGCCGGTGGAACGCCTGAAGCGGTTGTTTGCTGTTTTTCTCCTTATTATGGGAATACGGATGCTCTTCGGTTTTATTTAGAAACACTTAGAAACACTTTGTGAGGCTTAATCGTTCCGTGTCTGCGCTACAATTTCAGCGTCTATGCCGAGTTTTTTGGCACGTTTCTCCCACAGGCGCCGTGCCACTGCGCGCATATCCTGTTCCGTGTCACTCTCATCCATGATTTCGATACCGATCAGGGTCTCCACCAGATCCTCCAGGGTCACAATACCTTCGGTGCCGCCATATTCATCCACTACCAGCGCGATATGATGACGTTCTTTAAGCAGGTGTTCCATCAGCATTGAGAGCGACACACTCTCCGGAACGTTGAGCAGATCGCGGGTCAGGCTTTTGATCTGAGTGTTGTCGCGCCCCTGCGCCTTTTCCAGTAAGATGTCAGTCTTTAGAACAAAGCCGCTGATGTCGTCAATGTCCACTTTATAAACCGGCATACGCGAAAATGGTTGTTGCACTACAAAATCAAATATCTCCCCGATGCCCATGTCGGCCTTTATCGCCACCATTACCGTGCGCGGAGTCATTATGTCCACGACGCGAAACAGCTCAAAGCGAAATAGATTGCGGATGATGCGGCTCTCTTTGTCATTGATCTGCCCAGTGCGCTCTCCGATCTTGGTCATGGCGACAAATTCATCCCGGCTGAATACGTGCAGCTTTTTACCGCTTGAGAGCAGGCGAGTTAAGCGTTCGGAGATCCATACCAGGGGATACAGGGTGCGAATTAAAAGCTGAATGAATATTCCAACGGGCCACGCCAGCCTGCTCCAGTACAGAGCACCGATGGTTTTAGGGACAATCTCGGATAAAAACAGGATTGCCAGAGTCAGCAGCATTGAGAACAATCCAAACCACGCGCTGCCGAAGATAGCCGCCGCTTTAGCCCCGGCGCCAATTGCACCCACCGTGTGGGCGATGGTGTTGAGGGTGAGAATAGCGGCGAGGGATTGATCGATATTATCCTGTTTCAGACGCTTCAGGAGTTTTGCCTGTTTTGGATGTTTGTTCTTGCGCTCCTCAATAAAGGCTGGCGTCAGGCTCAAGAGTACCGCTTCGGCCACGGAACACAGAAAAGAAAATCCCAGCGCTAAAGCCACATATATGATCAGCAGTATTACATCGGCATGGGTTGCAGCCATCACATCTGTGACCGGGGCTGAAGCACCCAGAGCTTCGTGTTTTTCACCTGGAAGAGCGAGTATGAGCACAGGGACCATAAATATAAAGGGGACAACTATGCGAAAGACTGCTGTTATATTGTGCTCATGTGAAGGTGGGGGATACAGAGATTTTCTGGTTTTACAGAAGAGGCTCTTCATGGTGGATACTATACTCCGGTCGGAATAACTGTTTATGTGTGCAGATTATGTCGTTTTCAGGTTTTCGACGGGAATTGGCCGTAAGATAAAAAATGCGTTACTGCACTTAATGTGGCGTACCGTTTGTAGATAGTAACATGATTAAATGGTAGGAGCATAACAGCATCTGCATCGGGTGCAATGGCGGAGGTGAGTGGCACCCATCACTATTTTGGCGAAGAAGGGGTCTCCCGGGCATGATCGAGGCGGAAGTGATCTGGCAACACTTTTCCGGACAAAAGTTTACACAGCTTGCCACGTAGGCCCATATCCCAGCGGAGTTTCATATCCAATAGCGGAATGTGAGCGTTGGCGATTATAAAACACTTCATATGTATTCGAAGATTGATGCCCTGGTTTCCTCTCTGGTTTCATCGTCACAGTGCTGAACCCGTTCTGTTTATTAGGGTGTTGACTTGTATGCCCAGAAGCACGAGGATATTATGCATTGCCGCGAATGCGTAGAGGCTAAGTTGTGTCAGGCCAAGGGACAAAATTGTATGCTAGTGCAGTATGCTGGCAAGCGTTGGAGTAAAACTATTAAGGTGCTCTGGGAGGATATGAGCAGCGTGGACATTCGGCGTCTGGAAATATTTTGTGCTGTAGTCGATCATGGCAGCTTCACCCGTGCAGCTGGTGCGGTGTTTCTCTCGCAACCGTCAGTAAGTGAGAATATCCGCATACTTGAACAGCAGTTGGGAGAAAAACTCATTGATCGTCTCGGCCGTCAGGCGCATCCAACCCATGCCGGTAAGATTCTTTATAAATACGCGCGCAAAATGATCCAGATGCAAAAAGAAGCAAGACAGGCCATCAGCAGTTATCAAGGTAATCTCGCTGGGAACCTGTCCATCGGCGCCAGTACCGTGCCTGGTGCGTATATTCTGCCTCCATTGTTGCAGGGTTTCAAACAACAATACCCCAGCGCCGATCTGCAGTTGCTTATTTCGGGCACCGGAAGGATAGAGGAAGACGTTGTTAGTGGAACCCTAGAGTTGGGCTTGGTCGGGAGTAATCCCAGCGATCAGCGTCTCAGTTTTGAAAAGTTATGCCACGATGAATTGCACCTTGTGGTGAACCCTGGGCACCCCTTTACGCGCAAAGGGGAAATTGAACCACAAGAATTGCTTGAAGTCCCTTTCATCATGCGTGAGTACGGTTCCGGAACCCGCAGCGAAATGAGTGCTGGGCTGAAGCAGGTTGGTCTCGATACCGGACAGTTGCGAATCGTAGCTGATGTTGGGAGCAATGAGGCGGTATGTCAGGCAGTGAAGTGCGGCATCGGCGTTTCCGTGTTGTCAGCTCTGGCGGTGCGGGAAGATGTGGCGCGGCAC
>Ga0265295_1007808_pt1 | contig 12124 bp, 12 predicted proteins | sample Munlansysbiofilm_FD_192503 | JGI IMG/M metagenome (GOLD analysis project Ga0265295, IMG submission 192503) | Leachate microbial communities from a municipal landfill in Southern Ontario, Canada - Methane capture system biofilm | ecosystem: Engineered > Solid waste > Landfill > Unclassified ... | reverse complement strand
GTAATTTGTGCTTGTGTAAAGTTCATAATTTCAATTTTTATTGTTTGTACTACAAAAATCGTAATTTTTTGAGCTTTACACACTTTTTTGGACAGTATCTTCAGGATGACGGATGACACGGATGACCCCCTGAAACAAGTTCAGGATGACGGTTCGGGATGACTGGAAACGAGTTCGGAATGACCCTGTGTGTTTTCCGTTGCATAAATAGGGTAGTAGTCTCTATTTTAGTTTTTTAGAATCATTTTCTTCTTCATCTGAATAGAATAAATTCAGACTAACGATAATGGCCGTAAAGCCCCAAAAAGGAACCGACAATTTGTCGGTATCTAAGAAGTTATTTAAAAAACCGTGGATGTAGTAGGAGACCAATGCCATTAAAGAAATTATAGTGAACAGCTTGACGTTTTTGCTTTTTGCTTTAAAATAAGTAATATTCGCATAATAAATAGTAAAAGCAATAATCAATAAAAAAGTGAGCAGCCCAACGATTCCTGTTTCTGCCAGTGGCCCAATGTATTCGCTGTGGGCATTTCCACCATCTCCGGCATTGGTGCTTATTATTGTTCTATTTTTAGAATGCTGAAACGGGGCATAAACAAATTGATACGTTCCGGGTCCCCAGCCAGCAATGGGACGCTCTTTAAACAGCTTAAAAGCAGCATCCCAACGGTTCAGTCGCTCTAGGTTGGAAGCATCGGTAGAAATGTTTGAAATAGACTGAACGTGTTCCAGAAAATTGGTGCTTGAATCTTGATTATTTTTATTTAGTTTTTGAAATATTTCATTTTCAAAGACAAAGAATAAGCCAATGGCTAAAATTAGAAATGAAAATATCCAATAATATTTTATTTTAAATTTCATAATAAACAATATTCCCAAAGCACCCACAACGCTGAGCCATGCTGCACGACTGTACGAGAAAAACAGTCCAACTAACAATATCAATGACAAACCCAATAGTAAGGTTTTTTTACCTCTACTGTATCCATCGTAAAAAAGCAAACCAGTCATGGCTATTGCATACATTGCCAATGCCGCACCGTAGGAAGTGTGGTCGTTATAAAACGGTCGCATCACCCAATGGCCAACCGATTTGTCAAACCCGAATGTGGAGTGGTAGTAAAAAGTATAAAAAATAATGATAATTAAACTAATAGCGTATAACCAGATGAAATTCCGGATTTGCATTTTATTTTTTTTGAAAACCAGAATTATGAAGAAGTAGAAACTGATAATAAACCAAAGTTTTGCGGCTAAAAATTTAAAAGAAACCAATGGGATTTCACTGGTTAATGAAGCAATAAAAAGCCAAGCTAAGTAGATGAAAATGGCTATGCTGACAGGGTGCTTGGTAATGCGGATGTCATAATCATTATCTTTTAGTATTCGAAGACAAAATATAATTGACAACACAATCATAAGAGCTTCGGAAGGGAGCGAGATTCCTGCATTTAGAATTTCATTGCTAATATCAACGGACAAAGGTGTAAGAAAAACAATCAACATCAAAAGCTTGTCGGATGCAAAAAAGGCAAACAAGGCAATGAGCAATACCCCAATTACGGCCGGGAACCAAAAAAACTCCTGCCATAATAGCAAAGAGTTTATTAAAATAAAAACTCCCGCTACTAAATAAACCCATTTTTTTTGAACTTTATCTAGCAAGGTTATTCTTTTTCAGTATTGTTTTTTGAAAGCAAATCCGAGTTTGACAATGTGTCGTATGCAATAATAGAAATGAGGACGAGCAGCAAACTTGCAAAAGTGGATACAACAACGATAAGCCAGCGAACAGGATAGGATTTTTTCTCGGCTTTATAAGCTCTGTCGACTAAGAATTTTTGAGGCAAAGAGGTTTCTGCATCCACTTTCGCCTCTTTGTATTTTTCTTGTAAAGCAGCAAGTTGCTTATGTTCACTTAAAAGTTTTTCATTTAATGATAAAAAAGCTCCACCGTATTTTGCTAAGTTATCTAACTCTTTTTCAAGCACTCCAGCGCCTTTCATATTTCCTTTTGATAATGCGATGGCATATTGCTCACCTAAAGTTTCAACTTGAGAATCGTATTCATAAATTCCTAATTTTCGTAATTCATTTAATGAATCTTCTTTCCATTGTATTTCTTCGCCTAGGCTTAGATACTCTGCTTTGACAATTTTAAAAGCTTGCAATGCTCTTTCTCTTTGCATTTCATTTTTTACAGTATCTAATAAGTCTGCAATATCGTTTGCAATATCGGCTGCCATTTGCGGATCTTTGTCCAAAACCGTGATTTGAACGGCCATGTATTCTGTTCTTTTATAACTTATGTTGCTTTCAAATTCTTTGTGAAGCTTTGTCATTTTGAATTTTCCATCCGGCTTAATATTATAATGCTCTGCTAAATTATATTTTTCGATGATTCTCTCTTTTATTTTTGTGGAATTCAAAATTTGCAACATTTGCTCCACTTGAGATTCTTCTCCAAACTCCAAAACATCTTGTCGGCCGTAAACGTTTTGTGCCAAAAGTGCTTTCGATATCGAATTGGTCGAGGTGGGAAACATGACAACGGTCGATTTGTATTTTGGCGTAATAAACCAAGGCGAAGAAAATAATGCACTCATGATAACCGCTACAACTCCAACGATAATAAACACTTTTCTCCAATGCCAAATGTACAAAATAATGTTTGATGAGTTAAAATCAAAGTCTTTTTTCATGTTATGTTTTTATTATTAATCGGATGCAAATATATGAAAAAAGGCAACCTAATACCATTTTCAAATGCCTTTTACCACACTTTGTTAAGTAACGATGTTTTTTCGTCTTTATTTTGTTCCAAACTCAAGTTTTCGAGAGTATTATAAAGAAGGGCTTGTTTTTTTTATATTGATTCGTACTGAATGTTTTTTTCTGCAATCAAAAGAAAGTTTGTTCCTCCTACTTTTTCATTTTGTGAAGTTTTGTATTCCTCTCTATTTTTAAAAAAATGTATCACACTGTTTCTTTTTTCTTGATCCATTTGATGGATTCCTAAATTATACAAAATGGAACCTTTTTGAGAAACAGCATTTGATAAATTCTGACAAAACTCTTCACTATAAAACTTTTCGGGAACTACATTATCTATAAAGAGATCCACTATTATTAAATCAAATGGATTTTTGCACTTTTTAATAAACTCAAATGCATCATTGTTGTGAATCGTCAAGTTGTTCGTCGAAACGATGGAAAACTCATCTCTAGCAATGTCAATTAGTTTTTGATCCAATTCAACAGCGACTATTTTTCCTTCATATTTGAATTTTTCTCTCAGAGAAAAAACGACACTTCCTCCTCCTAATCCTAAAACTAAAATGGAGTTTATGTTTTCAAAATTGATTTTAGATAAGCCCACTTCCAATATTTGTTGCAAAGCACCAAAGGAGTAATTGGCATGTTCGCTGTTTAATATTTTCCGTCCTTTGAATAAGGTTAAAAATAACAAACCATTATAATCCGTATCTATTTTTCTTGTTAGGGGCCAAAAATAGCTAAAAAAGACTTTTAATGAAGACTCTTTTTGATTGGAATGGGTCATCATCTTTTTCATGGTTAGTTGTTTCCTATGTTTGGTAAGCAATCTTTTCCGAAATGCTTATTCGCATAAAACAAAAACATCATATTTCAAAGATAAACTTTTTTTTAAAACAAAATTAAATTATCTTTTGGATGAATTTAATCTAGGTTTTGATATCATTAGCAACGATGAGTGGTGTTTTAGTTCAGGAGTTTTACTTTTTACTCTTTTAGAAATTGTCAATTTCTAAGCGCCCCATGTAGTCGTAATGTTTTCCGTTTAATAATTTATGAAAGCAAAAACCATTTTCTTTGGCATAAAATTCCATTGAACTCTCATCGATAAATAGCCAAGGAAATTTTTTTCCTTTAAATTGACGGTAGCTCATTTTATAAATAATCTCACCATAATAGTGAGCGTTCAAATCGATAAATATGCTGCCATCTTCTTCCAAAAAAAGATATTTAAGGTCAGAAGAGTCCATCAAAACTTGTCCTCCAGGTGCGAGCAAAAGTCTTAATTGATTAAAAAAACGTTTAAATCCATCAATATTTTCAGCAATGCCCATTCCATTCATCAGAAAAAGAACAGTATCATATTTTATTTCGCCAGATAGATTGTAAAAATTCTCGTTTAATACCTTTTGAACACCTCGCAATTTCATCACTTCGCAGGCCATTGGTGAGATTTCTAAGGCAGTTACGTCCACTTTTTTTTCTTGAAGATACAGAGAGTGGCTTCCCATTCCGGCTCCAACATCCAATACTTTTCCACGGCAAAGAGATAATGCCTGCTGTTCTAGCAAAGGCATCTCTTCGAAAGTGCGAAAAAAGTAGGAGACGGGCAACTCATCTGTTTCTGCAATGTCGCTCCATACTTTTATAATTGCATTGGGGTCGGGATTTTGTAGAAAATCCATTCCTGCCTGTCCCATAATATCGTGTTTTGCTTGCATCTGATTAATTATCATAAATGTATGGTTAAACTTTTTACATCCAAATCAAAAATCATTTATAAAAGAGCTACAAAGTTTAAAAATTCAGAAAAAACACAATCCGAAATGAATCAAGCTCAAAGAGATAGATTCATTTCGGATTGACTAAATCGCTTGGTTTTTTTAAAACTTCAAGTTGTGTTTAAAAAAACATGAACAATTTTATTTTTTGCTATCAGGTTTTTTAGTGATGGAACTTCTCATGTCCGTATCAGCCTGAATATTTTGGAATTTATAGTAATCCATAATACCTAAATTGCCTGAATTAAATGCACCTGCAATTGCTTTTGGAATTTCGGCTTCGGCTTCAATTACTTTTGCTCTGGCTTCTTGTGCTTTGGCAACCATCTCTTGTTCAACAGCTACAGCCATTGCACGACGTTCCTCCGCTTTTGCTTGAGCAATATTTTTATCAGCATTGGCTTGATCCATTTGTAGAATTGCACCAATGTTTTTACCTACATCAATGTCGGCAATGTCAATGGAAAGAATCTCAAAAGCTGTTCCTGAGTCCAAACCTTTTTGAAGAACTACTTTAGAAATACTATCTGGATTTTCCAACACTTGTTTGTGTGTAATTGCCGATCCAATGGCTGATACAATACCTTCACCCACGCGAGCAATAATAGTATCTTCTCCGGCACCACCCACCAATTGACGAATGTTTGCACGAACAGTAACTCTGGCTTTTGCAATTAACTGAATACCATCTTTTGCCACAGCAGCAACAGGGGGCGTATTAATAACTTTTGGATTCACCGACATTTGTACGGCTTCAAAAACGTCACGACCTGCCAAATCAATAGCAGTTGCCGATTTGAAAGTTAAATCAATATTTGCTTTGTCAGCAGAAATTAAAGCATTTACCACTCGTTTAACTTGACCTCCAGCCAGAAAGTGAGCTTCTAAGTCGTTCCTGTTGAGAGGAATGCCCGCTTTTGTTCCAGTAATTAGGGCATTGACAATGATTGATGGTGGAACTTTACGCCAACGCATCAAAATTAATTGAACCAAAGAAATTCTTACGCCTGAAACCAAAGCTGAAAACCATAATCCCACAGGAATCATCCATAAGAACAACCATAACAAAATTATTACACCTACAGCTATCGCTGCTAACAAGCCTACATTTTCCATAATTTATTTTTTTGTTTTTACAATTATTTTGTTTCTATTTACCTTTACAACTATTAGTTCAGTGTTTTCATCAACAAATTCTCCTAGGGTATGAACCTCATACAATTCACCTTCAATTCGTGCTGTGCCTGAAGGGGCTAGACGAGAGATGGAAATGCCTTCGGAACCAACTTTTACGAGCGCTTCATCGATGGTATTTACTTTAGAGTCTATGCTGTCATTTAGCATAAGGCGCTTCCAGGTATTTGACCGCAAAGACATTACAAATAGCAATACCATAATAAAGGCAGATACGATTAAAGTAATGTTTCCAGCCATGGTTCCATATACAGTATAGGCTTGGATAATTCCAAAAACGACACTCACAAATCCTACAATACCAAAAATGCCAACTCCTGGAATTACTAAAATTTCAAGCAAAATGGTAATGATACCAATGGCGATTAAAAACACAATTGCTCCCCAGCCCATAATTAATTATGAATTTCGGCACTCAAACCACGGTCGATAATAGAGCGTCTCATGCTTATCAACTTTCGTTTTTCACCTTGTTTAACAACACACTTGCCTTTATGATGCGTAATCCATGCACACTGCTCCGCTTGAAGCGGATCATGTTCGCAAATTTCAATTAAAGTTTCTACAACATAATCAAAAGAATTCACATCATCATTTAGCAAAACCAATTGATTTTGAAGCTTTTGTTTGTTTTTTTGACCAGAAATAGGTTTTGATTCTTCTACAACCATGTTCATTTTTTTTCTTAATCATCAAATATAATACTTTTTGTAAGCTTGTCAAGTAAAAAGAAGTTTTTTTTTTATATTTAACGTATTAGTATTTTAATATCTCACCGTCTGTTCTTTTCGTAAGAACCGTCTGAATAACTTCGTCCATAGAGTCAACAAAGAAAAATTGAATGTCTTTTCTGTATTTTTCTTCAATTTCAACGATGTCCTTTTTGTTTTCAGAACTTAATATAATATTGAAAATAGATGCTCGGCGTGCAGCTAAAATCTTTTCTTTAATACCGCCTACGGGCAATACTTTTCCACGCAATGTAATTTCTCCTGTCATTGCAAATTTGCTATCTACAACTCTTCGAGTAAGTGCCGAAACCATCGCCGTTAGCAAGGTAATTCCAGCGGAAGGACCGTCTTTTGGCGTAGCACCTTCGGGAACGTGAATATGTAGATTTATCTTTTCTAAGTATTCGGGTTCAATGCCAAAATCTAAGCTGTGCGATTTAATATATTCAAACGCAATGGTGGCCGATTCTTTCATTACATCTCCTAAATTACCTGTGATGGATAAAAGCCCTTTGCCTCGGCTAACGGATGCTTCTACAAAAAGAATTTCTCCTCCAACGGCTGTCCATGCCAAACCGGCTGCAACTCCAGAAATTGATTCCTTTAATGCTTGTTCACGTTTAAACATCGGTGGTCCCATTACCTTTTCAACTTCTTCTACCGTAAATTTAGGTGAAAAATATTGATCCATTGCCTTGTATCGAGCTTTTGAGCGAATCATTTTAGCAATGTTCCGCTCCAAACCACGAACTCCGGATTCACGGGTATAATCTTCGATGACTTTTCGAGTAATGGCTGGCGAAAAATGAACATCTTCTTTGGTCATTCCATGCTCTACCAATTGTTTTGGTATTAAGTGACGTTTGGCAATAAATTCTTTTTCTTCAATCGAATAGCCCGAAACATCAATAATTTCCATTCTGTCGCGCAATGCGGGGTGAATGTTGGAGATATTATTTGCCGTAGCAATAAATAGAACTTTGGATAAATCGAATCCAGTCTCTAAGAAGTTGTCATAAAAAGAGCTGTTTTGTTCAGGATCCAACACTTCTAACAGGGCAGCAGAGGGATCTCCGCTAATATTCATTCCCAAAACCTTATCAATTTCATCCAGTACAAAAACGGGATTTGCTGATTTTGCTTTTTTCATGCTTTGTATTATTCTTCCTGGCATAGCTCCGATGTATGTTTTTCGGTGTCCTCTAATTTCGGACTCATCACGCAAACCGCCCAAAGAAACACGAATATATTTTCGTCCGAGAGCTTCTGCAATCGACTTGCCAAGGGAGGTCTTTCCAACACCTGGAGGTCCGTACAAACATAAAATTGGGGATTTCATATCTCCTTTTAATTTCAAAACGGCGAGATAGTCAATAATTCGTTCTTTTACCTTTTCTAAACCATAATGGTCTCTGTCGAGAATCTTACGGCTTCGATTTAAATCCAAAAGGTCTGTTGTATATTCATTCCAAGGTAAATCGACAAAAGTTTCCAAATAATTTATTTGAATAGAATAGTCTGGCGATTGCATGTTTAAACGACTTAGTTTTTGAAGCTCTTTTTCGAAGATTTTAGCCGTTTCCTCGTTCCATTTTTTCTTGGCAGCTCTCTCTTTAAATCCCTTCATGGCTTCTTCAATTGGATTTCCACCGAGTTCTTCCTGAATGGTTTTTAGTTGTTGAGAAAGAAAATAATCGCGTTGTTGCTTGTCAATGTCAAGTTTTACTTTGTTTTGAATTTTGCTTTTCAATTTGGACATCTCGAGTTCGCCAGATAAGTATTTAATAACTTGATTGGCAAATGCAAACATGTCATTTATTTCGAGCAATCCTTGCTTATCGGCAATGTCTATGTTTAAGTTTGACGAAACGAAATTGATTAAATAATTTGGACTTTCTATATTCCTAATGGCAAAACCAGCTTCTGTAGGAATATTAGGCGAGTTTTTGATGATTTGCAAAGCCATGTCTTTAATGGAGTCGTTGATGGCTTTGAAATCTGCATTATCATAGGGGATTTGCGACTCTTCACTCATTTCATATGTTTCAACTTTTGCCATATGATATGGATCCGTTTGAAGCATTTCAATGATTTTAAATTTCCGAACACCTTGAATGATAATGGTTGTTGTTCCATCGGGCATTTGAAAAGATTTTATGATTCTTGCCAAGGTGCCAATTTTATACATATCCTCAAATTCGGGATCTTCTATATTCATGTCTAATTGGGCAACAACACCAACTAGCTTGTTTGATTTGTAATATTCTTTTACTAATTTTATTGATTTATCACGTCCTACTGTTATCGGAATAACCACGCCTGGAAACAATACTGTGTTTCGTAATGGTAAGATGGGCAGGATTTCAGGAATGGGAGTCGAACGAATATAATCTTCGTCTTCGGCACTCATAAGTGGAATAAATTCGGCTTCACCGTTCAGTAAATCAGATAAATCAAATTCTTTTTTATGTTTCATTATATTTTCAAGATTTATTGCATATTAATAAGACAATTTGTCTGCTTATTTGATATTTTCATATTATTAAGCTGACAAACGGTATATGCCAAAACAGTACCACTTGTGGTATTCAGCCAAAAATCGGAAAAAAAGTCAGGTTTTCGTTAAAATCTCAATTTTCTATTGTGATGTGTATTGCTGAATATGTAATCCAGTATTTTTTCGTCATTCTTGGTAAAATCAATGCCCCGTCTTTCCCACACTCTTTTTGCCACTTCAATGGCTTTTGAAGAGGAATATGTTGCCAGGCCGGCCGTGCCACCCCAAGCATATGAAGGAATAAAGTTTCGTTGATATCCGGAGCCAAAAATATTTGCACATACGCCAATTACGGTTCCAGTGTTAAACATTGTATTGATGCCACATTTAACGTGGTCGCCCATGATGGTACCACAGAACTGTAAGCTAGTATTGATAAATGTTTGGCTTGAATAACTCCAAACTCTCACATTATCGTATGTATTTTTTAGATTTGATGTGTTTGAATCCGATCCAATATTGCACCATTCTCCAATGACCGAATTTCCAAAAAATCCGTCGTGAGCCTTGTTTGTATATCCAAATATTACGACATTGTTGAGTTCGCCTCCAATTTTCGAGTATGGTCCAATGGTAGTTCCACCATATATTTTTGCTCCCATTTTTAGTTGAGCATGAGAACATAAGGCAAATGGACCACGAATCAGGCAGCCTTCCATAACTTCTGCATTTTCTGCAATATAAACGGGACCGTTTTTGACATTTATGGTTGCCCCTTCGATAATAGCTCCTTCTTCGATAAATAGGTTTTTCTCATCTCCAATTAATAGATTGGTGGCCGAAAGTTTTTGTGATTTACGTCCTTTGGTCACCAGTTCAAAATCGGCGACTATTTCCTGTTCGTTAAAAGCAAAAATATCCCAAGTATGATTAATTTTCGTAAAGAGACCTGGAAATTCAATAAGCTCTTCTTCAATATATTTTATATCTTCCTCATCGGCTGTTTCGTCAAAAGAAGCTTCTTCGAGATTTAGAAAATCATCACCAGAAACTTGATAAGCTAATATTGTTTCACCACTAATTATCGATTGATTTGGTTTTAATTTTTCAATCAATTTCACCAATTCAAGATTTGGAATGATAGATGCGTTGATTAAAGTATTGATTTCGCCCTTTTCCATTGGAAATTTGCTTGCCAAATAGGGTTCTGTTAAAGTAGAAGTGCAACAACCTAAAAACTTTTCCCACTTTTCTCGAATGGTCATTATTCCTATACGAATTTCGGCAACGGGTCGAGTAAAGGTTAGCGGTAATAATTGATTACGGGCACTGTCGTCAAATAAGATGTAATTCATGTGTTTTAAATATTTTATTTTTGTCACTAAAAAATCATTCATCAAATGTACAAAAAAGAATGTTTTAAAGAGAAATATTTAAGAATCTTTTCAACAATGTTTTGTTAAATATTGCTAAGTCTGTAAGTTGTATAGATTTGTGCTAAAAAGCCTTCGTCTGTTGTGTGAAATAATAAATAAAACACAGCAAGCATCTCTTTCAGAAAGAGATGCTTGCTGTGTTTTATTTTGATTGATTCTTTTTGTGCTTAATTCAAAACTTTGGATTCTGAAAACACAATAAAATCAAATAAATTCAATTTTATTCTTGTGGAGTTTTTTTCTCGTAATGTTTTTTATACTTGGTCATGAATTTATCAACACGACCTGCGGTGTCAACAAGTTTCATTTTACCAGTAAAGAAAGGGTGTGAAGTGTTAGAAATCTCTAATTTTACTAGAGGATATTCTTTTCCGTCTTCCCACTCAATAGTGTCTTTAGTTTTTACAGTAGAACGAGTTATAAATGCATAATCGTTCGACATATCTTTGAAAACAACTAATCTGTAATCTTTTGGATGAATCTCTTTTTTCATTTCTGCTCTATATTATTAAATTGGAGTGCAAAACTACATATTATTAATTTAAAAACAAAACTTTCATTCTCTTTTTTTTACTGCTAACAAAAAGCTTAATACGTCAATGCCGTCAGCATAGTCATTCCAGTTTGGGTTTTGGGCTTCGCCAAAGGCTATGGGCGAAATTGTTTCATCCTCACTAACAATACATTGTATGTTGTTTTTTATTTCATTTAGGCTATTCATTAATGCTTTTTTAGAGCTATATTCTTCCCAATAAACCACCGATAGCGGTGCCGATAATTGGCTATCTTGTTTCATCATAAAAAAACCAGAATCTAAAAAGGGCTCTCTGTTGATTAAATAAATGGATTTAAAATATTCATAATTGTTGAAATACTTATGATGATTCAATAATATACTCTCATATCCGAGAAAAGCTTCTATCAGTTTTTTTACTGGATAATCGCGGGGAATATAGATTTTTGAAACATTGCGACACCCCATTCCAAAATATAAAAATACATCATGGGCTAATTTCTTTAAATTATCCTCGTTTTCATCTCCAGTTATTACCGCTACACTGTTACGGTGGCCTCGAATAATAGAAGGATATTTTGAAAAATAATATTCGAAATATCTTTTGGTATTATTGCTACCGGTTGCAATAATGGCATCGAAATTTTTCAGTTTATCTTTTGCAAAATTGATGTATGGAATAAAATCCGAGTCAATGTCGCATAAGATTTTTGAAATTTCAGAAATTAAAGGGTCTTTTGAAGATTGTTTTATGAGGATTTTATGACCACTTATCAAAACGGACAAGAAATCATGAAACCCTACCAAAGGAATATTTCCCGCCATCACAACAGCAATGGTTTGCGATGTATCCTTGTTCAAATCCACGGTACTGTAAAGATTTGTCCATTCCCGAAGCCGTTTTTCACTCAACGAATTTCCAATTTGATTAAATGTGTATCGAACGTATTCCTTTATAAACCAAGGATTTTCGATGTGAGTATTTTCTATTAATGCAATAAGCCTTTTTGAAACGTCTGGAAATTCTGAAGAAATTTCATTGTTGGAAGCTTGCACTAATACGCTGCCCAATTTGGCAAAACCTTGTATTTTCTGTTCTAAATTCATAAAAAAACCACTTTATTTTTAGCGAAATTAATGAAATTGAATCAAATTACAATTTTTATTTATCTTTGAAAAAAAATATGATGCAC
>Ga0265295_1007807_pt1 | contig 12124 bp, 5 predicted proteins | sample Munlansysbiofilm_FD_192503 | JGI IMG/M metagenome (GOLD analysis project Ga0265295, IMG submission 192503) | Leachate microbial communities from a municipal landfill in Southern Ontario, Canada - Methane capture system biofilm | ecosystem: Engineered > Solid waste > Landfill > Unclassified ... | reverse complement strand
TTCCAGGATGATGGCACCGATCATTTGGTGATACAGTTCGCCTCTTTCGCCCAGCTCAAGCATATCTCCCAAAATGGCGATATGAGGAAGGCCGGGGAGGTAGTCCCGCCAAAATTCCAGGGCAGATTGCATGGAGACGGGGTTCGCATTGTAGCAATCCAGGATCAAGTGCCGGTCTGCCCGGTTTTCGATCTGCATGCGCAAATCCAGATTCACAGGCTGGCTCAAAGCACTTTGGATCTTGTGAGGGCCGAGCCCCAGTAACAAAGCGGTGGCGATTACAAAGGATGTATTGATCACATAATGTGGAGCCTGATAGGGAATCTGCCATTGGACACCAGCCAGAGTGAAGGCTTGAGAGCCTTCCCCTGGGATGATGTCTTGAATCTGATAATCGGCAGCAGGGGCAAATCCCACGCTAATGCCTTTGTCTTTGTATCGCTCAAAGCGTAGATCATCGGCGGGATACATCCGTAGCTCCAAGGCGCGGCGGAAGAGATCAGATTTTTCTCTCAAGACTCCCTCTTCATTGCCGAAGTATTCCAGATGCGAGGGGCCGATATTCAAGATTATGCCCGCATCCGGCATGATGGTGTCCGCCAGAATAGCGATTTCACCAAAGTGATTCGTTCCGATCTCAAAGATTCCGTATTTGTGCTCTGGGCTGATGCGGAGGATGGTCTTGCAGAGCCCGATGATGTTGTTCTCATTTTGCTGGGTCTTCAGCACTGGGGCCTCGCTTTGCAAGACCTGAGCCAGCAGCTCCTTTGTGCAGGTTTTGCCGGTGGAGCCGGTAATGGCAATCTTGTATATAGCAAAGAGTTGCAGGTATTTCTGGAGCACTTTGGCCATCAAAAGCTCTGTCTGCCCGCTCTGAATCAGCCTGCTGTGCGGGGGGCAGGTGTCCTCGCTCACCGCCAGATTGCTTGGATCTGTCAAGATCTCTGGCACATAGCGGTTTCCGTCAAAATTCTCGCCTTTTAGCGCGAAGAATACCGAAGCAGGCTGAATGCTCCTGCTGTCTGTGGAAATATGGTAGTAGCTTTGGGGCGAGGTATAGTCTTCCCCAATGGGTTCTTCTTTGTTCAAAATTCTAATCAGTAAGGGATCAAGAGCCAGGATCAGCTCATCTTCTGCCTTTTTGAGGGAGGTCTGCTTTGCATACTGCAATGCTACTTGATAATCATCAAAATCATGACGCTTTCCTTTGATTTCCTGATAGCTCTCATGCCCCTTGCCACAGATGAGCACGATGTCCTGTGGGCTTGCCAGCCGGATGGCGCTGCGGATCGCTTCTGCTCGATCGCGGATGATCCACCAGGGCAGAGCAAAATCCGTTTCTTTGACGATCTCATAGATGATTTTATCGGGGTTTTCATCCCGGGGGTTATCATCGGTAATGATTACGGCATCGCTGAGACTTAATGCTGCTTTGAGCATCAAGGGACGCTTGCCCGTGTCCCGGTTTCCTCCGGCTCCGATGATCGTGATCACCCTGGTGTGGGCAAATTTCTGCACACTTTTTAGCAGATTGCTGATGGCATCCGGGCTATGGGCATAATCTACGTAGATTCCCAGTCCAAGCTGATTTGGCACAGGCTCGATTCGTCCCCGGATTGCTTTGATATTTTGGCATAAAGCTGGTAGCTCTTGCAAGCTTGTGCCGCTCTGCAATACTGTGGCACAGGCCAGAGCCAGATTGTCTATATTAAAGTCTCCGATCAAGGGACTGTCAATCCTGACAGTCGTATCGCTATCCTTTTGCTGTAGCTCAAAGCTGGAGCCATGAAGGTGAGTCCGTTGATTCTGGATTGTAAGAGTGTTTGAGGGATCGTGTCCCACACTGATCACCTGGCAGGGGCTATCTGCCAGCCGCTGCAGCAGCATCCGGCCATGGCTGTCATCGCTATTTACAATGCAGGTGGCGGCAGCCAGGGCAGCTCGTTCAAACAAGATGTATTTAGCTTCAAAATAGTCATCCATATTCCGGTGAAAATCCAGATGGTCACGGCTGAGATTGGTGAAAAGGCAGTAGTCATATTCCACACCATAGACCCTGTCCAGGGCCAGAGCATGCGAAGAAACTTCCATCACCACATGGCTGATTCCTTCTTGTCTCATCCGAGCGAAAATCTGATTTAATTGCAAAATATCCGGCGTCGTATGCTGGGTGGGGTATTCCGCATTCATGATTCTGTAACCCAAGGTACCGATCCAGGCAGCTTTGAGGCCCTTTTGCAGCAGCATCTGATGAAGCATCAGCGAGCTGGTGGTCTTGCCATTGGTGCCGGTAATGCCATAGAGGGTCATGTGACGGCTGGGGTCGTCGTAATAGAGCTTGGCGTACAAAGCCGCGGCTTTACGGCTATCGCTTACGCTAATCTGCACTTTTCCGGTTTCGCCGATGCAGAAGGCGGCTCCGCGAGCGCAGACTTCCGGGATAAAGGCATGGCCGTCAAAGCTGCCGCCTTTGATGGCGATAAAGACTTCTCCGGATTGTACTTCCCGATTATCCGTTCTGGGTTTCGGGAGTGGGGCAGAGGTATCTGCAAGATTGTGCCGAAGCAGAATATTATGCTGCTCATAAAGCTCTAATAGACGGGAAATCATATAGCTGCCTCCAGGACGCAAACGCTTTGCCTGGTAATTCTCGAGCCCGCCAAAAGTGATTGGGTGCGCACAATGCCAGAGCCGATTATCCTGATCTCAACTCCCTGATCCGAGGCAGCTTTCAAGGCTTTGCGCAGGGTGAGCCCCACCAGATTTGGCATGGTTCCAGCACTTACGGCCTTATGATCCGAGCCCTTACTGCGCCCGATCTTCAGGGTGATGGGATGATTTTTGTCCACCGTGATGCCGGCCTTGGGAAATTGATCTATGACCACAGACGCGCTATCCGGACCTTCTACCTTATATAAGAATCCATATTGATTGAGATTGCGTTCTGCAGTTTGAATATTCATCCCGCGCAAATCAGGCATTTTCAGCGAGGTCTGCAGCAATCTCTCATTATAGGGCAAGATGTCGCAATCCGGCATAAAAAGAATGTCTCCCACGATCTTTTTGAAAGTGGGTGCCGCGCTCATGGAGCCAAAGCGGTAATAGTGTTGCGGTTCATCATAAAAGACCACCACCACCATGCGAGGGTCTTCCACAGGGAAAAGCCCGGCAAAGACGGCATTGTATTTATCGCCGGAATAGCCGCGGGTGCCTTCAATGTTTTTCTGCGCAGTACCGGTCTTGCCGCCCACGCTGATGTAGTCCATTTTAATATGCGTAGCAGTGCCATCATCCACCACATCCTGTATATAGGAGAGCATGGTGTCGCAGGCTGCTCTGGAAGATACCTGTCTGAGCACGGAGGGCTCAAAAGATTCCAAAATATTACCTTGATCGTCCCGGTAACTATCCACAATGTGAGCCTTCATCATCTTGCCACCATTGGCGATGGCACTATAAGCGGCAGCCATTTGGATGGCCGTCACCGAGATGGATTGCCCAAAAGAGAGCGAATGCAGAGAGTAGCCATCCCATTTCTCCAGTTTAGCAAATATGCCGCTGGATTCTCCAAAGAGATTGAGGGCACTTTTTTGCCCAAATCCCATGGCTATGTATGCTTCATAAAGCTTTACTTTCCCAATGCGTTCTGCGATTTTGGCCACCCCTACGTTGCTGGATTTGGCGATGATCGCACGGGGTGTGAGCGGGCCATAATTATGAGTGTCTGAGATCACCCGGCGTCCCACTTGATAGCGTCCGCATTCGATTCGTTCAGTGGGCTTGATCAGCTTGTGTTCCAGAGCAGGGAGTACACTCATCGGTTTTAAGGTGCTGCCAGGCTCAAACATAAAACTGGCCGGGATGTTGGATTTTGTCCGCACTATACTGGGATCGTCACTTAAATCCTGGTTAGAAACTCCGGCCAAAGCCAGAATCCTGCCGGTCTTGGGGTCCATCACCACGGCTCCGCCATTAGCGGCTCCGTATTTTTCCACCCCTTCATAGAGGGCGTTTTCCACAATCTCCTGGATTTGGGTGTCGATAGTCAGATACAGATTTGCCCCGTTTTTGGGTCGCTTTTCGTGCAAATCCGGATAAGGCATGGGGTTGTTATTCGCATCCAGCACTATCTCCCGCCAGCCGTATTCGCCGGAAAGCATTTTGTCATAAGTGGCTTCCAGCCCGCATATTCCGGAAAGTTTGTATAGTGACTTGCTATCTGTCATGGGATCGTAGCCATTGGATTCTTCGCTCACAGAACCCATCATCCGGGCAGCCAGGATACCTTTGGAATAGATGCGGCGCATCGAGGAAAAGTTGTGGATCAGGCCTGGGAGATTTTGCGTGCCAAAGGCCTTAAGAATCTTATCCAATTCGGCTTCACTAATTTTGTTTGTGATCTGAACCGAAGACTTTTTATCTCCCATATTCAGGCGCGTTAATACGTCTGGTTTTGTTAAAGAAGAATTATTCGAGATTGCACTGGCGATTTTATCAAAAGCTTTGGCTTGGGAGATCGAGGTTCTCGTGGCCCAGGTATTTACTGAAAAACGGTCTATATCAACCTGATAGTAATTGACGCTGCTGACCAGAAGATTGCCTTTGGCATCATAAATCCCGCCTCTACGTGGGATCAGTATCTCTTTGCGGGGGGTATAACGCACCCGGCGTAGATGAGCAAAACTGAAGGGATCCAAAATCTGGATGTTAAACAGGTACACGCTCCACAAAAGAGCTGCTGCGCCAAAGATAACGATAATAGCAAGGTAACGCGAGCGCATAAATCTAATCGAGGATGATGTTTACGTTTTTGGCCTCAGCTTTGGATGTGAGCAGATCTATGATGCAATAGCCACTCTTTTCTTGCTTTTTAGAAGGCTCATGCACATACACGATCTGTCCTTGTCCCTGCTCTGGGATGAATTGATTCATTTCCACCCGCACCAGAGAGGCGATGTGCCGCCCGCTTCGAAGATCATCATGTTCCACCAAGAGCTCGGTATTGATATTTTTCTCAGCGTTGTAGCTCTTCTCTATTACTGAAAACTTTCTGGTGTAATTTACGATCTTGTTGTTGTTAAAAAAGTTCAAAAAGCCACAGAGGCTCGCCAATATAATCACGGTGATAATCTTTCCCCGTATCATTGTTCCCCCTTTTTCTTTTCCGCTACCCTCAGCTTGGCACTGCGAGAGCGGACGTTGCTGCTTATTTCCTCTGCATCGGGAGTCAGAGGACGTTTGGTGATGATCTTCAGCTTACTATGGTGTTCACATATACAATTGATAATAGCCGGTGGGCAGATGCAATCTGTAGCCTCCAGCTTAAAAGTGTTTTTTACGATGCGGTCTTCCAAAGAGTGGTAGCTCATTACCACGATCCGCCCCCCTGGATTCAGCAGATTGATCGCATCCACAAGGGCTGAAGATAGCGCACCAAGCTCGTCATTTACACGGATCCGAAGAGCTTGAAAGATGCGCACCTTGGTCTTCAGAGATTCTTTTGAGCCCACTCCGGCTACGCTTTCGATGATGGTGGCCAGTTCCTTGGTAGTGGTGATGGGCCTACTTGCGCGGGCGTTTTCTATCGCACGGGCGATGCGTCCAGAAGCATTTTCTTCTCCGTATTCTTTGAAGATGCGTTTGAGCTCGCCGAGTGGAAATTCATTTACAATCTGGCCAGCACTAAGCTCCTGGCCCCTGTCCATGCGCATATCCAGGGCAGCATCTTTGTCAAAACTAAAGCCGCGCTCTGCGTCATCTATTTGATGAGATGAAACTCCCAGATCAAAGAGGATGCCATCGATGCCCTTTACCTTATTATAGGCAAGGCTGGTGCGCAGGTCTCGAAAGTTCGCCTGAATCAAGACAGGATCATAGCCCGCAAGCCTTTGCCCGGCTTCTGCGATAGCCTCTTCATCCTGGTCAAAAGCGTAAAGCCTGATCTTGGGCTGGGCTTGATACATCGCCAAAGCGTGTCCAGCTCCGCCCAGAGTGGCATCCACATAGATCCCTCCAGCTTGGAGCTGAAGCAAATCAATGCAGGTTTTGGCCATTACAGGCTGATGATAGCTGCTCATAGCTGATAGTCCTCACTGCTGAAGGTATTGCGATGGGTTTGCAGCTTGTTTTTACGCACCTTGGCATATACGTCTGGATTCCACAGCGAGATATAATGGCCTTCGCCTTTGATGATCACACTATCTTCTATGCCCACTTCTTCCAGCAACATATTGTGAATTCTTACCCGTCCGGGGCCTTCCAAAATCTGCTCCATCATGGCAAAATCGATGAGCTGGGTGCGAAGTTGCTGAGCGCGCTCACTTCCCTGCTTTAAGCGATCCAGGGTGCTGTTCCAGCAATCCAGGGGGTAGATGGCAATGGTATCATTGTGTCCCAGGGTCACGACCACAGAGCGCAAGGAATCTTCAGCGAACTTCTTCTTGAAGCTGGCCGGAATGATTACCCGCTGTTTGTGCACCGAGTTTTCAAAGATACCTAAAAATTCACCTGACATTGGCGTCACCTTTTTTAAGAGTTTGAGCACTGTGTGAGTTTCCCCATCCCATAAGGTCTTCGGGGCGACTCGTTCTGAGATATTTTGCTTTTAAATGAGCAAATCTGACATCCAATGACATCTTTACTCAACCCCGCTTTTCTTGTCAAGTGCTTATTTCGTTTTTTTGAATATTTATTTGATTTTCAGTAAAATAAGGTAGAAAGTCAGGTGGATTATTCATGATATTTCGGCTGATCAATTAGCCTTAAAGTCTGTCTAACAAGAGGCTAAAGCGATATAGTCCCCTAACTGTGGAAGCCTTACTTTTTGTGTTGATAACTTTCTACAGAGCCGCGGTTTTGCCAGATAAAGGTCATTCTGCATCATTATGACTAAGGTTTCTCACACCTAAGTTATTGATGAACGCCTTGTACCGAAGACTATCAATTCACGTAATCTGCCCGAGTCCTGTAAGGAAGTTAGATTAGATAGCAAAATCAATAGCAAAATCAGGAAACACCAATGTATTTGAACCTTTCTCCCTCTCTTGAGAGCATCGATCAGGCCTTCATCTACCCTTAATCAAGCGTTAACAATTAACGCTTGATTAAGGGTAGATTAACATGTGATCAAGCCCTCTTAACGAGGAAGAAGCACCCCCCCAGCTTTTTTATCCACAGGATGAATACTTAAAAGGGTGACACGCCACTCTGTCTCAAAAGACTTTTCTTTTACCCTGGGAAAAAGTGATTGACTGAATATCCCTTTGTGGCGAGCTTGTTTTCGTAAAATTAATACAATATATAGGATGAAGATTTGCTGAAGCCTTTGGCCCTGTCCTCGGATAGTAAGCTGATTGTTTGGGATTTTGAGTGATAAGGAGATTGATTGCCCATGTTTGAACTTGAAGATTGCCTGGTGCGGCTGGCCCGCCCTCAGGATCGTAAGGATTTGATTGCCATTTCACGCGGGATCTGGGCTGGGACAGACTATCTGCCCCAGGTCGTGGATCGCTGGCTCAATGAGGACTGGTTTTTCGTTTGCGAATACCAGGGCCGGGTGCTTGCCTGTTTGAAGCTGACGCTACTGCCGGATAACGTGCTCTGGTTTGAGGGTCTGCGTGTGCATCGCCGCTGGCAGGGGAAGGGCATTGCCCGTTTTATGAACACAGAGATCTTTCGCTTTGCCTCAGGCTTAAAGCAAGAAAATCCTGCCCTTAGCTACGAGTTTTGTACCTATTACAAAAACTACGAAAGTCTGGCTATCACCAGTAAGCTGGGTTTCGAGCAGCAGGAAGGCTTTTACAATCTGGAGCGGCGGGGTGTTCAGCACATAGAGCAGCCTGAAATCGTGCAGGATTATGGGCTTGAGATCTTTGCCCATTATCCCAAGTATTTACCTATAAACTGGCATGCTGTCCGTGCCACCACGGCAGCCCTGCCCTTCATCAAAAAGCAGGCCACGCTGTTCAGAACTCCGCAAGCTCTGTATCTGATGGGCACGGTGGGCGAGCCCTGCATCACCTTGCTTTCGCCAGTGCCAGAAGATATCCAGGCCGAATTGCCCTATCTGCAATCCTGCTTTGGCCCCCGCCGCAAGCTCAGTCTTACTTTACCAGCAAAGTTTGCAGCCCAGATTCCTCGTTTGCAGCAGAACAAGTTTTATTTCTGGGCTGATGAGGGCGAAGTCGCATTGAACATGCTGGTATTTGCCCTGTCCTGAGCCCCTCTAAACCCTCTAAACCTTCTCCACCCTCTCAACTTAGAGATTCACTTCCACCCAGACGCCCAAACTAAATATTCTGGAGCCATCATCACGTTTGCGATCTGTGGTTATCTCGTAGCTGGAGGTGAGGCCTCCGCGGATATTCTTATCAAACTGATAGGTGGCGCCGGGGGTGATGGCTATTCTGGAATTGGAGCGATCCACCTGGGAAGTATCTCTGCCCTTGGTGAGGTCTTCGGCGTTTTCATAGTTTATGCCCACGGATGAGGTAAGCTGATTGTTGATGTGGATCTTCTTACCGGTAAAGGGGATGGTAAAGCCGCGTCCGGCAGTAAAGCTATAGGAGATATTTCCATTCAGGGATTGGGTATTACTGGTTTTGATGATATCATAGGCATCCATATCGGTGATGTTTTCGGTCTGAGCTACAGAAAAGCTAATATTGGTATTTATCTTGTTTATGATGTTTCCGGTAAAGCCGATCAGGGGGGACATAGAGATGGTGGAGGATTCCTGTTTGGGCTTTATCCAATCGATATCTCCGCTGGCTCTGGTGGTATATTGAAATCCGGTATTCAGGCGCGCGCCTTGAAGGTATTTGGAAAGGCCTACCCACTTTTCCCAATTCATCAGACTGAGGGTGACATCCGGGAAAGTGGTGGAGGTATTTTGCTGGCTGGCAGTGGAGTATCTGCGGTTGAAGCTATGGGCAAAACTGATCGTGCTATCCAGATTCCGGCCTAAGAAAAGTCCAGAGGCCATGGTGATGGTATTGTCGTTGCCGATAGCATCCAGATAATCTCTGGGCATGGAGTGCGGCACACCCAGTTGGAAGGCAAAATCCGGGAGCTCGGTTTTCCGAGTATAATTCATAGTATAGCTATTCTGATAGGAAGAAGTGATGTTTTTGACCCTGGCCAGATTTTCAAGGGCAAAGATGAAGGGATTGATAGGGGGGCGCTTCTCTTTTTTAGGCTCTTCTTCTTTTGGCTTTTCTTCATCGGCATCAGTCCCCTCTGGAGTCTTCTCGTCGTCTTTGAGCTCTTCTTGAGCATCAGGATCAGGCTTTGCAGCTTCTTCTTCTTCGGGCTTTTTCTCTTCTTCTTTCAGCTCTTCATCAGTCTTAGCTTCTTCACCTTCTGGCTTATCCAGCTCTTCCTGCTGTCTTTTCTGATCTTCGGCTTCCTGCTGCTTTTTCTTATCCAGCTCTTCCTGCCGCCTTTTCAGGTCGTCGGCTTCTTGCTGCTTTCTCTTCAGCTCTTCTTCTTGCTTTTGGAGCAAGACCTTTTCGCCTTCGCTGAGGCCTTCATATATCTTGTCTTTCTTATCATCTTCGTCTTGCTTGGGGTCTTTGGCCGTGCCATAGCCGGGGATCTTGCTTTTCAGATTTTGAACCAGAGAGCTCAGTAAGGTGGAATTCATCAGAGAGAAATTTGTGCGGATGCCCCTGTTTACATTGCCATCACTTTGGAAGACTTCCACCTGTTGACCTTCCACATTCTCGTAATACTTGCGCTGCATATCGGTATAACGCGCCGTAACGCTGGAGCTCACAGTCATCAATCTGGGGAAGTAACTTGGGTTGAAATTCAGGCCTAGATCCTGGACATATTCAGTCTGTTTACCGATATTGATTTCGCTGAAGTACTGCTTTTGGATGAGGTCTCGCTTGGTATTGAATCTGGCGGTGGCATTGAGATCACTGGTCAGGGGCCAGGTGATATTATTATCACAGGTAAAGACTTTGGTTTCTATGGAATAAGACCTGGGATACCAGTCATATTCACCTTCACGCAATTCCCAGTTCCAGCTATAGGGCCTATTGCTATTGATGGTAAAGCTATTTGAAAAAGCTGAGGGCAAGTAGCCCAGACGGTAGTTTTTCAGCAGCCTAAAGCTCACCTTATCTGCCGGGAAATTCAGATTGTAGCCCATGGTTCCCCGCCAGGACAGAGTGGTATCCACCGCGGTGGAGGTGTGACTGTAGCGCTGCTCTGCATTTCCGGAAAGAGTGAGCTTACCCACAGTGTATTCCAGAATCTTGTTTTTGGGCGGAGTGCGCAGGCTGTAGCCGAATTCCCCATAATAGCTCAGGGTCTCGCTGCGTTCCCGCTTACGCTGTTCGGGATCGATGATATTGGAAATCAAGAGGTCAGAATTTGCCCGGAATCGCGGCGCACCGGTGCTATGATTGCGACGCAGGGTGACGGGCATATCCAGTCCCCAGGAATTTGGGAAGAACTTATTTACAAAATACTTGTTGATCACATTAAAGGATTGGGTTTTGGTATAGGTATTTGCCCTCCCCCGCTGAATCACGGGGTTGAAGTTTTCGCTTTTGGATTCAAATTCCACGTCCAGGGTGGAGAAATCGGCAAATTTGGTATTCAAGCTCACCCTCTGCGCCACTCCTATATCCTGATAGGGGTTTTCCACCCGCATGTCGTTGAAATACATGGTTCCGCTAAAGGGTGCATTCTGCTGCTCAGTGCGGGGATTGATCACTCCCAAAAAGAGCTCCCGGATGGTGGTAAGAGTAGGCCGTCCTCTAAAGAAATAGGTCTTATCTCCCACTATGAGAGTATCTGAAGTTGCTCCTGGATTCTTTTCTTTGAGGGCGGTAATTGCTTGCAGATCATATACCAGCTCCTTCCAGAGATTTTGGCTCATCTTATTTTGATATGCCACCACAGGCACCTTCTGGGTTACCTGGTAGTAATTCAGCGAATCTGCGCCAATGCGGAAAAAGATATCAAGCTCCTGCAGAGTGGATCCTACTTCTACTTCGGGATAGACCCAATAGCGCAGATTTTCATAAGCCAGCAGGTTGTATGAATCGATCATGCTCTGTCTAAAGACGATCTGCTGATCGCTCTGAAGATTTGCTATATCCACCGAAAGCGCGGATTCGGAAGTTTCGCGGCGGTCTTCGGTATATACTGTTCCAGGGGGAGAGGTATAGTGATTTGAGTTCTTTTGATTGTTCACTATTCCGGTGAGGTAAGTGGTGTTATAGGCGGCCAATTCAGATTCCGACAGGATGCGGCCATTCAGATCGCGCACAAAGAAATCCTGCCATTTATTGCCCACTATTGATGCTTCGGCCAGATATACTCGCACCGGTGAATCGCTTTGCAACCAGATGCGGGCATAGGAAACCTTTTTCAGGCTGGGCTGCACTCCGGTGCTGGAATTGTTTACGATGGTATAATATTCAGGATCGGTAAGCGGAATGCGGTACAAGACCCAGCCGTCATGATTTTGCCCGGTGGTATCCGCCAAAGATATGCTATAGCTAAAGTAGCGATCCAATTGGTTCAAGACTCCGTTGCCATCCAAATCTTCTGTATCCAGCACGCGGTTGCCCTCGGTGCCATTGATCCCGGGATAGTCTCCATTGCCGTCTATGCTGGGACTGGCCAGATCAAAGGGATCGTGTCCCGGCTCACCATGCTGTATGCCATCCAGACCGATGTCCTCATCCAGGGTGAGCACTCCGTCCAGGTTTGTGTCTTCCGTATCCAGACGGTTCAAACCGCCAAATTCGGTATAAAAGTCTTCGTTAATATCGCCCAGATCCACTGTGAGGGTTACATCCGGACGTTCTCCTTGTTTGTCATCTACCTTCACCATGAGCTCAATGTATTTCTTTTGAGAAAAGTCCAATTGATTGCCCAGATACTTCATCACTCCGCTATAGCTTTGTACTCCGCTTCCGGGCATGTAGAGATTGCTGGGCCAGTGCTTCAGAGCCAGCACAGTAGCGGTTTCCTTGCGTTCTCGCTCGTTCAGGGTGGAGGGGTCTTCGATCTGTTCCCGACGGATGTTTTTGGGATTGTACCAATTCATCCTGCCCTTGGCCAGCGAGATACCAAAAGGCTTACTGCCGCGCAACCAGGTGGA
>Ga0265295_1007806_pt1 | contig 12124 bp, 14 predicted proteins | sample Munlansysbiofilm_FD_192503 | JGI IMG/M metagenome (GOLD analysis project Ga0265295, IMG submission 192503) | Leachate microbial communities from a municipal landfill in Southern Ontario, Canada - Methane capture system biofilm | ecosystem: Engineered > Solid waste > Landfill > Unclassified ... | reverse complement strand
CACTTGTTTGCACGGTAGTAGCTTTACCATTTTTATATATATATGCCATACTTACTCCTTTGACAAATCTATTTAATTATAGCACATATACGGTAAAAAGTCGCATTTTTGTATCAGACGTCATCTTCCGGCGTAAAACTAGTCATAGATAATTATGAGTCAATTTTCAACACTTCTACCTTCTACCTTAACTAAAAACTAAAAACCAAAAACTAAAAACTAAAAACTAACGAACCCTTCAACCTTCTCCCTATAATTATTTCAATATCTCTAAAATAACAAACTCACTTATATCTGAAAAACCTCGCCGCATACGGAGATATCAAAAATCCAAACATTATACCCACCATATCGGCTACTACATCAAGCGACGAAAATTCCCTAGGCGGCAAAAAAGATTGGGCTATCTCTATTTGCAGGCCAAAAACAAAAAGCAACAAAAACCTATAAACTACGCTTAGATCTTCAAAAGCCAACGACACAAGAATATACAACACAGCAAACGCCGCCATATGATTTAGCTTATCCCAACCTAGAGTAACTGATTCCACTCCAGCCGTAGCTGTGGCTAAAAATTCTATGATTATAAGTATTACGATAAAAGATAATATATAAATGTATTTCAATTTTTCTCTTTTTTGTTTATTTTAACATTTTTTTGATAAAAATTATAAGTTTACAACAAAATAATCTACTATTATTCAGTCATTTGGGACTTGCCCCCGCCATTCACTTAACACTTAACACTAAACACTAAAAACTAACGAACCCTTCACTCTTCTACCTTCTACCTTCTATTAAAAACTAAATCTCTAACACTAACTATTTACAGTTTCCCAACCATCAGCAAAGCCAAAAATTTTACAAGTACCATCTGCCGCCCGATCCGTGTCGGCTCTTTGAGCAGGCGGTAGAACCATTCCAACCCGAGGTTGATGAAAATTTTCGGAGCCCGTTTTTTGAGGCCGCAATAGACGTCGAAACTCCCGCCCAGTCCCATGTAGAGCGCGGGATGCACTGTCATGAGCTCCTCCATCAGAAACTCCTGTCTCGGGCTCCCCTGAGCCACGAAAACGACGTCGGGTTTGAGAGTGGCGAGGTCTTGTTTGAGGGTTGCGATATCCTCGGGTTTCAGATAGCCGTTTCGATAGCCGGCGATCTTGACATCCGGAAACTCCCGACGCAGTTTGGCAACGGTCTCCTCGATCACCTCCTGTGACGACCCGACGAGATAAAAGCTCTTTTCGTTTTGAAATCTCCCGATCATATCGAGCCAGAACTCCGCACCCGGGATCTTGACCGCGTCCAGACCCTTTTGTCTCAGCGCCATCACCGCACCGATCCCGTCAGGGTAACCGATGTTGCGATTGACGATTTGCCGTAGGCGTTCGTCGTCTTTGAGGATCTTTTCGGCATTCATGGCTACCAGGATCTTGTGCTCATCTTTGATTTGACCCAGGAACTGATCCCTGTCTCTGAAGGCGTGGATTTTGTAGTGATTGACAATGCTATTTTTCATGATTCTTCTTTTTGTATCAGCTGACCATATTTTTTGGTTCTAATTCCTTCTCTAATCACGTGTGCCGGATTACCAGCGACTATCGTGTGCGATGGAACATTCTTTGTCACCACTGCTCCGCTACCAACAATGACCTCATCACCGATCGTGACTCCAGCCATAATGATGGCATTGGATCCGATGAAGCATCTTTTACCTATATGGGTATCAGCGTGCAAAGCCCTAGCGTAATCGTGTGAAAACACTATCGCCCCCCCCCGCAACGTAGCTCTCTTCGGCTATATGAACACCTGACGGATTGGTCTTGTCCAGTCTGGCTCCAAAAGAAATTTTTGCCGAAGGATGAATATCCATTTTGAAAATTTTTGTAAATACGAAATGCTGTACAAACAAAACCAATTCTCTAATTTTGTTGCGAATCCTTATCGCTATGTTCATCACGAGCCTCTCATTTTAATTATTTTGGCAGGGTTGCCGCCGACAATCGCATATTCCGGTACGTCTTTCGTAACAACCGAGCCGGCAGCTACTACTGCATGCGAACCTATGGTGATTCCCGGCAATATGATCGAATTTGTACCGATCAAGACATCATCGCCCACTGTTACCCCGGCAGGTGCTTCTTCTTGCAAACGCATCGGAACATCCAAACGAGAAAATCCATGGTTTACAGTGATTATATGCACGCCAGGACCTATAAGCACATCATTGCCTATCGTTGCATTGGCTCTAATCTTGACATTTTCGCTTATCGTGACATTGTTTCCCACGTTGATACGGGGGGAGATATACACATTCCGTTCTATACGAGGGTTTTCACCGCAAATGAGAATACTTTTGCGAAATAAAAAATTACGTAATTGTCTCAAACCGTACGAATACGGCATGCAGCTCATCGGAAAATTTTTGGCAAACAAATTGTAAAGTAAATAAAAAACTTTCTGCTTGACTCCAACCATCATTTATCCTTATCCGACAATTCTTTGTAAAGCCCAACAATCTGATCACAGACATATACGTTACTCAATCTTTTTTTTCTTTCTTCCGGAAAAGCATGATACTCTGAGGCAAAAACACACGCTACCTTTTCTGCCAAATCCTCCGCATTTTGCGCGATATAGCAATTATCCAAATTTTCGATCAGATGCGGTACATCGCCTACCGGCGTAGAGACAATAGGCGTATCACAGGCAATGGCTTCTTTAATCACCTGTGGTGAGCCTTCCGACAGCGATGTCATTACAAGGCACTTGGCTTCTTTGAGGGATTTTTTCACCTCTGCGCGGCTTTTCGAATCGAACAATATCACTTCCGGAGTCAGCCCGTATTTCTTTTTCAGCACATCCATCATTTCTTCAAAAAGAGGGTAATTCTTGACCGCACGCCGTGGAGAACCGGGGAAAATAACTGCATTTTTTCTTTCGACGGGTTCTTGATCATCCAAAAAAATGTCATCAATACCGCAGGGGATCCATACGCACTTTTCTGACAATTGATTGATTTTTTCAAAGATTTGCTGACTGACCGCTATATTATAATCCGCATATTTGTTTAGCATCTTTGAGATAAAAAACACTGCCTTACTGCCATTAACATCACTACCGTGATACGTGGCGATAATTTTTTTATTTTTTATAAAAGGAGCGATGAGCAGCAACGGAAGCCCGGTCAATCCATAATGCACATGGATAATATCCGGCTCAAAATCTTTTATCTTCTGATATAGCACTAAAGGGTTCAAGTATTTATGCAAACTCGACTGTCCATTGAGTACAAACAAATCCATATCCATGTCATAATGATCATGAAGATATTCAAACTGTTCTTTTACAAAAATACCAAAATAAGGATGCCGCTTATGAGGATACATATTTGTTAAAAAAAGAACTTTCATTAATATACCTCTTTCATTGCTTTAGTTGAAGACAATCCAGTCATCGTATCCTGAAACTCTTCCTTTGCTATCAAAGAAGCATAAATAGCCAAATAGAACATCATAAAAAATGCCACGCACTCCAGCAATAACAGATCAGGTATATTTACTAAGATTTTCATGCTCTTTTTCCAATAACATCTTGATATAAATCTAAATATTTTTTAACCGTTTTTTCAATGCTGTAATTCTGTATAGTATATTGGTAAGCATCCTCAACTCTTTGTGAGTTGGGATTATTCATGATCTCAAATATTTTATTTGCCAAGTCGTCACTATTCTCACATTCAAAAAAAGATCCTAATGAACCATTCAAAATTACTTCCATAGGGCCTTCAATATCTGATACGACTACAGGTAACTTGGCAGCCATCCCCTCTATGATGGTTAAACCAAACCCTTCATACCTACTTGGCTGGATCAATAGATCATAATCTTTCAAATGTTGATAAATATATGCTTTATCTTTTTTCCCCATAAAATTTACCGAACCATCAAGGTTAAGATCAGATACCAAGTTTTTTAAATAACTCGTAGAGGGTCCTTCTCCGATAAAAGTCAATGATATATCTTTATCGGGATTCTTTTTCCTCAAAACATACAACGCTTTTATAGCGATATCTTGTCCTTTCGTCTCATGATATAAGCGACTAACTTGTAGGACTTTAAACGAATTACTATCTCTATATTCTGTTTTCATAACAATATTTTTAGTTTGTATCCCATTATGGATAATGACACTTTGACAGCTACCTGTATCTAAAAGGTCATCATGCACTGCTTTTGATATCGCTACAACTTGATCGAAATTTTTTAGTTCTGGCGCATAAATATCTGTGGTATGAATGGTAATAATTTTTTTACCTCTATAAAATTTTAAAAGTTTACCCATAGATACATTATGGCAGTGAACGATATCAGAATGGATGGTATATAATTTAGCATATAACTTTATGATAAATAGCGGACTTTTACTACCCTCTTTACGTCCAAATTTATGTACTTTCACTTTTTTGGGTATAGATGTTTCTAAAACTTCATTCATTTCATCATTGATAATGATCAAGTGAACATCGTGATCAAGTCTTACCTGCTCTTCCATAATATCAATAAGCATGCTTTCAGAGCCACCGACCTGCAACGAAAAAATGATATGTGTTATTTTCATGATTTTAAATTCCTATTTTTTATTGGTGTTGTAGTCAACGCTAAAATTAACATCATTGGGATGATTCCAAAATCAGTCATCAATGGATGGTGCGTATAAGTCGCAGCAATGAAAACTATCATTAAGGTCAAGAACGAATATCTATAAGGAATGGGCGCATTGGATCTAAATGTCAAAAAAGTGATTCTTAAGAGCATAAATAATATGACAGTAGTTCCAATAAAACCGAATGTAGTCAAAAAAGTCAAATAGCCTGAATCTACAGAATAGAGATTAAAAGCGTCAATTCCATCTTTATCCTCAAGATAAAACCCTAACTCTTTTGCATAACTGCTTGAGGGATGGACAAAGCCGTATCCAAAGTATGGCGACTGTTCTATCATTGGTATCCTATACATCATATCCTTCACAAGCCTTGCACCTGTTGCACTATGTTCTCCACCTTCCAATAAATCTGATGTCAATGAATCAACTTGATTTATGATCGAATATTTTCCAAAATTTTCAGATACAGGTACTGCGATCAACAACAATATACATATACTCAGAAAATACTTCGCTACTTTTTTTATTCGGGCACGTAATAATGTTAAAGCTACTAATAACGTAATCGTGGCAAAAGCATACGCTCTGAATGGTTGCGCAAACAATCCGATAAACAAAAGAAAGATGATAATTTTTTTGATTTCCATATAGTGAAAATAATCTTTCCAATAAACCACGATAAATGCTGCTGTTACATAGGCAAAACCTAATTTATGAACAAATACATCTATATTTAATACTTTCAAGATAAACACAATTGAAAAAACAACAGAAAAATAAACAAGAATCTTTTCTAAAAATTCGGAACTTTTAGTTTTTAAAATATCCAATACAAACAAATGAAGCATTAAATAAGGGAAAATAATCTTTCGGGACATCAATAGAGCATTCCCCAAACTTTCGCCTCGAAACGGCATCGACAGGGTAACAACAAATACAAAAAGAATTAACCAGTTAACCCATATAATGGCTTTTCTATTTTCAATATTTCTATAACTTGTATGATTGTAAAAAAACTCTAAAAATAGATATGAAAGAGCAAAAACACTAACAATATCCCACATTGTAAGTGGACCTATATATACATCTTTTATTTCAAATAAATTAAAAAATTCATTATAGACGATAAGCACAAAAATAATAAGTATCCTTCTCAAATATTTCATCTTTTCATCTTCATATCTTCAATTTTATTTATCACATAGCCTTCCGCACCATCATAAGATATTACTTTTGCCGGAATACCAACAACGACCGCATTATCTTCAATATCTTTGGTTACTACAGCATTTGCTCCTATTGCCACATTGTTTCCAATTTTAATATTTCCAATAATTTTTGCACCTGGTGCGATATAGCAATTGTCTCCAATGGTTGGATAACCTTTGTTTTTTCCTCTGCTGCTTTGACCAATCGTTACCCCTTGAGATATATTGCAATTTTTTCCAATAACACTTCTTCCATTTATAACAATATCACCAAAATGACCTATGTAAAACCCTTGGCCGATTTTAGTAGCACGAGGGATTTGTATCCCAAATTTAATACTTTTACGAAAAAGAATGTATTTAACTAAAGGATTTCCGAATTTTTCTCCTATACGAAACCAAACCATATAATTAAACCCGGGGATCAAAAAATAACTTTTTAGAAAAACTTTGAGTGATACCCCCCCTCCATAGCGGTACAAATCTTGTAAAATCATTTCTATTATTTTCATTTTTTGCCTCTATGATTTAATATATTTAAATTGATTTTTCACAAAATACTTTGTAATTACTTTGTGTATTATTTTCAATAAAGTTTTTTTGCTCAAACTATTAGATTCTGAATTCCTAGCAGCCAACATTGCCCAAGCAAGCGGATAATCTGTCTCATTCAATTTAATAGCATCAAGGATCTCTTTTTCATATTGATACAATTCTTGTATATTTTCAATATGCATATGTTCTTGTGTAATTTGATTTCTATACATATTAAATATCATTTCTTGTACCACAGCTGATTCTTTACCATACAGATGCAAAGCGATGGAAAATGCTTTTAGGTGTTCAACATAGGCTCGTACTTTATCTCCTACTGCTGTTGCACTTGATTCATTTTCCACATAAGTATAAAAAACACTCTTACTTAAGTAAACTTTTTTTGCTTTTAAAAAGCAACCTATATTTACAATCATATCCTCATTTAAAGACTGACGCCAAGGAAACTTCTCATCAACCGCAGGAACAATAACTTCCCTGGCATATAGTTTATTCCATAAATAGCCAGCTCCGAAGTGATAATCAGTCAAATTCTTTACTAAATCATTAGTAACCAGATAGTCTGATTTAAATTCAGGTACATACCTTAAGTGTTTACCTTTATCATTGACTCTTTCTACACCACATAAAACGATATCGGCTTGATTTTTCAAAGCATTATTTAACATTGACTGATACATATCTAAGTGTGCATGGTCATCGGCATCCATGAAACCAATCCAATCACCCTTTGACTTGCGTAGACCACACATTCTAGCTTCGTGTACACCTACATTTTTCTCAAGATTGATTATTTTAATACGCTCATCTTGGGCTGAGAAGTCCATAACTAAATCAAGAGTATCATCTTTTGAAGCATCATTCACTATAATAATTTCTAAATTCTTATAAGTTTGATTCATTAAAGAGTTTAAAGTATGTTCAATTCTATCAGATGCGTTATAAGCAGGCACAATAATAGATATTAAATTATTTGTCATATATCAAACTCCAGTTTAAAAATTCTAAAGACTTCTTCTTCTCACCTTCTAGCAGCTTATTAACTCTTTCATAGTCAATACTTTCCAGCTCTTTACCCTCTAAATCTTTTACATCAAAGACAAGCCTATCCTCAAGCCCAAGTAAAGATAACAAAGATATAAACCTATCCAATCCTCTACTGTGATTACCTATAACAACAAACTCTTTTTCAAAGATAATAGAAAACACCATTCCGTGAAAAGAGTCAGTCACCACAAAATCTGCATTAGCAAACGATGCAACCCACTGTGGTACTGAAAAGGTTATATGTGAATCATTAAACCCTTTAAGATGATGCAGACTTTTTAGCCCAGTACGTTTTTGTGTAAACTCTATGATCTCCTTTTTCTCTTTAGCTTCATCCAGCACATAAGTAACCAACCCACCTTTTGGTATATTGGAAGTGTCGTACTTTGCGATGATCTCATTGATATAAAACGCTTTGCCCATCAAAAGCGTAGGGTCAAGTACATGCTTTGCATCGTTATAGCCAAAACTGTCACGGCATATAGCTACACCCGAAGCCTCACGAGTCGATACAGCCGTAAAATCTTTTAGCAGTTTGGCTATATCCTCACTGTCGCCTTCCCCCTCCCAGTGGTCTTTTCCAAAAGAGGCAGCATAGGCTATCTTCTTGGTTTTACTGCCATCGACAAAATCCAAAAAATAGCTTTTATAATAAGCGTCATTAATATACCTTTTTCTCCAAACCTGGTCGCTTCCCACTATCACGGCATCGAAACTTTCTCTTTTTACAAAATTTTCCAACTCTTTTTTGGTGTACAAATCTTTACTTATTTTAAAAATCTCGTTTTCGATAAAACGTCTATGAAACTCTTTTCGTTTTTGCCACTCTTTTTTGATTCTGTGATAGGCTTTAAAATTTTTAAAATCATGAAAAGGAATTACTCTTAATATTGATATAACTATATTTTTCCACAAAACTTGATCTACTTCTTTATATATTAAAGTAACATCATGACCTTGCGAATACAAAAGCCTATACAAAGCCACGGCTTGCAAAATACCGCCGTAGTTTTCGGCTATTGGTAAAGTTAGGATTCCTATTTTCATCTGCTTCCTTTTAGTATTCTAAAAATTTTTAAAACTACTCGTTTAGGCAGCATGACTAAAGAATATATTTTCTGTATTTGTCTTATTTTTTTAAAAAGCAAATCAATTTCAGACTTATTTTTTTCATAGTTTTCATTTGATAGTTTTTGTATTTTTAGCTTTTGTCTATTTGTAAGCTGCGTGAAGATATTTTTACTACCATAAAAAATAGCATTTTTATTATCAACTACAGGTTTTTGGGATAAAAATACTTTTTCATACTCTATTTCTTTTATATCTATATCCAAAGAGTTTTCCAATATTTTTGATATCTCATTTGTACGAGCTATAACCAATGAATGCCCCCTATAATCTTTCATATAATTAGGAAGCCAGGCATCCATCAAAACGATATCAGCACAATGGGCAAATACATCAGTGCAGCTATTACAAGCATTTGGAGTAAATGCTCTACTTCCCCATAACTTAGAAGGAATATTTGCATTTGACAGTTTATTGATCTTTTCCCCATTTATACTTGTAAACTCAAAACCGAAATTAATTGCTGATTTATTTTCTTGCTTTACTCTAAAGTTTACAGTTTTTAGCCTATCTGTTCCAATGGCATTTTTTGCCAAAGTATGTGTAAACCTTTTTGTCTTCATTTGCCCACAAACAAGACCTATAACAAACTTAATTCTTTTTCTCAATTTACTGTTTTTCTCTTGTGCAAGTCTGATAGCTTTTGCGAAACATGGAAGTGTGGTTATGGCATATTTCCCATCATTTTTTATAACATAGTCTAGTACTTCGGACATCTCTGTAGGATAATATACTGAGCCTCTTATTTTTCCCAACTCTTTAATCTCTTTAAAATGAGAAAATTTGAAAAGTTTATCTGGATCATTGTTTGATTCAACTGTCAATATAGTATCAACGAATTGTTGCTCAAGTAAATTTTTCAACAACGAATGTCCTGCACCGCCTGACGCCGATTTCAACCTTTCGGCAGTATCTTTTTTGTGTACTTCATAAGTATTTACAAAATAGCCTAAATCTTTATGAAAGCGTATATTCTCTTCATTTTCATATATATTTTTTGCTAATTCTTTTTCATCTTTATTCTCTTCAACAAAAGGACAAGTATCCATACAAAGGGTACATTTATCTAAACAACCTTTAGATTCAATAGGTTCATACATACCAATTGAATTAAAATCCATTTTTAAAACATCTACAGGACAAATGCCATCACAAGTTCCACAACCAATACATTGGTCTTTTAGTACAGTTGTTTGGATAATATTGAAACTCATTTATTTCCTTAGTTCTTTATATTTATTTACTAACATAAGCTTTATTTTTTGTCTTGTATCTAAATCCATGCCTATAAAATATACTAAAACAAAATTAACAAACACTGACACTATAAAAAATAGTAAAACTTGATAGATATTGTTATCTATCACATGTGATAGATAACTTAATGATATTAAAGATATGGTTATTATGATCAAAAGAGGGGCTACTGATATTCTCAGAAAACTTATCGCTGAAAAATTTATTAATCTTTTTAAAAAAAATATTTCTAAGAAAATATGAAAAAACCACATACACAACATCACGACAAATGGAGAATATATAGGAAAATTATTTTCTAATAAAACCCATGAAATCGGCAAAACTAAAATTAATAATATTCCTGCACTCATTTGAATACCTTTAACTTTTCCGGTAGCTTGTATCGCTATCACCATTGGACGTATAAAAGAATACATTAGACCATATATCATAAGTAATTTTGTAAAGATCATTGTATTTTGAGGTATTTGTGTCAACCAAACCGATAAAACATCGTCTAACTTTAAAAAAATCGGCAATACAACGATCCAAAGCAATAGAAATGCATATTTAGTATTCTGATATAAAAAGTTATTTAATTCATCTATTTTATTTGATGCATACAATTTGGTTATTTGAGGTGTTATAGCTGTTTGGAAACTATTTACAAATTGATTTAATCCATTACTCACTTGCATCGAAATAGCATGTGCAGCATTTGCAACAGGACCAAAATACAAATTTAAAAGTAAAGATACACCATGGCTTGATAACAATGCACCTAATGTTCCAAATAAATTCCAACCCGAAAATTGGAGCATGAACTTGACTATCTCTTTATCAAATGAGAGTGAAAAATGAGACTCTTCATAGTTTTTTATCACATAAATTCTATAGTATAAAGCAATGGTTAATGGGACCAGGAACATCAAAATCCCGTAAATTATTAGTTTATCAAATGATATAACCAATAATAAATAAACGATAAGAAGTTTTAAAATAGCCTCAACTATACTTACATAAGCGAATATATTCATCCTCTCATGAGCTATAATAAGTGCGTTATAAGGTACTTGCATAACCGTAACCATTGTTGAAGCTATAGCGAACTGATATACCCAAAAAGCAGCATCAAACCTGTCTACCGGAATATTCAACTTTTCGTACAAAAGCCAAAGACCAATAGTTTCACCTAAAAATAGAATAAAAAAAGCTAGAGCGATATGTATAGCTAAAGCAGTTGAAAAAGTCTGCTTCAGTCTCACAAAATCACCTTTACCTATCTCAAAAGTTAAAAACCTTTGAGTACCTCCTGTTAAAGTATTATTTAAAACTGCCATAAGAAGAACAAAACTAGCCACAAGATTATATAGACCAAAGTCAGTTACACCAAGTATGTCTAAAACAACTCTCACAGTATAAAAACTCACTGCCATGATAATAATCATACGGAAGTATAAGAACAGTGTGTTTTTGGCTATTCGTTTGTAGTTTTGGGTCATTAGCAATTTTTATAAGTTAATACATTGTTATCATTATAGAATTTATTTTGATATACAATAAATGCTGATACAGCAATCAATTCAAAACTCCACAAAAGTCCAGATTGGTTTCAATCTTCAAATTTTTAAATTCTTTATGCGCAACAAGGAGCGTCACAATATCCGCTTTTTCCAGAGCCTCTTTATACTCGACGATCTCAAACTCTTTGAACGCTTCGATATTCGGCTCTACAGCGAGGACATCCAGCCCATCAGCGATAAGACGTCTCGTGATATAGAGTGCCGGGGATTCGCGCAGGTCATCAATATCCGGTTTGAATGCCAGCCCCATAACGGCAACCTTCGGTTCCCTTTTAGATCCTGAATCAAGTTCAGGATGACGAGATAATTTCCATTCATTTACTGCATTTTTGATCTTCTCTATCGCCCACTCTGTTTTATAGGTATTGACCTCTCTGGCTGTTCGGATCATCTTCGCATCTTCACCGCCTGCATGGACGATGAACCAAGGATCGACCGCGATACAGTGACCACCTACACCCGCACCCGGTTGCAAAATGTTCACTCTCGGGTGTCTGTTGGCAAGTCTTATGAGCTCCCAGACATCTATGCCGAACTTGTCACAAAGGATCGAAAGCTCATTGGCAAAGGCGATGTTCGTATCTCTGAAACTGTTTTCAGTCAACTTCGCCATTTCAGCTGTCTTGGCATCGGTTGCCAGTACTTCACCCTCTACAAAGGTTTTATAAAACGCTACCGTTACTTCAGTCGCTTCAGGCG
>Ga0265295_1007805_pt1 | contig 12125 bp, 7 predicted proteins | sample Munlansysbiofilm_FD_192503 | JGI IMG/M metagenome (GOLD analysis project Ga0265295, IMG submission 192503) | Leachate microbial communities from a municipal landfill in Southern Ontario, Canada - Methane capture system biofilm | ecosystem: Engineered > Solid waste > Landfill > Unclassified ... | reverse complement strand
ACTGACCACATCATGGCCATCCAAGCTATGGGACATGATGTGGTCAGTTTAACCGGTGCTCAGTGTGGGATTGTTACATCCAATGTTCATAAACGGGCCCGGATCAATGATATTCATACCCATCGGATTGAAAAAGAACTGGCGGCCGGTAAGATTGTTATTGTCGCTGGCTTTCAGGGAATCAATGAAAACAAGGATATTACCACCCTTGGTCGTGGCGGGTCCGATACGTCAGCGGTAGCCGTGGCAGCGGCATTAAAAGCGGAATTGTGTGAAATCTATACTGATGTTGATGGCGTGTACACTGCCGATCCCCGGATTGTCGAAGATGCTTCAAAAATCGATGAAATCTCCTATGAAGAAGTTTTGGAGATGGCCAGCACCGGAGCCAAGGTATTGCATCCCCGGTCAGTGGAAATGGCTGAAAAATTCAAGGTGCCACTGGTGGTGCGATCAAGCTATAATTATAATGAAGGAACCATTATTAAGGAGGATGTTATTATGGAAAAAGTATTAGTTCGAGGGGTATCTCTTGATGAAAATATCGCAAAAATCTCAATCTTTGAAGTGCCGGATCAACCGGGGATTGCCTTTCGTTTGTTCAGTGCCCTGGCAAAAGCCAACATTCATGTGGATATGATTGTCCAGAATGTTAATCGGACGGCAGTGAATGACATCTCATTCACCATTGATGTGGATGAACTGCAGGAAGCCGTCACCGTCGCCCAGAAATTTGCCTTTGAGGTTAATGCCCAAAAGGTTGAATATGATCAGGGTGTTGCCAAGCTTTCAGTGATCGGTACCGGGATCGTGGCCAATGCTGAAATTGCTTCCAAGTTCTTTGAAGCGCTGTTTGAACTGGGCATCAACATCCAGACCATCAGTACCTCGGAAATCAAGATTTCCTGTCTGATTGACAAGGAACGCGGTAAAGAAGCAATGGTTCATATCCATAAAAAATTTGATATGTAATAAATCAGCAAAAATCCCTGAAACCAGGCGTATGGTTTCAGGGATTTTTTTCGAAAATTTGTCAAGCTACCCCCGTCGCCAGGTCCGGGGACTTAACAGCACCAGAATCGGGAATAATTCCAAACGACCCATGATCATGATAAGACTTAAGGCAAATTTAGTCAGATTATTAAAACCAGCGTAATTTCCCATTGGTCCAACCATATCCAGGCCAGGTCCAATATTGTTAATCGTGGCGGCGACGGCGCTGAAAGCAGTTGTGAAATTGGGTGCTGACGTAGTTGTGATGAGCAAAAAAATGACAAATATAAAGGCGTAAGTGATCAGATAAACGCTGGTCTGGCGACTGAGGAGAGCACTGATTGGTTTACCCTCAAAGAGAATCGGCAGCCGCCGATTAGGACTGACATTAACCCTGATTTCCTTGATAGCAGTCTTAATATAAATGGCAACTCGGCTGACCTTGATGCCACCAGCGGTGGAACCGGCCATTCCGCCGACAAACATCAAAAGCAGAAGAATGACCTTGGAAAATACTGGCCAGGTATCAAAATTGGCTGTTGCATAACCAGTGGTCGTGATGATGGTGGAAACCGTAAAAAAAACATCACGAAAGAGTAGCGAAACAGAGCTGTAAAGGTGACTGACATTAATACAGATCAAGGTAAAACTAACCGTAATAAAACCAAAATACCAGCGAAGCTCCTCGTTTTTAAAAATATTTTTCATCCGCATAAAGAATAGGGCATAATAGAGATTGAAATTAACGCCAAAAAGGATCATACTGATTCCCAGGACATAATCAATATAAGCACTGTTATAATAGCCAATGGATACGGCTTTATTACTAAAGCCCCCAGTGCCGGCAGTACCAAAGGCATGGATAAAACTGTCAAAGAGAGGCATCCCTCCCAGGGTTAACAATAGCACTAACACAGCCGTCATCGATAAATAAATCACATAGAGAATCCGGGCCGAGCTCCTTAACTTGGTGCGCACCTTACCGAAGGTCGGGCCGGGAACCTCGGCCCGCATGATAAACACGTCACCAGATTCAATTTTAGGCATCACTGCCAGTGCCAGCACCAGCACGCCCATCCCGCCTATCAGATGGGTAAAGCTCCGCCACCATAAAAGTGAGTGAGAAAGTGCTTCGACATTGGTTAAGATACTGGCACCAGTGGTTGAAAAACCGCTGGCGGTTTCAAAAAAGGCATCAATGGGATTCGGAATGGTACCGCTGAAAATAAAGGGCAGGCTTCCGAAAAATGACAGCGCCAGCCAGGATAAGGCCACCACCACGAGACCCTCCCGGGCAAAAAAATCGGTTCTGATTGGTTTTTTTTGACTGATCAACAAGCCAACAGCAGTAGTAATCGCAATGCTCAGAAGAAAGGGCCACAAGCCCTGCCAGCCTTCTTTGTAAATCACTGCCACAACAACGGCGGGGAGCATCAAAATCCCGGTGATGAATAAAATCCGCCCCAGGACGTAACTGACCATTCGTCGATTCATTGGTGGCCTCGGTTCTTTTCAAAGATATCATCAATATCCTGAAAATTTTTGTGTTTGGTGGTTACAACGATCACGTCATCATTTGCTAAAATTTTATTTGTGCCGTTGGGGTAGATGATTTTACCATTGCGAAAGATACAGGCAATGAGAAGCCCTGGTTTTGTTTTTAGATTGACAAGGGGGATATCGACCTCGCAGCAGGTTCCTTTGACTTTGAACTGCAAAACCTCCACCCGGCCATCCAGCAGCCGATAGAAGGCGCTGACATTGGAACCTTGAGAGTTTTCAATGGAACGGATAAAGCGGATAATATGATTGGCGATCAGTCGCTGGGGCGTAATAATCGACTGAAGCCCAACATTATCCAGTACCTTCAGCAAATCGGTGCGATTAACCTTAGTAATTGTTTTTTTGACTCCTTTGCGGGAGGCATAAATTGAAATCAGAATATTTTCCTCATCAACACCGGTTAAGGCAATAACCGAATCATAATCAGAGAAGTGCTCCTCGTTTAGAAAGGCCTGTTTTGTGCCATCTCCAAAAATAATTTCAGTTTGAGGATATTTGATGGCAAGTCGATCAGCGCTATCCGAATCAATCTCAATGACCTTGATAAACATTCGCATTTTGACGAGTTGCGATAAAAGATAGTCAGTTAGTTTACCGCCGCCGATGATAACTGCAGAGTTGATTTTTAGCAGATTGGGCTGACAATGTTTACTGAAAATCCGAACTTCTGCCGGACTGCCGGTAACCATGACATGATCGCCTGCGCGAAGGATAGTTTCGCCGTCCGGGATCATCACCTGGTCATTCCGAATAACGATACAGATGACCACGTCACCGAAACGGCCGTTGTGCTCTTTTAGCATCAGGCCAACCAGTGGGGTGCCTTCTTTTAGAACAACCTCGATCATATTGACCCGGCCATGCTCAAAGGTTTCGACATGCAAAGCAGAGGGAAACAGGAGTGTTCGGGTAATTTCCTGGGCGGCTTCCAATTCAGGATTAATAATTAAGGTGATCCCTAAAATCTCTCGAAGAAAGGTCATTTGTTTTGAATATTCCGGATCACGAACCCGGGCAACGGTGAATTTAGCGCCAAGTTTCCGGGCTGTAATTGCCGCAATGATGTTTGTTTCATCATTGCGGGTTACCGCAATGAAAACGTCACAGCTGTCAACTTCCGCTTCGGTTTGAATGTCAAACATGGCTCCGTTACCGTGAATGCCGCTGATGTCATATGAGTTGATAAATTGATCCAGGCGTGCTTCGTTAAGCTCAATGAGCATGATATTGTGATTTTCTTTAGCCAGATCACTGCAGAGAACTTCACCAACTTTACCAGCTCCTGCGATTACGATATTCATAGTGCGTACTCCCATCGATTAATAATCAGTTTATAATAGTGTTAACAACGCACATTATATATAATCGGTTTGAGATTTGCAAGAGCGGGATAAATTGAAAACGATGATCTACAAAGAAAGGCCGGTCTGATATCAGTGGGATTGGGTTTAATATTTTAAAATCAGAGCTATTTAAATGGCTATTTATTTACAAATCAGATATACTGCAATTATTGAAACAAACGATTAAACCATATCATTAGGAGGCGTGATGAAGGAAAATATGTTGGTTTTGGAAATGCTTCTCAAAAATAAGATAATCACCCGACAGAACATCGCTGAGCGAATTGATGAAGTAAAACGGACAAAAAATTCAATTTTGGATTTACTGGTAAGAGATCGTGTTATTACCGAAGCAGAAATCGTGTTGATTTTTCATAATGAATGGGGATTTGAACCTTATGATCCCCGGAAAGATGTGCTGGATCGGTGTGTCTTGCCTTTTTTCTCCAAAGAACAGGCTCGCAAACATCTGGTTTTTCCCCTGAACCAGGAGGATGACGATCAATTGACGGTGCTTATGGCAGATCCTACCGATGAAGAAACGCTGCGTAGTGTGAAACGGATCGCTGACAAACGGCTAAAAATATTAGTTGCTGAAAAGGACTGTATCCAGAACTTGATCGGCAAACACTACCATCAAAAATATGCCAATCAGAAGAGTGCAGATTTGATGAAACCGGGAGAGAGCAATGAAACCACCGCCGAGCCGACCATCATTACCCTTGTCAATGATCTGATTGAGGAAGGTGTCTCTCGGGGTGCCAGTGATATTCATGTGGAAGCCTTTCCACAGAAAATTCAGGTGCGGTTTCGGATTGATGGCGTTTTAAAACCAATTGGGTTGCTCAATCAAGAAACTTGGAAGGGCGTGATTACCCGGCTGAAAATACTGGGGGGATGTGATATTGCCGAGCATCGCCATCCTCAGGATGGCGCTTTTACGACCACCCATGAGCAGCGGCAAATCGACGTGCGCTTATCGATTATGCCCACCATTCATGGCGAAAAGGTGGTGCTGCGTCTATTGGACGAAAAGAAATTTTTGATATCAGTTGATGATCTGGGTTTTTCTAACGAACAAAAACAGTTGTTGCAGGAAATAATAGAAGCGCCCCATGGCATGCTGCTGGTCTGTGGGCCGACCGGAAGTGGAAAATCAACGACCCTATACAGTTTGCTCAATGGTCTGGATCCCCGGACGCAGAATATTATCACCATCGAAGATCCAGTCGAGTTTCAAATGGAAGATATTAATCAGATACAGGTGAACGAAAAGATTGGTCTAAATTTTGCCAGTGGTCTTCGGGCTATTCTGAGACAGGATCCCAATGTGATTATGGTTGGCGAAATCCGCGATGAAGACACGGCGGAAGTGGCCATTCGAGCTGCTATCACTGGCCATTTGGTACTGTCCACCATTCATACCAACAATGCCATTGCATCGATCAATCGGCTGATGGATATGAAGATTCCCTTATACCTGTTATCGGTAGCACTTCGAGGGGTGATTTCCCAAAAGTTGATCAAACGACTGTGTCCAAACTGCCGAAAAAAAGCGCTGGCCAGCGAAGCGGAAAAAAGGCTGCTGGGGATCACCGATCAGGACATCGAGCTCTTCTACCCGGTCGGGTGTTCTCTTTGCCATGGCACTGGCTATCAAGGGCGAATTGCGGTACAGGAAGTGCTGAAAATTACCAGAAGGATCCGGGAGGCCATCGGTAAGGGTGAAGACTATGATACGATTCGGAAAGTAGCTATTGAGGAAGGTCTCAAACCGATTGAAGAGTCTCTGAAACGTCATCTCATCTTGGGGAATACATCGATTTCGCAGGGCTTGGAGATTTTAACCTTCGAAAATGAATGGCATCGTTAGGGTGGTGTGATGGAGAAACAGTATATTTATAAGGCTAAAGATCGGCAGGGTGAGACGGTCAGCGGAATGGTTAATGGTCAAACCCTACGGGAGGCAGCCCTGGTTCTACAGACTCAAAATTTGATTGTGCTGGAAATCAAAGAAAAAAAGAAGTCGGAAGAATTTTTGAAAAAAGAGTTTAATATTCGCATCCGTTCCGTAACGGGTGATGCCTTCAGTCGTTTCTGCAGGCAGTTTTACATTATGTTAAAGGCCGGAATTCCGATTTTAAAATGTCTTGAACTAATCAGTGCGGAGACCGAAAACAAGGGCTTTGCCGAGGACATTTTCGGGGTCGGCCGTCGTATCCAATCGGGGGCAAGCCTTTCTCAGGCGATGACCGCTTATCCCAAGTCATTTCCATCCTTGTTCATTTTTATGGTAGCCGCCGGAGAAATGAGTGGAAATCTCAATGTCATCCTTTTTAAACTGGCTGAGCATTATGAAACCGAAGAAAAAAATCGGCGGCAGCTCCAGCAGACCCTCTTTTATCCGATGATCCTGAGTATTGTGTTTGTACTGGTATTGATCTTTTTAATCACCACAGTGCTTCCGACCTTTGCCGAGATGTTTGTGGTAATGAACGTCGAACTGCCGCAATCAACCCGGTTGCTGATGGAACTGAGTCATGGTTTAAGTACCGGATGGCCAATGATCATCCTGACGCTGACCGCGCTGGTGGCGGGATTTGTTTTTTTAATGGAAATTGAATCGGTGGCAAACCTGAAGGATTGGCTGAAAATGAAAACGCCGTTAATCGGAATTTTGGATCATAAACGGAGCCTGGCCAGAATCGCCACAATCCTGGGAATGTTTCTGGGAAGCGGGGTTGATCTTCTGGTCGCATTAAATCATCTGGAGGGAGTTGCTGATAATCGGTATATCAAAAGAGAACTCAGGGTTCTCCGGGAAAAGGTCGTCAGTGGAACCAGTCTGAGTCATGGAATGGCAGAAAGCCAGGTCTTTCCCAGTCTTTTTTGTCAGCTGGTTGCAATTGGTGAAGTTTCTGGATCTCTGCCAGAAGTGCTGGATACCTTGAATCTCATTTATGCAGATGAGATCCGCACCCGAATACAGTTGCTGCATACATCGCTGGAACCACTTATTCTGCTGATTTTCGGAGGGTTGGTACTCTGTATTCTGGCGGCGATTATGTTACCGGTGCTTGATCTATATTCAGTATATTCCAGTATGTAGGTAAAGAGGTGGAGATAAAAGAGTTCGGGAGTCAAGATGGAAGTGATTTATAGTAATGTATAAAAAGTAAAATAGTACTGGATTTTTAGGATGTAATCGGTTATAATAACCTCATGGTGTGAAAACGTTTTAATTCCCTTTCTTAATTTTCTTGAAAAAGAGGTGCGTACGCATCTCTTTTTTACTTTGTCGGAGCTGCTTGATCCATCGAGTTTCTTAATTTGACCGCTATTTTCGTTTGTTCTCTAGAGCTATTCCGAATTATCTGTTTTTTTCTCTTGAAATATTTTTAGTTTAAGGTTATATTTAAGGTCAAGAAAACATCAGGAAAGTAGGAAATAAATATGAATGCAGTAAAAATTAAAGACGATATTTTTTGGGTCGGTGTGAATGATTATCAAACGACACTTTTTGAAGGGTTATGGCCAATTGATCAGGAAGGTGTTTCCTATAATGCTTACGTGATCAATGATGAAAAAGTAGCGATTATTGATACTGTCAAAACCATCAAGGCGGATGAATACATTGAAAAAATCAAAGCCCTGATTGGCGATAAAAAGGTAGACTACCTGATTGTTAACCATATGGAGCCGGATCATTCCAGCGGGATTACCGACCTATTGGCCGAGTATCCGGATATGATTATTGTCGGAAATAAAAAAACCTTCCCGATTATGAACAATTTTTATAAAATTACCGAAAATCTTCACGAAGTTGGTGAAGGCGATACCCTGTGTCTGGGGAAACATACTCTCCAGTTTTTTATGACACCGATGGTTCACTGGCCTGAAGCCATGGTGACGTATGATATTAACGACAAGGTACTCTTTTCAATGGATGTCTTTGGCAGTTTTAAAACGCCAGTGGGCAGCATTTTTGACGGCGACAATGATCTGGCGGCCTTTGAAGGACCAATCCGTCGATATTTTGCCTGTATTGTCGGCAAGGTAGCTGGGCAGGCGTTAAAAGCATTAAACAAGCTTAGTGGCATTGAAATCGGAACGATTTGTCCAGCCCATGGTTTGATCTGGCGGGACAATCCTAAATATATTCTGGATATGTACATTAAAATGAGCGCTAAGGAAACCGATCCTGGGGTTGTGATTGCCTATGGTTCGATGTATGGCTGTACTCAGAAGGCGGCCGAAATTTTAGCGATTGCCTTAAAGAACGAAGGGGTCAAAGAGGTAAAACTTTATGATATCTCCAAAACCGATATTTCCTTTATCATTTCCGATATCTGGAAGTATAAGGGTTTGTTTTTGGGGGCACCATCCTATTACGGACAGATTTTTCCGAAAATGGCCTATCTGCTTTATAAATTGGGCGAAATTAAAGTTGATAATCATAAGGTTGGATTTTTTGCAGATTACAGCTGGAGCGGTGGCGCTGATAAAAACTTTAATGAATTTATTGATCAGACCAAGGCCGATGTTATTGATGAGATCCTGATGATCAAGGGAACCCCAGACGAACAGGATGTCATTGCTTTAAATGAATTAGCCAAAAAAATGGCCAAAGAAATGGTTTAATAAAAATAACGAGGATATGGTAGAAAAAACAGAGGGGGAAAACTTAAATGAAAATCATTGTGGGCATGTCAGGAGGGGTTGATTCATCAGTTGCGGCATTATTGTTAAAAGAGCGTGGTTACGAGGTCATTGGGGTCTTCATGAAGAACTGGGAAGAACAGGATGAATCGGGAGTATGTACAGCCACAGAAGATTATGATGATGTGCGACGGGTGTGTGATGCTATTGATATACCCTACTATACAGTGAATTTTGCCAAAGAATACTACGACTCTGTTTTTTCTTATTTTCTGGAAGAATATAAGAAAGGGCGAACCCCCAATCCCGATGTGCTCTGTAATCGGGAGATAAAATTCAAACGTTTTTTGGATTATGCCCTTAAGGTGGTTGGCGGTGATTATCTGGCCACCGGTCATTATTCTCAAATTGATTTTGTCAATGAACAGTATCGGCTCAAGCGAGCCTTTGATCACAACAAGGATCAAACCTATTTTCTTTGCCAACTGGGACAAAAAGAGCTGGCCGATGTGATGTTTCCGATTGGACATCTTTCCAAAGATGAGGTTCGCCAGATCGCGGTAAAAAACAATTTGGTCACCGCCAAAAAAAAGGATTCAACAGGAATTTGTTTTATCGGCGAACGCAATTTTACCAAGTTTCTCAGTCAGTACCTGCCGGCTCAGCCGGGTCAGATTGTCGATCTGGCCGGTCAGGTGAAAGGAACCCACCAGGGTCTGATGTACTATACTCTGGGGCAGAGAAAAGGTCTGGGGATCGGCGGCGAAGGAACCGGTGAACCATGGTTTGTGGTCAGCAAAGACCTGGATAGTAACGAATTAGTGGTGGTTCAGGGTGAAAGCCATCCGGCGCTGTATTCAAAATCCCTTGAAGCTATCGAAATGAATTGGGTCAGTGGTTATCCGCCAGCTAAAGAATTTAATTGTACAGCTAAATTCCGGTATCGACAATCGGATCAGGGGGTATCGGTTCGAGTAACTCCAGAGCGGGTTTATGTGACATTTGATCAGCCCCAAAAAGCGGTAACCCCAGGACAGATCGTGGTTTTATATCAGGATCATATCTGTCTTGGCGGCGGAACCATTGATACCATCGAAATGATTTAATAAATCTGATTTTCTCGATAAAAGAGCAACCTTAATTTAGCTTGCTCTTTTATTTTTTTTGAGTAAAAAGCCCAGTTTTATGGTAAACTATAGATAGTGACATCAATACAATGGGTGAATCCTGTGAAAAAGCAAGTGAGAAGTCATGAAGATAGAGAAAAGTAAGCAGGACGATGGGGAAGGATTATAAATAATGAAAACGCCGTGTAATAAATGTGGAAAAACGATCGGTTTTTTTGATAGAAATTATAAAATAGATAATAATAAATTAAACATAAAATATGATGCTCTTTGTGGAGACTGTAATAATGTTTTAAAAAAGGGCGTTGAGAAATTAGATGATATATATCAATGGATGATCAATAATCTTAAAAAAAATAAGGATGTTCAAAAGAATGGAATGGTCTCAGTTGAGGCAGATCTACTGATTCTGCTGGCTGTTGAAGCGCTTTTTTCGGTAGCGCCAGACTACTATGATTTAAATTCCCCCCTTAATCAAACCTTTATTCGGGCCAAGGAAAGCCGTGGTGTTGACCGGCAACGGGATATTGTGCGGATCGTTCACATTCTGTTGCTTTACGGGTTTGAAGCTAATTTAATTGAACAGGGATTAGACAGCACCCGTAATTTTATCGCCTATATGATCCAAAACGAACAGTTTCTGGAAGAAGTGGAAGTTAATTGTGGGGTTGAGGATGAACTCATCAAGGCCAATGTATTTTTGAGTCGTCGCGGCTTGATCATTGATACCCTTAATAATCCTAAATTGATCTATATTTCGATTCCCAGCGATGTGTTGGTTGACTATCAGGTGGAATCCTCGGAAATTATCAATGAAATGATTCTGAAAAATGTTTATTATCCCTGGGATAAGAAAAAAAAGGTGGTTTTGACCCTTGTTTCAGAAAGTGCGCTGTTTTCAGTGGCCAATGCGATTGACCGCTTCAATCAGAAGACCGGCAAGCTTCAGGACAAGCTAAAAAAAGACAGCCTGGAATATTTTAATGATCAGGTTGTCGAAGATCTGCAAAAAATAAAACCTGGTGAATTTATTGAGGCAATCCATCTGGATTGTTTACTTTTGTGTATTGTCAAAAATTTAAAAAGTCAGAAAATGTTTTCGATGAAAGCCCTGTTTGATCCCAAAGGTACCGCCATCGAGTTGCTGTGGGCTTATTATCGGCAAAACTTGAGAAACATGGGCATTGATAATAGCGATAAAATTGTAACATATCTCCTTAAAAATTGTTTATATGCTGAAGGGTTTCACATTAAGCATGGCAATAAACCCAGCGATCGGGGGTGGGGCTTCTTTACGACCAAGGGCTATATTATTTATTTTAGACGAAGTCGGCAGGTGTTTTTTATCTATACCGAAACCTTCCCCAATCCCCTGTATCATCCCTGTAACCGGGTGACCTATGAGGATAAACAGTATTTACAGCTGATTATGAACAACGGCCGAAGCTTGGGGGAAGCGCAGCGGGAACTGGACGAATTGATCTTTTATAGTGACGAGCCGGAAACCATTGCTCAGATGGAGCGTTTTTTTGAACGGCATAACCTCTATTATCAGATGGAGACCTTTCTCACAAAGCAGAAAGAAGTTCAGCGAAAACGGGAGAAGTACCTGCAGGTGCAGCGAATTATCAATCATATTTTTAATGATTTCGGATTTTTGCCCTATTGTATCTATGATGAGTGGTATGTGATTCAAACCGAACTGAAAAAGGATGATCTTCTACTGAATAAACTCATCGATACCGATGCCGGCCTGAGAAAAAACTATACCCTAGGCCAGATAACCTATGCGCCGAAAATCATCGAAGCTTTTAATCGGGGCGCAGAAGCGGTCCAGAGTTCCTTGAATATTGTCGAAGATTCGGTGGCCCGGGCGATTTTGTGGGTCGCCTTCAAAGAGGCTGTTACCGAAACCTTGTCACAGGAATGGGTACGGATTGCCGGTGAAATTCTGGATAAGGAAGACAATGCCTTGTCAGCCTTTTTCAAATACGTTAATCTCAAAAATATTGAACCGGATAAGGTCTATTTTATGGGACTATTCATCTATCATCTGATGGATCGGGAAATCCTGCAAGCGGATAATTTTCTGGAAAACTATGAGGGGGCCGTGCGGATTTTTCTGGAATGCCGCCGGGTCATTGAAGAACCCAAATTCGAAGGAACCATTTTGCCGATGGACGAACTGCTAGAAGAAGTATTTCCGGAGAAGAAGAAAGAGAGCAACCTGTAGAGGAGAAAAACCATGCGTGTTCTTTTAGTTGAGGATGAAAAGCCCCTGGCCGCGGCTTTGGGGAAGATTTTTGAAAAAAACAAAATATTAGTTGACGTGGTCAATGATGGTATTGAAGGCAAGTTGCTCAGCGAGAATGATGTCTATGATGTGATTATCCTGGATATTATGCTTCCGGGAATGACCGGTTTGGAAATTCTGAAGTCG
>Ga0265295_1007804_pt1 | contig 12127 bp, 11 predicted proteins | sample Munlansysbiofilm_FD_192503 | JGI IMG/M metagenome (GOLD analysis project Ga0265295, IMG submission 192503) | Leachate microbial communities from a municipal landfill in Southern Ontario, Canada - Methane capture system biofilm | ecosystem: Engineered > Solid waste > Landfill > Unclassified ... | reverse complement strand
CCGGTCTGGAAAGATTCAACTGGTTGTTAACGAAGAACGACCAGAAGCCTTTGCGATTGCCGAAAAGGTCAGAAATGAATATGTCTTGTCGGTCAAAGGTAAGGTAGTCTTGCGAAGCCCGGAAAATGTCAACAAAAATATCCCGACCGGTGAAATTGAAGTCGAAATTATGGAGTTGAAAATTCTGGATTCATCGGAAACACCACCGATTTATATCGAAGACAACGATCAGACGAATGAAGCCGTGCGACTTAAATATCGTTACCTTGATCTGAGAAAACCCAAATACCAGAAAATACTAAGAACGCGACATCAGGCGGCTGCCATTGCCAGAAATTTTTTAAATGAAAAAGGTTTTCTGGAAGTCGAAACGCCAATGCTGGCCAAACCGACACCAGAGGGAGCCAGAGATTTTCTGGTGCCATCGCGGGTACAAAAAGGAAAATTTTTTGGTTTGCCTCAGTCACCTCAGCTCTATAAACAAATTTTAATGATTTCCGGGGTTGACCGTTATTATCAAATTGCAAAATGCTTTCGTGACGAAGATTTAAGACAGGACCGTCAGCCGGAGTTTACTCAAATTGATATGGAAATGTCCTTTATTGATAAAGATGATATCATTGCGATTAACGAAGGCATGATTGCTAAAATCATGAAGGAAGTAAAAGGGGTAGAGGTCCAAACACCAATGTTGAGGATGACTTATCAGGAAGCCATGGATCAATATGGTTCAGATAAACCGGACACCCGATTTGACTTAAAACTGATTGATTTATCTGAAATCGTGGAAAACTCGGAATTTAAAGTTTTTTCCGGCGCAGTTAAAAAAGGCGGCAGTGTTCGTGCTATTAATGCAAAAGGCGCCCAGGATAAATTGAGCAAAAAGGGCATCAAAGGACTGGAAAATTTTGCAAAGATTTATAAGGCCAAAGGTCTGGCCTGGATTGATGTATCTGAAGGCGAGATGAAATCACCAATTCTGAAATTCATTTCAGACGAAGAAAAAGCAGCGATTTTTGCGAAAACCGATGCCAAACCGGGGGATTTAGTTTTCATTATTGCCGATACCAATGAAATAGTCTGTAATGCCTTAGGCCAACTAAGACTGGAACTGGCGCGTAAATTGGGATTTGATTTAAGCGATCAATATAATTTTCTCTGGGTAACTGATTTTCCGCTGCTCGAATACGATCCGGAAGCTGGCCGCTACACAGCGAAACATCATCCCTTTACCATGCCTTTAGAAGAAGACTTGCAGTATTTGGAAACAGATCTCTTGAAAGTTCGGGCAGATGCCTACGATATGGTTGTGAATGGGATTGAACTGGGCGGTGGAAGCATCCGTATTCATAATCAGGATATTCAGGAAAAAGTGTTTAAAGCTCTTGGCTTTACCCAGGAATCGGCATGGGAGCAATTTGGATTTTTGCTTGAGGCGCTTAAATATGGGACACCGCCTCATGGTGGTTTAGCTTTCGGGTTGGATCGTCTGGTGATGCTGCTTACTGACAATGATAACATCCGCGACGTCATCGCTTTTCCAAAAACTCAAAATCATGGTTGCCTGATGATGGATGCGCCAGCTAGTGCGAGTCTTGATCAACTCATTGATTTGGGTATCAGTGTGGATGAGTTGTAATGAAAGAAATAGGGACCGTAAAAACGCTTCGGGGTAGCACGGCTGAAGTTGAGATTAAACGCAATTCGGCTTGTGGTGATTGCGGAGCCTGTCATGTCAGTAAAGATCAATCGGTTATGCTGACAACAGCCAAAAACCCAATCCATGCAAAAAGCGGTGAAACCGTTGAGGTTGAGATGCAATTTGCCAATGTCTTTGTGGCGGCATTTATTATGTATGGAATACCGCTACTTGCTTTTATTTTGGGGAGTGGTGGCGCGTATTATTTGGTGGGCAGTTTAAATCTTGGATGGGATCAAGTCCTGACTTCATTTTTTACTGGCATTTGTCTGACGGCTGTTGCTTATCTGGTGATTCGACAGATTGATCGACAGGGACGATTCAGCAGTAAATATCAGCCGGTGATTATTGCTGTTGTTGAAAAAGTTGACACTGTTTCCACACCCATGGAAAAGCGGATGGGAAATTAACCTTAAGGGTATCGACGTTTTATTAACGTCGATACCCTTAATTTTTGATGTATTTTAATCGGTTTAAATGAATTAAATAAAAAAAAGCTTGATTAATCCTGCGTTTATCATTATAATATATTTACTGTCTGGGTGTAGCGCAGCTTGGTAGCGCGCTTGACTGGGGGTCAAGAGGCCGGAGGTTCAAATCCTCTCACTCAGACCATTTCTATTTAAGGTGAATATATGGGACAAATTAAAAGAAAAAATAATAGACGAGTCAATTCTTTAAAGAAAATTGTTGTTGGCATCGTTTTTTTTTTATTGTAGCAATAATTTTTATTTCGAGTTATCGAGGTAATATGAGCTTATTGCTTGAAAGAAAAGAATATACCGAATCATATAAAACAGAGATGTATTTTTTTAAAGATATTGATTACCGGATGATCGATGATTTTCAGGGATCGGATCTTTCGCTTATTGAAGGCGAAAAGGCGAATGGATACAAACCGTTGACGAATACACCCAAGGTTGTAAATACGAACTATCTGAATAAACAAATCGAAGTGATTGACACAATTATTCAAGAAGAGTATTATAACAATTGGAGCCGGATTGTTGGTGATATCGTGTCGAATTATCAGGGGATTTCGAGTATTACCAATCAGATTGGAGAAACTGAGCGGGAGAAGAAAAAGTTTTTGATTGAATCGGTCCAATACATGGGACTTGATTTATCGGCACTTCAGCAAAAGCGGCAGACCCTGGTGGGATTGCTGGGTGGAGAAGCCCGGAATATCGCCCTTAATCAATTGGGACTGTTGTCAAGTGGATATGTCTACACATCGATACAACCCGTTGAAAAAGCGTTGAGCGAGAGCATGCTTCCTTATGTTAATACGACATTCCTTAAAACAGCCGGTAAAGTCGATCAGGAATCAGAAAAAGTTTTGAAGGTTGTTAATAACGACCATATCTATGTCGCCTTCTCCATGCCCAGTGATACAATAGTTATGGGAGAAGAAGAAGTCATTTCTTTTAAAACTGAATTAATGGGTACGGCTGACAGTGGAATCAATCAGGAATACTATGATTTTCTGATCAAACGAGTGGATCAGCTTTACTATTTTCCAAAACTTCGATTTGAATATGAAGAAAAAGTATACTCCGGCTATTTTGTTGATGTTGTTGAGGAAGGCAATCAGAAAATCATCGTTTTGATGCTTAAAGATTACGTCAATGATTTTGCAAAGGTCGTAATTGGTAAAACCGAGGTCTACATTCAGGACTATAGTGCCTATGAAATACCCAAAAGTGCTGTTTATAAAAAAGATCAAGAAACGATGATCAACACAGTGACTAAGGGGTATTTCAATGAATCATTGCCAGTTGTGGTAGAAAAATATAATGGTGGTAACGCGATTCTTAAAACGGTGGATAATCCGAAGCTAAGCAGTGGTATGCGTATTAGTATTTATCCATAAGGATGGGAAAACTGTGATTTCAGAAAATATTAAACAAATACAATCAGAGATACCGGATCATGTTACCCTTGTGGCTGTTTCCAAATATCAAAGTATCGAAGATACCATGGCGGTACTGGATGCGGGTATCCATGACCTTGGTGAAAGCAGGGTTCAGGATTTCCTCAAAAAATATGAGGTTATTGGGGATCGTTCGCGATGGCATTTCATTGGTCATTTGCAAAAAAATAAGGTAAAGTATCTGATTGGAAAAACATTTTTGATCCATTCAGTTGATTCAATTGAATTAGTTAATGTAATCGAAAAGGAAAGTAAAAAGCAGGGCATTGTTACAGACGTTTTGCTCCAATTAAATTTGGCTCGGGAAGACAGTAAGTCAGGAATTCTTGCTGAAAATCTAAATGCGGTATTAGAAGTGATACCCAGTTGTCAGTTTGTCAGAGTCAAAGGACTGATGGCAATGGGACCATTAACCCAAAATAATGAAAAAATTCGTGAGATTTTTATGGAATTAAAACGAATTTATGATAGAATAAAAGAGGAATCTTGGGGTGAGGTAATTAAAATGAATTACCTATCCATGGGAATGACTGATGATTATACCATTGCAATAGAAGAAGGCTCCAATATGATACGAGTTGGACGCAAAATATTTAGTTAGTTAGGAGATATACAATGGCAGCAGAAAAATTTAAGGATAAAATTATTAAGGTTTTTGGCATGGAAGTGGATAATGAGGATGGATATGACGAAATTTATGAGGAAGATGTTTACGATGATGACATCGATGATTCGAAAAGTGCCTTCAGTGCGCCAAAGGCAAAAAAGACGACTCCTTCAAGACGAAATGAATTATCCCTTGACGATGGGCCAGAAGTTTTAGTATTAGAGCCTGAGGTTTTTAAAGATGCTCCAAGTATTTGTAATAAGATTCGCAACAATAAGACTGTGGTACTGAATTTAAAAAATACCGATTATGAAAACGGACGAAAAATATTTGATTTTTTAAGTGGGGCTTTATTTGCATTAGATGGATCGATCAATAAAATAGCCGATAATGTATTCATTTTAGCGCCTAAAGCTGTCGCTGTTTTGACCAATCCTCAGCAAGATGATTTGGATTTCAATGCCCCTATTTTAGAGTGGGATGAGGATATGGAATAGGACGTCTATGATTCAGGGGATTCTCATTCAGGCGGGTTACTTATTATTAAGATTGGTAACATTTCTAATTATTATTAACATTGTTTTTAGTTGGATAAGACCAAATCCGGATAATATTGTCGTTAAGACGATTTATGGTTTAACCGAACCTATTTTATCACCGTTGCGACGATTTGCAGTCATCGGATCATTGGATTTATCGGCGTTTGCAGCAATACTAATCTTGCAAATGGTGTTGTTTCCGCTTTATAAAATGTTGATTATGCTTATATTTTAAATTAAATTCATACGTAAATGTTGAAGGGATGTCTTATGACCGAAAAAAAAGATGTTTTTTTATTATCACGCATCGTTGATGCCTGTGAGAAAAATTTCGAACCCCGATTCTTTGATTTTTATGATGAAGTTTTTCAAAAGAAAATTGAGGACACCATTAAAAAAAGTGGTGTCCCTTATCTATTTTTTGGAGGACATCCGGATGCTGAACGAAAAATGCTCTGTATCTATCCGGATTATGTATGCTCAGATGACCTGGAATGGCCAATTTTTGCCATTGCGTTTAATAGAACAATCCCTGTAGATCATCGTAATGTGCTCGGGGAACTCATGCATCTGGGAATAACCCGTGAGAGCATTGGTGATATCGATGTCGGCGAGGAGAAGGTGCAGATCATTGCGCATCAACGACTACGGGATTTTTTATGGATTAATTTCAATCAGGTAAAAGGTAGAGAAATAAAAAAAGAGATTAAAGATTATCAACAGATCCAGAGCGTTGAAAAGAACTTCAAGCGGATCTCGGTGGTTGTGGCTTCGAACCGACTTGATGGGATTATTAATAAAATATGGGGGTTTTCCAGACAGAACAGTCTTGTTTTTATCAAGCAGGGTAAGGTGCGGGTGAATTATACAGAGATTAGTAAAAATGATTTTCGACTGAACCCCGGCGATGTTCTTTCACTACGCGGCAAAGGTAAGGCGAAAATAATCAGTATGGATGAGCGAACTAAAAAAGGAAATATTCGTTTAGAAGTGGATCGATACATATGATAAAAAAGGGGAGCGTGCTTTATGACTAAACAGCGAATTGAATATTGCGTACCAGAAGAGACAGAGCAGCGACTGGATCATTTTTGCTGCGCGCTGCCAGGAGATTATTCAAGAGAATATATTAAGCGATTGATCACGGCTGGAGATGTCTTGGTTAATGGAGAGAAAAAGAAAGCAAGTTATCATGTTAAATCAGGAGAAAACATCACCTTAACGATTCCAGATCCGGTCCCATGTCATATGGAAGCTCAAGACATACCACTTGACATCATCTATGAAGATGACGATGTGATCATTGTTAATAAGCCCCAGGGAATGGTCGTTCACCCTGCTCCCGGAAACAGCAGTGGAACCCTTGTTAACGGATTGCTTTTTCACACCAAGAACTTATCGAATATTAACGGGGTAATGCGACCGGGGATTATTCACCGGATTGATAAGGATACCTCTGGCTTATTGATGATCGCAAAAAATGATGTAGCACACCACAGCTTATCAGAGCAGCTTAAGGCGCATAGTATCCTCAGACGCTATTACGGTCTGGTAAAAGGAAGTGTTAAGCCCCATCGCGGTACGGTGGACATGCCCATTGGCAGACATCAACAGCTCAGAATAAAAATGGCGGTGGTGGAAAAAAACTCAAAATCAGCGATTACGCATTTTGAAGTTGTTAAGCGGTATGCCCAGTATACCCTCCTGCGTTTTCAGCTGGAAACCGGCCGGACGCATCAAATCCGAGTACACATGGAAAAAATCGGCCATCCGTTGGTAGGAGATCCATTGTACGGGAAGGGAGACAAGAACAACCCCTTTAAGACGGAAGGTCAATGTCTCCATGCTCATACTCTGGGTTTTACACATCCTCGAACGGGTGAACGTTTAGTTTTTAGAACACCGCTTCCAGAAGCGTTTAAATTGGTATTAAAGAATCTAAAATAAGCTAAACCGAATCGACAAAAACGTCCATTGATTCAATAGCTTCCTGAGTTGGAGTTACATACATGGTGTTTTGATGGGTAAAGATAACCATGCCCGGTTTGGCTTTACTGGGTTTTTTGAGGTACCTAAACTCAAGGTAATCAACGGCGACATTGCTTGAACCTTTTGATTTGCTATACCATGCCGCCAAATTGCCAGCTTCCAGTAGTGTCTTTTCAGTGATGAAGCGTCCACCAGCCACAATCAGTACATGGGAACCAGGAGCATCTTTGACATGAAGCCAACAGTCTTCGTTTTTGCCCATTTTAGTGGATATGAAATCATTCTGGTAATTGTTTTTACCAACAAAAATATGGAAGCCTTCGGATGAAATATAATGCAAGGGTTTTGAAGGAACCTGTTTTTTCTTATCTTCTTTCGAAAGCGCCTTTTTGTTAAATTCAGAATGGAGAAATTCATGGCGGATCTCATCCAGTTCGGCTAACTCAGTGGACTGGTTTAAACTGTTGACCAAGCTCTCCAAATAATAGACTTTTTCTTCAGTTTCTAAAATATAACCAACGAGATGTTTTAGTGCAATTTTGCTTTTGTTGTACTTTTTATAGTAGTGTTGGGCGTTTTGAGCCGGGGTACGATTGACTTTTAACGGGATATCGAGGGTTTGACAGTCGGGATCGTAGTAGTTAATCAGAGTCGCAATTTCCTGACCTTTTTGGATGGCATAAATATTGGCGGTGATTAAATCGCCGTAAAGTTTAAATTTTTCGCTTTTGTGGGAGGCCTCCACATCCTGTTGGAGGTTGGCCAGCTTTTTAATATTTTTTTTGACCAGAAGATCAAGCTGCTGACTAAGATTGGCCGCCCGAGTTTTGAAGCGTAGCGCTTTATCCCGTTTAAAGTAATAGGCTTCAAGCATTTTTGAAATAGACGGATATGTCTCACTGCGATGATCGGCCCGTAAATAGTGGAGGTCAACGGTCGAAAAATCGACCATTTTCCGCCCCAGATAGAGAATCACAGGGACAGCGTGTTGTTCTATTTCGTTAACAACCTGAGCAAATCCTGCATATAAAAATTGCGTTTGCTTTTTGGTGAGATCGGATCCATTAGAATGGGGGTCGACACCGCTGCGGAAGGCAATCTCTTTAGCGATGTTGGGACTGATACCGAGAAACGCCTGAATAAAAAATTTTTCTACTGACAAGTTGCGATGATTGGTTAAGAGTTCATAAAAATGTTTCTCGTCAATTCCAGTAAATCCATGGCGATTATTCTCCGGAGGATAAACGTAATCTCGTCCCGGCAGAATTTGACGGTAACGACTGGAAGTCGAACCTACTTTTTTCATCGAATCGAGAATTTTCATGGATTCATCAACCAGGATAATATTGCTGTTTCGACCCATTATTTCAACCAGTAATTTTCGGACAACCGTTTCATTGAAATCATTTTTGGATGAAATAGATAATTCCATGACGCGATCAGTTTCATGCTGGGTAATCGCAACAATAGTACCATTGAGAATATATTTCCTCAATACCATGCAAAAACTTGGCGGCGCACTGGGGTTTTCTTTCATTTTTTCTGTCAAATAGGCGCGGGGATTGCCGGTGTTGGCAGAAAGTAAGAGATGGTGTTTTTGATTTCCATGGTTAACTAAAAGCCGGATTTCATCGAGCTCCGGTTGATAAATTTTTCGTATTCGACCTCCAATTAAGAGGGGTTTAAATTCTTCGATTAAGTGATACAGGGTTACGCCATCATAAGCCATATAAAAATGCTCCTTTCAAGTAGTCAGATCGTGATAGGATGATTTTATCATGTTATTCACCGATATAAAAGGGTTTTTAAAATCAAGAAATAAGAATTGATTAAGCAAAGTGTAACCAAAATCTATTTAGTGTTTAATGAGTAGGGAATCGTTGACATTTTTATAAGGATTAGATATAGTGTATTGATTAAACAACTATGATAAAAATTGTGCCATAGTGTTTAATAATCTTTTGTTTAAATAATGCATAAATTACAAGAAAAGCAGTGGCCAGGATATGAGTTTGATTTTTAAATATGCTGAAATTTACTAGGTGTATGGAAATGGAGAAACATCATGAAAAGTATGACAGGCTTCGGGCGAAAAGATTATCGTGATGAGGAATTTGATTGTTCAATAGAAATAAAAACAATTAATCATCGATTCAGAGATTTTTTTGTTAAAATTCCCAAAACCCTTAATCCAATCGAAGAAAAAATCCGAAATACAGTTTCGCAAAGTATTGCCAGAGGACGAATCGAGATATTTATAAAATATTCGGAATTCGGGATCAAGAATCGTCGAATTGTCTTTAATCGTGATCTTGCTAAAAATTACATTTCAGTATTAAATGAAATTCGTCGACTTGATTCAATGATAGGGGATGACCTGAGTTTATCCTTAATTTCTAAATTTCCAGATGTCATTATAATTGAAGAAGATATCGATGACTATGAGAGCATCTGGCTAAAAATTCAGCCGATTTTAATAAAGGCCCTTGAAGAAGTTGATGCCAGTCGTGAACGTGAAGGAAGTGCCTTAAAAGCTGATGTTGTCAGTCGCTGTGTTGTTATTCAAAATTATGTTAAACAGATCAGAGAGAAAAGCCCGGAAATGCTGGAACGCTACAGAGGTGAATTGCGGGAAAAAATATCTTCCTACGTCGAGTCGGTTGAAATAGACGAAAAACGTTTATTAACTGAGGTCGCTGTGATGACCGACAAGTTAAACATCGACGAAGAATTAACCCGTCTGCAAAGCCATTTGGATCGGTTGGAAGGTATGGTCGAAGAAACTGAACCGGTTGGCAGAAAATTGGATTTTCTGATCCAGGAGGTAAACCGTGAGATCAATACCATTGGATCAAAAGCCAGCGATTTAGCGATTGCTAATAGTGTTGTTGATGTTAAAAGTGAGATCGAAAAAATTAGAGAACAAATACAAAATATTGAGTAGGGGTGTTAAATAAATCTATGAGTGATTGTCCAGTAGTAAACCAGGAATTAAAAAAAGAACATTTAACAGAATCTTTTTTCGAACGAGAAAAGGGTATTCTCATTGTAATATCAGGACCCTCCTGCGCCGGTAAGGGTAGTGTATGTAAAATTATTTGTCGAAAGAACCCAGATCTCAGGCTGTCAATTTCTGAAACCACGAGACAGCCAAGAAACAGTGAGAAGCATGGGCGAGATTATTTTTATATTTCTAAGGCCGCTTTTGAAGAAAGAATTAAGCAAGGACAGTATCTGGAATACGCAACAGTTTATGAAAACTACTATGGAACACCTAAAGATTATGTGGAAGATCTATTGGAATCTGGATTTGACGTCATTCTGGAAATTGATATCCAAGGCGCAGCTAAGGTTCGAACCAACTATAAAGAAGGTATTTACATTTTTATTGTTCCGCCATCGATGCAGGAATTGAAACGGCGAATTGAAGAGCGGGGAACGGAAAGTAAAGAACAAATGGATATGCGTTTAAATTGCGCCTATGAAGAAATGAAGAATGCCGATGATTACAGTTATATCGTCATCAACGATGATCTGGGCGATGCGGCACAACGGGTACAAAGTATCATAACGGCTGAGAAATGCCGAACTGAGAGACTAAAAAATAAAATTGAAGATATACTTGGGAGGTAACAATGCGATATCCTGCATTAAATGACTTAATTAAATTAGCGGACAATAAATATTCATTAGTATTGGCAACAGCTAAACGGGCGAGAGAAATAGTAGAAGGTGATGAGCCATTGGTGAAAATAAAAATCGATAATCCGGTTACAATCGCAACCAATGAGATTTCGGGAGAAATGATCCATTGTGTACATAAAGTTCATGAACCGGATGAGGATTTGAGTTCTTTAAAGGCCGCTGATAATCAGGACACAGCATTATTAGCAGAATAGGATTAACTGACTGTGAAAATTGCCGAAGTTTTTTTAAACCAGACCAACAAACGTATCGATCATCCCTATGACTATCGTATTCCTCAACAGCTAGAAGCAGTCATTGAAGCAGGAATACGTGTTGTTGTACAGTTCGGGATCGGAAATCGGCGGGTTGAAGGTTTTATTATATCAATTAAAGAAACAACTAATTTTACCGGTAGAATCAAAGAAATTACGGAAATTATTGATAGTCAACCAATTTTAAATAAAGAACAAATAGAATTGTGTCTTTGGATGAAGACCACCTATTGTTCTTTATTTTATGAAGCCCTTTCTTATTTTACGATGTCAATACAAGTTAAAGATGAGACCTATTATTACAAAAACCAGGGCAGTTTTGACCTGAATTTGAAAGAAAATTGGTTTTTGGAGCATTATTATCCAAAAGATCAAAAGACCCTTCGACAAAAAAAAGTAAAACCGGAAGACCGCGTTATTTTGGTTGAGTTGGTTGAGAGAAAAATACTCGCTGCAAAAAAAAGATGGAGAATTCTGAGTGATCCCACTGCCGCAGAAACTGTGGGAGAAATAAGCTATCACCTAACTGATCTTGGACGCGAAGCCATTGACAGCAATAAAAGGATGGGCAAAAAGCAACTTGAACTACTAAAAAGTCTGCAAAATAATGATATGATGGCGGCAGATCTAAAAATGCTATCGGCACAATTTAAAAAGAGCCTAAACCCATTGATCTTAAAAAATTATGTGATTGAATATGAGGCTTCACCTCATCAAAACGCACACAATTCATCTCGATTTGAAAAGCAAAGACGATCAGTTGTTTTAACAGCTCATGAGCAGCTTAATTACAAGCGGTACCTGGAACTGACGAAAGCGAAATCAGGTGTTTTTTTTCATGTGTTTGATGGGACCAGCAAATATCGACTTTTTTTCAAAGCAATTGAAGACCAGCTAAAATCCGGGAAGTCGGCTGTCGTTATCTTTCCGGAAGTCAATATGACGTTTTCGCGAATGGAAATGTTTTACAAGTACTTTGGTGACCAAGTAGGGGTTTTTCATGGGCAGCTCACCCCAAAAGAACGCACAGATCTGTATCGGCGAGTACGCGATGGGGAACTTAAAGTGGTCATTGGTGTGCGAACGGCCCTGTTCTTACCATACCAAAATCTGGGTCTGATCATTATTGATGATGACCACGACCCGTCACATATCAGTATCTCAACACCGCGGTTTCATATCGCCGATATTGCAAAAAAAGTGAGTGCGTTAATGGGTGCAACTTATCTTATTGCGGATGATACGCCACGGGTGGCGACTTGGTACCAAATCGAAAAAAATGAGATCGCCAAGATCCAAATTGGTGTCGAACAGAAGCTTCGACAGGCCATTGAAATTGTTGATATGCAAAAGGAAATGCACCAGGGAAACATGGGTATTTTAAGCCGAACCCTGGTTAAA
>Ga0265295_1007803_pt1 | contig 12127 bp, 13 predicted proteins | sample Munlansysbiofilm_FD_192503 | JGI IMG/M metagenome (GOLD analysis project Ga0265295, IMG submission 192503) | Leachate microbial communities from a municipal landfill in Southern Ontario, Canada - Methane capture system biofilm | ecosystem: Engineered > Solid waste > Landfill > Unclassified ... | reverse complement strand
GGTGGGCTTTGTTGATGACTATATCAAGGTAGCTAAAAAACATAATTTGGGTCTGCGAGCCTGGCAGAAAATGGTACTCCAGTGTATTGGGGCGCTGGCGATTGCCCTCTATGCTTATTATTCACCAGCGATCGGGTCGGAATTGGTCGTACCGTTGATGAACCAGACTGTTGATTTTGGAATCTGGTATCTGCCATTTACCGTTATCGCAGTGGTCGCTATTGTTAATGCCGTTAATTTAACGGACGGATTGGACGGATTAGCTTCGGGGGTAACTCTGATTGTTGCCATTTTCTTTTTTGTCGGTTCGCTCGTTTTGCCCCAGGCCAATACGAGTATCTTTATTGGTGCCATCATTGGGGGCTGTTTGGGTTTCTTAAGACATAATTCAAATCCAGCTGATATCTTTATGGGAGACACCGGTTCGATGGCGTTGGGGGGAGCTGTTGTGGTCATGGCCATTATCACCCAGCTGCAGATTTTTCTGCTCATTGCGGGAGCTTTGTTTGTCATTGAGGCCTTATCAGTTCTCATTCAGGTGGGCTACTTTAAATCCACCGGGGGAAAGCGATTTTTTAAGATGGCTCCCATTCATCATCATTTCGAACTGTCTGGTTGGAGTGAAACCCGGGTTGTCACTGTCTTCTGGGTTGCTACCGCCATTTTTGTAACCATTGCATTTATTTGTTTAGGATAGGAGAAGCACATTATGAGAAAAAGGACCCTCGTGATAGGAGCAGCCCGAAGTGGGGTAGCTGTCACAGAACTATTATTGAACCATGGCGAAGCCGTGTTATTAACCGATACTCGATCATCGGGTATCGTCTTAAAAGAGTTTCCCCAGATTCTGGATTTTGAAAAAAGACCGGATTTCGAATCGATTTTTGGCATTCAGCCAAGTCTGGAGATCTTAAAGGTCATTGATGAAGTCGTTGTAAGCCCGGGAGTGCCATTGATTATCCCGATTATTCAAGCCGCTTACAAACAGGGTATTCCTGTCACTGGAGAGGTTGAAGCGGCCTATCGATTGACACAAACCCCTTTTATTGCCATTACTGGAACGAATGGAAAAACCACCACCACCACCCTGCTGGGGGAAATATTCAAAGCCTCCGGTCGGGGAACCTATGTGGTCGGAAATATTGGCGATCCGATTACCAACTACGTCGACGATGCCACCGAAGATGAAGTATTTGTGACCGAGATCAGTAGTTTCCAATTGGAGACGATCCATACTTTTCGACCCCGGGCAGCAGCGATTCTCAATCTGACTCCCGATCATCTGGATCGTCACCTGACGATGGACAATTATGTGGCCGCCAAAGGCCGGATTTTTGAGAATCAAACGGCTGAAGACCTGCTGATATTAAATGGAGATGATCCATTAGTCTGCGAATTAGGCGCAAAAGCGAGTTCAAAAAAAGTGTTTTTTAGTTACCAGAAAACCGTCGATTATGGTGCCTGGTGTTTAAATGGCGAAATATATGTCAATAACGGCCAGGAAACCATTTTTGTTTGTTACGAAGATGAACTGGGGATCATCGGTCCCCATAATACGATGAATGCCCTGGCAGCGTTGAGCTTGGCCTATTTTTCAGGAGTTGAGCTGGATGTCATTGTCGAAGTGCTTAAAACCTTTAAAGGAGTCGAACACCGGCTCGAAATGGTGGGTTGTTTTGCTGGGGTGACCTATATCAATGATTCTAAAGGAACCAATACCAATGCCACCATTACGGCTCTTAATGCGGTAACAGAACCGATTATTCTGTTAGCTGGAGGCTATGATAAAAAGGAAGATTATTCTGAACTGATGGAACTGGTGGCTAAACGTGTTAAACGACTGATCGTTTTAGGTGTGACTGCCGATGATCTCGTAAAAACAGCCAATGCCAAAGGCTTTATGGACATCACTAAAGTTGACAATTACGAGGAAGCGGTTGCCTGTGCCAAAGCAGCGGCAGTATCCGGTGATACCGTTTTGTTGTCACCCGCCTGCGCAAGCTGGGATATGTTTGATAACTATGAAATCCGAGGTCGGGTTTTCAAGCGATTGGTGACCGAAAATCAATAAGAATCCGAGGAGTAGATGATGAAAAATGGAAAAATAGATCGACCATTTTTGATTGCCCTGATGTTATTGGCGGGCATTGGCGTAATCATGGTATTCAGTGCCAGCATGTACTCATCCACGATTAGTGGCGAAAAAGGGTATGCCCTGTTCTTGAAACAATTATTTTTTGTTATTTTGGGTGTGACTGTAATGGGGATCATGAGTCGGATTGATTACCGGGTTTATAAAAAATACTATGCTGTCGGTATTGTGATTTCTGTTTTTTTATTGATTATCGTTTTAATCCCGGGAATCGGATTAAAGGTCAATGATGCCAGGCGGTGGATTGATTTAAAAGTGACCACTTTTCAGCCCTCCGAACTGGCCAAGGTGGCCGTGATTCTATATTTCAGTACCATTATTTCCCGAAAACGCAGTATTATAGAAGATCACCTGCCGTTTTTATTAAACTGTATGCTGCCGCTGGGACTGATCTGCGGTCTGACTGCGATTGAACCGTCATTGAGTGCTGCCATGGCCATTGCCTTGGCAGCTGGTGGGGTGCTTTATTTTGGTGGTATTAAATTCAAGCTCTTTTATCCCTATCTCGGCTTTGGCTTATTGGCGGTGGCCGGTCTAATGATTGCTGAACCCTGGCGGTTGGATCGGTTTAATGTTTTCTTGGGCAAAGGGGGGTATGATTATCAGATATCGCAGTCGCTTTTAGCGATCGGGACCGGGGGTATTTTTGGCCGGGGCTTGGGTAATGGAAAACAGAAGTACCTATTTTTGCCAGAGTTGCAGAATGACTTTATTTTTGCCAATATTGCCGAAGAATTTGGCTTCATCGGGTGCATTTTTGTTCTCGGACTGTTTGCTTTTGTGATTTGGCGGGGCTTTCAGATTGCTCAGAAAGTTCAGGATACCTTCGCCTATTTGTATACCAGCAGCGTGATGCTGCTGCTGGCATTCCAGGTTTTAGTTAATATCGGTGTTGCCTCAGCCATTATTCCGGTAACCGGGATGGCTCTCCCTTTTATCAGCGCCGGCGGTTCCTCGATGATTATTCTGTTTGCAATGATGGGTCCGATTTTAAATATTTCCCGAAATGTGGACTTGAGTAAGAAATTGGAGTTAAACAAAAAACCAGGGCTCAACAAGAAAAAGATTGTGAGGTAGACTGTGAAAGTACTCATTGCAGCGGGCGGAACCGGGGGACATATATACCCGGGATTGGCGATTGCTGAAAAAATAAAAAGCGAAAATCCTGGGGCAGAAATTATCTTTATTGGATCGATGGTGGGGATGGAAAAAAACATTATTCCCCAGCATGGTTATCCGATTGAGTATATTCGAGTCAGGGGCTTTGAGCGAAAAGCTTCGCTAGAAACCCTGGCAGCAATTAAAGGCATTTTTGATGGATTAAATGATTCTAAAAAATTAATTAAGAAACATCAGCCGGATCTGGTCATTGGCACCGGCGGCTTCACTGCCGGACCATTGCTATTGATAGCCAGCCGTCGGAAAATAAAAACGATGATTCATGAACAGAATGCCTATCCTGGTAAAACAAATCTGATGCTGGGAACTCGAGTGGATCGGATTGCCATCAGTTTCAAAGAGGCCGAAAAGTATTTTCCGCAGGAACGAACCTTTCTGGCTGGAAACCCGGTGCGGTCTGACTATCATCAGATTGATCGCAGCGAATTGAGAAGTAACCTGAACCTTTCAGATTCACAAAAAATGATTTTGATTATGGGTGGAAGCCAGGGTGCTGGTTCGATTAACCAAAGTGCTCTGTCACTGATCGCCTCCTATAAAGATCGAGATGATCGGGTAATTTATCATTTAACCGGAAAAGATCAATATGAATCGATCAAAAAAGAGGTGGAAGACCTGGGGCTATCACCATCTGGTCATGTTTTTGTGGAAGCTTACAGCAATGAGGTGCACCGTCTTTTAGGGGCAGCCGATCTGGTGATTAGTCGTTCCGGAGCGATGTCGGTGGCCGAAATCCAGGCGGTGGGGGTGCCTTCAATTCTAGTTCCCTACCCGATGGCAGCAGGCAATCATCAAGAATTTAATGCCCGGGTGATTACTGATCCAGGCGGTGGGATTCTGATCAAAGACAAAGAACTAACTGGGGCGCTGCTGATTCAAACTGTGGAATCGTTATTGGAAGACGATAAAAAACGCCAGATGATGAGCCAAATAACAAAGAAACAAAGCATTATCAATGCCGGAGATCGGATTTATGACGAAATAAATAAATTAATGGAGAATTAATGAAACGATCGAAGAAGAAAAAACCTAAAGAAAAGAACACCAAAAAACCACAAAATCATGAGTTGTCAAGACAGGAAATTAGAGAACAACGGCGGCGGGAGCGAAAAGCAAATAAGCGCAAACGAATAATGCGAGGTCTGATTACTGTTTTGGTTATTCTGGGAACAATTGGTATCAGTGGTTTCGGTGTTTATCAGGCGGCTAATCTGGGTATATTTAATGTGGTGGAGATCAAGGTGGTTGGAAATGAAATTATTGATGCGCAGACGGTTATTGATGCATCAGGAATAAACGTTGGGGAAAGTATTTTTTTGATTGATATCAATCAGGCAAATTATAATATTAATGCCTTGATGAATCTCGATGAACTGGAAATTTCGAAGATTATGCCGAATAAAATTATCATCAGAATGGTTGAATCAACGCCAATTTGTGCAGTTAATTATGACAACAAGGTCTATTATATTACCGAGGATAAAAAATTGATTGAAGATGGCGAATATTTAAGAAAAACCGATATCCCGCTTGTTTTTGGTAGCGATGCGGTGACCATTTCAGAAATTGGTAAAGCCGTGGTGGTCGAGCCCTATTGGCGTTTTGACACAATTATGAACATTCTAAAAGATTTAAAAGATGACGATAATTTGGACAAAATATCTGAGGTACGTATGACCAATGTGAACACCTATGAAATTGTCACAAAAAATGGAACTGTCTTTATTCTCTGGGATTATAATAATTATCTCGAAAATAAGGCCTATATTCAAAACAACCTCGATAAGAACACCAGTAATATGATTATTAATTTAGTGGCGGGAACAAAGCCAGTTATCAAACCGAGATAAAAGCGTAGGGACTTTTCGTGGTTTCAGGCCAGTATCTTATCGGATCATAAAATATTGGGTGTTATTTTACTTAATTTGTTATTCAATAGTTGAAAAATTTACAAATAAAGGTTAATATAAAGAGGTGAACATTTCTTTGTCCATAAACAATGGGAAGAAGTGTTATTAATGATGAAAAAACAACTGAAACTAATCTAATGTTCAGGAAAAAAGATACAAAAGGTCAATGTCGAATGAGAAAGCTGTTTAGTAAGAGGAGGAATAAAAGTGTTTGAATTAGATGGAAATTACGATAATTTTGCAAAAATTCGCGTTATCGGGGTTGGTGGCGGTGGAAATAATGCCATTAATCGAATGATTGAAGCCGGGATGAAGGGTGTCGATTTTATTGCGATTAATACCGATAAACAAGCCCTGGCCCTGGCTTTATCTGAAAAAAAGCTTCAAATTGGAGAAAAAATCACCCAGGGACTTGGTTCCGGGGGGAATCCTGAGATTGGCCAGAAAGCGGCTGAAGAAAGCAAAGATGCTATTGCTGATATGATCAAAGATACCGATCTGTTGTTTTTAACAGCTGGTATGGGTGGTGGAACCGGTTCTGGAGCTGCTCCGATTATTGCAAAAATCGCAAAAGACATGGGGATTCTAACCATTGGTGTGGTCACCAAGCCTTTCTCTTTTGAGGGCCGGGTACGGATGCGTAACGCCCAAATTGCCAGTGAATTCCTGCAGGAAAATGTCGATTCGCTGGTGACGATCCCAAACGACCGACTGTTAAGAATGGCTGATAAATCAACCTCACTCAAAGATGCCTTCAAATTGGCCGATGATGTGTTACTCCAGGGTGTGAAAAGTATCTCGGATCTAATTGCGATGCCAGGATTGATCAGTCTTGACTTTGCCGATGTTAAGACGATTATGAAAGACACCGGGTTGGCGCATATGGGTGTTGGTCGCGCTACTGGTGATAACCGTGCTGAAGAAGCTGCTAAACAGGCGATTCTTAGTCCCTTGCTGGAAACTCAGATCGATGGTGCAACCGGGGTGCTGCTTAATATTACCGCTGGCGAAGACCTGTCGTTATTTGAAGTGGATAAGGCCGCCAGCATTGCCAGAGAAGCATCTGATCCCGATGCCAACGTTATTTTTGGGGCAACCATTGACGAATCATTAGGCGATGAAATCAAAATTACGGTCATTGCCACAGGTTTCTTATCTGGCGGCGAAAAAGAAAAGAAAGCCGTCATCAAAAAAGTCGTCAAGAGCGCCAATGATTCAGTTGGTGAATTTTCAATTCCAGATTTCCTGACTCAGGAATAATACTTATGAAATGTCCGTATTGCGGGTTCGATGACAGCAAGGTGGTCGATTCCCGGCCATCCGAAGAAGGAACAATGATCCGCCGCCGCAGAGAATGCAACCGTTGCAACAAACGCTTCACAACCTACGAGCGGGTCGAAAATATACCCTTGATTGTTGTTAAAAAGGGTGGCCAAAGAACGGCCTTCGATAAAAATAAAATATTCAATGGAATGATTAAGGCTTGTGAAAAACGACCGGTTCCGATTGAAACGATTAAAACAGTAGTGGATGATCTGGAACGGCGTTTTTATCAAGGTGAAATGAAAGAACTACCATCGTCACTGATCGGGGAACAGGTCATGGCAGCATTAAAGGATATGGATCAGGTCGCCTATGTTCGCTTCGCTTCCGTCTATCGACAGTTTAAGGATGTAGCCTCGTTTATGGATGAGTTGGAACGTTTAATTTCTGAAAAACAGGTTGGGGGAGACAAATGAAACAATTTGAAAAAACAGTAAAGAGCGAAGTGATCTTTGATGGGCGAATTGTCAAGCTTAGAGTTGATGATGTTGAACTTCCAGATGGTAGTTTCTCTAAACGCGAAATTGTTGATCATCAGGGAGCGGTCGCTGTTTTAGCGGTTAAAGATGAACAAATGATCTTTGTAAAGCAATACCGGATTGCCAGCCAGCAGCTGCTGACGGAAATTCCCGCCGGCATTCTGGAAATCGGAGAAGATCCTGCGGCAGCGGCGATCCGGGAATGTCAGGAAGAAATTGGCTATCGTCCGTTGAACCTTTATAAGCTGGGAGACTTTCTTCCCACCCCCGGTTATTGCTCAGAGAAAATTACCCTATTCTGTGCCACTGAATTTATCTGGGATCCGTTGGAAGAGGATGCCGATGAATTCATCCGAGTTGTCAAGATTCCGGTGCGGACAGCCCGGGCCCTGTTTATTAATGGACAGTTTATCGATGGTAAAACCGTTGCAGCTCTGGGGTATTATTTTTCCATTACCGCAAGAGACTGTTAGTAAAGAAAAAATAATGTTCAATGAGGATAGATGGTTTATTTCGATGCAGAGCATTAGAATGAATCATCTATTTTGTATTATGCATCAGAGCTTTAAAGTACATAATTAGCATTTAACGATTAAAGAAACGTTAAAAATAAAGTTAGTTTACGTCAGACTGCGATTCAATTGAGATTTTAGGTTTGAACAAATTAGCGGTAAAACGTCGAATAACGAGGTAAGGATAATGTTTAATTTTACACCGGACTATTTTTATAATCTGATACTGAGCCTTCCGGGAATATTGATTGCGATCAGTTTTCACGAAATGGCACACGGTTATGCTGCTGATTCAATGGGGGATCCAACGCCTAAAAATGCCGGCAGATTAACTTTAAACCCGCTTAAACACATCGATCCGCTGGGTTTTTTATCAATGCTGTTATTCCGATTTGGTTGGGCGAAACCAGTGCCGGTAAATCCCGGAAATTTTAAAGATCGAAAAAAGGGGATGATTGTGGTATCTCTGGCTGGAGTGCTCACTAATTTGCTACTGGCATTTTTGGGAATGGCGGCTTACCTGGCCGTAGTTCCGCTGAACAATGAAGTGTTGATGACTATTTTACAGTATGTTTATATTTATAATATTATGTTTGCGGTCTTTAATATTATTCCCATTCCGCCGCTGGACGGATCCCAAATTCTGGCCTTGTTTTTACCACCAAAAGCACTGATGACCTACTATAAATATCAGCGTTATGGCATGATTGCGATTTTTGTTCTCGCTTTTACCGGGTTGTTGGGGATGCTGATTAATCCCGTTATTAATGCGATATCGAGCCTGTTTTTTGCAATATTATTGCCAATTTTCAATCTGATCTGGTCCTGAGTATGGCATATGCAGTGAGTCTGGAAACGTATGAAGGACCTCTGGATTTGTTAATTAATCTGATCCAGAAAAATAAAATCGATATTTACAATATTCCCATTGCCAAGATCACCAATCAATATTTATTGCAGATCCGTACCTGGCAGGACATGGATATGGATGTAGCCAGTGAATTTGTTGTTATGGCTGCTAGGTTGCTGGAAATAAAGGCCAAAGCGCTACTACCGAAAAATGAAGATGAACAGGAAGATCCCGAAGATCTTCAGGCAAAACTGGTTCGTCAATTGGTGGAGTATAAGATCTTTAAAGAGATTAGCCATTATTTTAAAACTCGGGAACAGATTGAACTTTGCGCCATTTACCGGGACCCCGAGTACATCCCGCAAAACATCGAAGAGATTCCTCTGGTTATCGACCCCTATGCGCTTGAGCAATGCTTTAAACAGCTTTTATTTCAGAAAGAGGAGGAATTGGAGGCTCTTGCCCCGGCGCAGAAGATTATCCGGGAATTATTTAATATTGAAGAAAAAATCGCTGAAATAACTGAGATTCTGGTTCAGGCGGGAGTCGACGGGGTCAGCTTTTCAGAGTTACTTCGCCCCGAAATTACCAGAGAAGAGGTGGTGGTAACCTTGCAGGCACTGTTGGAAATGGTTAAAACTAGCGGCTTGCGGTTGCTTCAAAATCGGGTATTTATCGATTTTCAAATTCACAGGGAGGTGGAGAATGATGAACAGTGACGAACTGGCAGGAGTTATCGAAGGCGTCCTTTTTGGTGCCGGCGATGGGGTTTCCTTAACGGAACTGTGCCGATGTCTGGATAAACCAATATCAGAAGTGCAGTTTGCCATGGAAATACTGAAGCAGGATTATCAATCAAAAGCAAGAGGCATTCGTCTGGTTCAGATCAAGGATTCCTATCAGCTTTCCACAAAACCAGAGTATTACGGATATATCAAAGAAATTACCAGGCATCAGGAAAAAACTGGTCTGTCCCGGGCAGCCCTGGAAACTTTAGCGATTATTGCCTATCGTCAACCGATTACCCGGCTTGCCGTTGATGAACTCCGAGGGGTCAGCTCCAGCAGTGCGATTCAACGCTTGTTAGATCGCGGACTGGTCTGCGATGGCGGTCGTCTGGAAGCGCCGGGGCGACCGATTCTTTATAAGACAACCAAGGCCTTTCTAAAAACGATGGGTTTCACAAGTTTGAAAGAAATGCCAGAATTTGAGGTTTTTTCGCAGGAAAAACAGGAAAGTTTTAGTCTGGAGTTGCTCAATAGTGAATCGCAAAACAATCCCGATTCCAGTGAAGATTTACTGGCCGGGATGCTGGAAAAAACCATCGTCGATGCCCAGATTCTGGAGGCGGCGCAGTGAGAATTCAAAAATTTATGGCTCAGTGTGGAGTGGCCTCCCGGAGAAAATCGGAGGAACTGATTCAAAAAGGATTGGTGCAGGTCAATGGCGTCACTATCTGCGAACCAGGTTTTCCGGTTGATCCGCAAAAAGATAAAATCATCGTCTCGGGAAAAAGATTAAACGAAGCGGCAAAGATCTATATCATGATTAATAAACCCAAGGGGGTCTTATCAACTTCTGAAGATACCCATGGCCGCCAACGGGTGCTGGATCTGGTTCCGATAAAAGAACGGCTTTACACCGTCGGACGATTGGATATGGATACGGAAGGGCTACTGCTGCTAACCAATGACGGCGACCTGACCTTTTGTCTGACTCACCCCAGCCATGAGTTTGGCAAGACCTATGAGGGTCTGGTCAAAGGCTGTCCGGACAAAAGCAGTCTGGAGTCCTTCCGTCAGGGCATGGCAATAGAGGATTACCGCACCGCACCGGCGGCAATTAAGATTTTAAAAGCGAATCAGAATACCAGTCTGCTGGAAATGCGGATTCACGAAGGCAAAAAAAGACAGATCCGCAAAATGTGTGCCGCCATCGGCCACCCGATTATTAATTTAAAACGGGTGGCGGTTGGGGAGCTGACCTTGGGGAACTTGAAACCCGGAGAATGGCGGTATTTAAATAATGACGAAATTACTTATTTAAAAGGAGAAAACTAATGGTAAAAATAGGATTTCCAAGAGCCTTTAGTCAAATTCAGGCATTGTTTCCAGAAAAAGAAAAAGAACGGGATTTATATATCGTGGCTGAAGATACGGCTAAGTCTGAAATTCTGGGAGCGGTTCGTTTTTTTTATGGGCAAGAACAGGTCGATATTTACGAGATCATCATGATCAGCCAGGGTGACCAGGCTCTGGCTGTTTTTGACGGGATTATCAGAACCCTGCTTTACAGAATGGCAGAAGATGGCTGTACCACTCTGTCCGTAAGGGGTGCTACTGGTGAATTTGCGAAGTATTTTAAAGAACATGAATTTACTGAAGAAGGGGAGGTACTGATTCATCGGGCCTTTCCCGGAGAATTCTTTAAGCCCTGTGCCGGCTGCAGTGAGCAATAAACCATTGCGGGTTACTGACCTGGCCCGGGAATTTTTGAGACCGGTGATTAGCCTCGGCGATATCGTCGTTGATGCCACCGCCGGGACTGGTCAGGATACCCTCTTTCTCAGTCAATGTGTGGGAGAAACCGGACGGGTTTTTGCCTTTGATATTCAAGCGGCCGCTTTGCAGCAAACCAGAGATAGTCTGCAAAAAAATGGACTTGCCGATCGGGCTATTCTCGTTAATCAAAGTCATGAACAGTTGGTCTCGGCATTATGGGATGCGGCCGTTGGGGAACAAGCGGTAAAAGCGTTGATGTTTAATCTCGGCTACTTTCCTGGTGGTGATCAAACCATTATTACCAAAGCCGAAACAACCATAACAGCACTTAATGGGGCGTTGACTTTATTGGCTGCTGGGGGAATGATTACCGTATGTTTATACCCGGGTCATACCGGTGGGGCGGAGGAGTCTGAAGCGGTGATTAATTGGTGTAAAACACGGGAAGATCCTTTTATCAGCCATCATTTTCAGACCTTGAATCGAAAATCGCCACCAACATTAGCCATAATCCAGAGAATGAGGTAGAAATGAAAGACGTTTCAAAGGTAAAAGAAAGCAGAGATATTTTTTCAGTAATTAAGAAGCGTTATGCGAAATTGAGCAGATCCCATAAACTGATTGCCGACTACATGTTGAGTCATTATGAAAGCGTTTCAGAAATGTCGGCGGTAACGGTGGCTAAAAGTGTTGGGGTCAGTGAGGCAACAGTGGTTCGTTTTTCGGTGACCTTGGGTTATGAAGGTTATCCGGAATTCCGGCGGGCAATAAAAAATGAAATTAACAGTAAGCTGACAACCATTGAACGCATTGACATGACGTTGAGAAATGAACAAAAAGAAAAGGCTTTACAGGAAACTGTTCATAACGTCTTAAAATCAGATCTCTCAAATATCAATGCCACCTTTGAGGAATTTGATTATGAGATTTTCAAGTCCTGTATTGACTTGATTTTAGATGCCCGCAAGATTATTATCATCGGTTTTCGAACCACCACCTTGTTAACCGAGCATCTGGGCTATTATCTCAATCTGATTTTGGATAATGTCAGAGTTGTTAACTATGGGGTGTCGGATATTTATGAGCATTTAATCCGGGTCAATGAAGAAGATGTGGTCATCGCCATCAGTTTTCCCCGTTATGCCCAAAAAACCTATGAAGCAGTTGAATTTCTGAAAAACAAAGGGGTGAAAATTATTACCATTTCGGACAGTGAAAATG
>Ga0265295_1007802_pt1 | contig 12128 bp, 7 predicted proteins | sample Munlansysbiofilm_FD_192503 | JGI IMG/M metagenome (GOLD analysis project Ga0265295, IMG submission 192503) | Leachate microbial communities from a municipal landfill in Southern Ontario, Canada - Methane capture system biofilm | ecosystem: Engineered > Solid waste > Landfill > Unclassified ... | reverse complement strand
TTGATAGTAATAATTCGATAGATTTTATGCCCTTGCGACCTAAAATTACGTTCATACTCGGTCATCGCGTCTGTATCTAATACTGTTTTGTAGTCTTCGGTTTTCTCTACTATCTTCCAATTATGCTCAGTAAAACTTTCCAGTGAAAATTCATAAAGACTTTGTTGATCGGTTTTTTGAAATAACGGCGCTCCTACTTTTAAAGCATCTTTATAAACGTTTAAGAAACGACTTGAGGTAAGTCTACGTTTTTCATGACGTTTTTTGGGCCACGGATCGGAGAAGTTAAGATAGATTGCATCAAGACTATGAGCTTTTAATAGGGGCAGAACCACTAGGGCATCATCAACTATCAATTTGACATTATTAAGTTGAGCCTCAACAATTTTAACAGCAGTCATTGCCGCCACAGAAATATTTAGTTCGATCACAAGATAATTAATGTCTGGGTGCTTAGTTGCCATTTGTACGATAAAGTCACCTTTACCGGGACCTATTTCTAAGCATAAGTTTGGTCGTGAAATATATTCAAGAAATTGTTCGGAATTATAGTCTTCTTCACTAATATAAACTTCAGGGTGATCAACTAAAAAAGGTTTACTCCACTTTTTTAGTTTCTGTCTCATAGCTCGAGTCCTAGAGCATAAATAGCATGGGCATAAATATGCATCTGCGCATAAATATCAGTGAGTAAGACATATTCATTGGCTTGATGGATACTTCCATCACGCCCTTTAAACGCACTACCAAAAGCGACTGTATTAGGACATTCTTTCGCGTAAGTTCCACCCCCAATTGCCATCGGTTTGGAGTCTAAATCGCCAGTTTCCAGTTGATATACATTGAGGAGTTTTTGAATAAATGGACTCTTTGGATCAAATAGTAAAGGAAGACTACTAGATTTAGCACTAACTTCCATATCTGTCATTGCCGCAACATTATTTAGGTGCGTAGAGATATCAACATTTTCTGGGTGTCTAAAGTTTGTCGTAAACTCTAAAACGCCGTTTTTGTATTTCATTAATCCGATATTATAGGAGGATTCTCCAAGTAAATCGCTATAGTAATAAGCATCCAAATTCCGGCCTTTGGTGTCTTTATATGATTCGGCAATGTTACTTAAAAAGCCAAGGCTATAGTGTGAACCTAGCGCTTCAAGTGCGGCAAGACCGGCATTGAAACCTAATTCGGGCATACTTCCATGGGCACTTTTGCCAAAAACAGTAATGTGAGCTTCATTACCAACATTTTTGTAGGTAAATTTAAGTTTCATTTCTTTCAAAGTTTCCATAAAACTATCATCTTTACTAATCACCATGTTGAGTTCATCAATCACGGAGTTACTCGCCTTACCTCCACTAAGCGAGATTAGTGGACTTAGGTTAATTTCTTTGGTAGAAATATAATTTGTAATACCTTTCTCCCCATAAATCAATGGGAATTCAGCATCTGGCGTGAAGCCATAAGTGACTGGGGCTTTTTTGAGAATGTTAAAGTAATAGTGCATGCAGCTACTACCTCTTTCTTCATCACCACCCACAACCATTCTGACTTTATAACCATTAATTAGTCCGGCTTCTTTGAGAGCTTTGATCGCATAATAGGCCGCAATCAGTGGACCTTTGTCATCACTAACTCCACGACTATACATATATCCATCGCGAATTGTGCCACTAAATGGTGGGTAATCCCATGTCCCAGTTGCAGGAACAACGTCGGCATGAGCAAAAATCCCGATTTCACGTTCACCCTCACCAAAAGTAATTTCGGTAACGCGGCCATCAATATATTCGACTTTGAAGCCATCTTTTTTCGCCATATTATGGACGATTGTTAGTGATTCGTGGACACCAAGTCCATACGGATGTTCATTAGAGACAGTACTTTCGTCATAAACAGAGTTTGATTGAACCAAACGTTGTAATGATTTGACAGCGCTTTCTTCATAAGGCTTAGTTAGTTGTTTAAAATCGATCATAAAAAGTACCTCTTTTCTACGATATTATATCACAATTAGGCGTCAAGGTTTAAGCGCTTTATCACTGGTTGTAGCGCCGTAATGACTAAAGGTACAATCACCGAATAGTTAGCGGCTTCGATTAAAGCTCCTGAACCAAGAATTGGTGCTAAAACTACCCATGTTTCTGGGTGAAGCAGGCCTAACATTCCAATAACCATGATTGAATGGAGAAATGAAAGGACAAAAACATACATAACGATCAGCCATGCATGGATCTTAAATGGTAATTTTTTAAGTAGTGTCGCCACAAGCCCGGCAGCAAGCCCGAATATCGCTCGTGGTAAAACTGAAATCAATGGATTAATAAAATAGTAATCAATTGTTCCCGGAAAACTAAACGCTTTGAGTAAGGAGAAAAGGCCAAACATCGTTCCATAAATTAGTCCGCGCTTCCATCCAAAAATATAAGCGCCGATAAAGACAATAATTGGCAAAGTTGTAAAGGAGATTACTCCTAATTGGATAAATCCTAGTGATGGAACAAAGGCAAAAATGGCTAAGATTGCAATAAACATTGCATCAATCGCCATCATTCTGATTTGTTTGTTTTTCATATAACATTCCTTTTGTTTTTACTTAATATGGCATTTAAACCATAATGAATTAAATTGTTGTTGTAACTATATTGATTTTGCTTGCCCTTAACGAGATCTTCGTAAATAAAGATGGCATTTCCGCCTGTGATTATCACTGGTAGTTGTAATCCTGCTTCGTGATTAATTAGCTCGCTCATCCCTCTAATTTGCGCGACTGTTCCATAAGTTAAGCCGCTATTAAGAGCGTCCTTTGTGTTCTTTCCGATTACCCTTAGGGGCTTTTCAAGCGAAACCTGCATCAACAATGCGGTATTTTTATCGAGCGCATCTTTGCTCATCATGACCCCAGGTGTGAAACTCACCCCCACAAACTGTTTCTTTTCATCAATTAAAATGTACTTATTAACAGTCCCCAAATCAACAATCAAAAAAGGTGCCTTAAAAAATTCAAGTGCACCAACACTAACAGCAACAAGATCGGAGCCTACTTCATTAGGATTATCAACTTTTAAAAGTAATCCAGTCTTAATGCCCGGCCCTAGTATAAGTGGATCAATCCCATAAATTGTATAAATAAAACGAGAAAGCTTTTTTGTTTCCATCGGAACAACGCTAGAAATGATTGCTTCTTCTAGTTGAACCATCAAAAATGATTCATGCTCAAGCAGATTTTTAACCACCACTAGGAATTGATCAAATGTTCGTTTGACATCTGTGTCAATTGTTAAAACACGTTTCAGTTCATTATTCTCAAAAAATCCAAACGAGGTCGTAGTATTACCAACGTCAACTGTAAGTTTCATATACCCTCCGCTACAATCTTGTTTCACAAGTATCGTGCACTAATATTTTATAACTTCTAAGCTAGAATAAATAGCCTAACGCTTAAACCGCGACAATATTAACAATCCGGTTGGCGACAACGATAACTTTCTTGACGGTTTTACCTTCAAGATTACGTTTGACGCCATCAGATTCTAACGCCATGACTTCTAATGTCTTGGCATCAAGATCACGCTTTGCGACCAAGGTCGCCCGTAATTTACCATTAATCTGCACGGCAATATTGACGGTATCTTTGAGTAAATGTTTTTCCTCGAATGTTGGCCATGGTGCAAAACTAATTCCACCATCAAAACCAAGCCCTTGATAAATTTCTTCACCTAAGTGCGGACAAATTGGCGCAATTAATTGGCAAAGTCCAATCAAGTATGGGCGGTAAATTGTTTTAGCTTTGTATAATTCATTAACAAAAATCATCATTTGTGAAATTGCGGTATTAAACTTCAAATTATCGTAATCCTCGGTAACTTTTTTAACAGTTGTGTGATAAATGTAATCAAGTTCGCCACTATTTTCTTCAACAACCAAGGCACTGAATTGGTCACTATAAAGTCTTTCAACGCGATTAAGGAATCTTAACGCCCCATCAAGTCCACTGTTTGACCAGGGAAGGCTCGCTTCAAGTGGGCCCATAAACATTTCATATAGACGCAAGGCATCAACACCATATTCATGAATAATATCGTCTGGATTGACAACATTACCGCGAGATTTTGACATTTTTTCGCCATTTTCACCAAGAATCATTCCTTGATGAAAGAGTTTTTTGAAAGGTTCTTTGGTTGGAACCTCGCCAATATCATAAAGGAATTTATGCCAAAAGCGTGCGTACAAAAGGTGTAAAACAGCATGTTCAGCTCCGCCTACATAGAGGTCTACTGGTAACCAATGTTTTAACAACACTGGATCAGCCAGGGCGTGTTCATTTTTAGGGTCAAGATAACGAAGATAATACCAACATGATCCCGCCCATTGCGGCATTGTATTTGATTCACGAACAATTTTTTGGCCTTTATATTCGGTGTGAATCCAATCTTTAGCTAAAATTAACGGTGATTCTCCAGTTCCGCTTGGTTTGTATTTTTCAAGTTCGGGCAACACTAATGGTAAATCCGTTAGTTCAAGAGTCTTGAACTTATCACTCCCCTCAACTGTATATATCGGCATTGGTTCGCCCCAGTATCTTTGACGGGAGAAAAGCCAATCACGTAATTTATAATTGATTGTTTTTTTGCCGGCTCCTCGTTTCTCTAAGGAGGCAATAATCGCTTGTTTCGCATCGGCAATAAGGAGACCATTGATGAAATCAGAGTTAATATGTTTGGCGTCTTCAACCATCGCTTCTTTACTAATGTCACCTTCTAATACTTGTTTAATTGGTAAGTTATATTTTTTTGCAAATTCATAATCCCGTTGATCGTGAGCAGGCACCGCCATCACCGCACCATCACCATAATTAACTAGCACATAGTCAGCAACGAAAATTGGCACTTCTTCATAATTGATTGGATTAATCGCATAAGCGCCGGTGAAAATACCGGTTTTGTCCTTATTAAGTTCCGTTCTTTCCATATCACTCTTGTGTGAAACTTGCTCTTGATATTCGTTTACCTTCGCCATTTGCGCTGCGGTTGTAATCTTTGACACTAATTCGTGTTCGGGTGCAAGACAGGCATAAGTACAGCCAAAAAGTGTATCCGCGCGGGTTGTGAAAACTTTAAATGAGTACTCACTACCTTTAACATTAAAGACTATTTGCGCGCCTTCGCTTCTGCCAATCCAGTTACGTTGCATTTCGAGCGTGGAGTTTGGCCAATCGAGTTCATCAAGTCCCTCTAATAACTTCTCCGCATAAGCGGTAATTTTAAGTTGCCATTGACGCATTGGTTTACGGATGACTGGAAAGCCACCAACCTCACTAAGGCCGTTAACAACCTCTTCATTAGCTAGCACAGTCCCAAGTTCGGGGCAAAAATTAACGGGAATATAGTCGATATACGCTAAGTCATTTTCAAATAGCTTAATAAAAATATACTGCGTCCACTTGTAGTAACTTGGATCCGCGGTGGAAACTTCGCGGTCATAGTCATAACTAAAACCCATCGTCTTTAATTGGACTCTAAAGGTATCTATATTCTTATTTGTGAATAGTGAGGGATGGTTATTAGTTTTAATTGCATATTGTTCTGCAGGTAGTCCAAAAGCATCATAACCAATCGGATGGAGGACGTTATATCCTTGTGCCCGTTTAAAACGAGCGACGATATCAGTCGCGGTATAACCTTCAACGTGGCCAACATGCAGTCCTTGACCGGATGGATAAGGAAACATATCTAAAACATAATATTTAGGCTTCGAAAAGTCATAAACATCGGTTTTAAATGTGGCATTTTGTTCCCAAAATTTTTGCCATTTCTTTTCGATTGCAGTGAATTCATAATTCATATTCTTTCCTCCAAATATAAAAGGTGCTACCTAAGGGCGAAATCCGCGGTACCACCTTAATTTACACATCTGTGTCTTATTCATTCTTAACGCGAATAACGACTTATTAGTGAACTGGTGAGATGTAAGGGCCCTATTCTGTTTTTTCACTATCAACAGTCACTAGGATTAAGACGCGTTTACTTGCTCAGTTCTAAGTAACAATATTTTAACATAGTTACGGAATTTAGCAACAATTTACAAAAGTCGCCACCAACTTTTTTAGTTAAATTTTTGCTCCACAATCAGATTCATTAAATTGTTTGGCAAAAAAAAAGACAGTGAATCTCTTCACCGTCTAAAATAAACCTTGATTCCAGATTAAAACATATTTACTTAATCGTTTTAAAAAGACTTAAATATAGTTTCGCACTCTTCTTCCATGAAACATCATATTTCATCGCGTTAACGACAAGCTGATTGTGTATTTCCTCGTGCTTATAATTTTCAAGTGCAAAGTTGACAGTTAATTTCATCCAATATTCATCATATTCATCAAAACCATAACCGGTTGCTTCCGCTAAATTATGACCGTTATAAATATTGACGGTATCCTTGAGGCCACCTGTACGACGTACGATAGGAAGGCTGCCGTAGCGCATCGCAATTAGTTGGCCAATTCCACACGGCTCAAATAGTGACGGCATCATAAAGAAATCACTTGCAGCATAAATGTTATGGGCTAATTTGTTGTTATAACCAATATAGACGGCCATTTGTTCAGGAAATTCACTTCTAAGGCGTTCTAGTGCCTGTTCTAAACCATATTCTCCACTTCCTAGGGCAATGACGTTCGCACCATGCTCTAAGGCCTCCTTGGCCCCAGCAATAAATAAATCAATACCTTTTTGCCATGTAAGTCTTGTGACAATCCCAAAAAGTGGCGCTGCGGGATTTTTAAGTCCTAAATCCTTAGCGATGGCAATTTTATTTGCCTGTTTATTTTTAAGTGTTTTGACACTATAAGTTTTACTAATATGGAGGTCATGGGCGGGATCAAATTCTATATTATCAATTCCGTTGACGATTCCACTAAAATCGTTGGCTCTTAAAACTAAGATGTCATCTAAACCCTTTGAACCCTCACGAGTGAGCAATTCTTGCGCATGAGTGGGAGAGACCGTTGTAATTTTATCGCAGTACATAATCGCCGCTTTAAGCGTTGAAGCGCGGTCACGGAAACGGACTTGTCCACTTTCATAAAGCGCCATTGGCAAATTGTAAAAATCAACAATCAAATTAGGGTCAAACATCCCTTGAAATGCGGGATTGTGAATTGTAAGGACAAACTTTAATTTGTTAAATAGTTTTTCCCTTTTGTTTTGTTCCTTAATCACAACTGGGAGCATTCCGGCTTGCCAATCATGAACATGGATTAAATCAAATTTGAGCTCAAGTTCAGCCATCATGTTGCGCACTGCAATCGTAAAGAAGGCAAAGCGCTCCATATCGTCGTAGTAACCATAAATACCATCACGGCCAAAATAATATTCATTCTCGACAAGGTAATAGGTGATTCCTTCGACAACTGTCGTATAAATCCGTGCGACTTGTTGGCGCCATCCTAAAGGGACAGAAACAGTCGCAACGAGTTTAAGTTCATATTCACCGACAAGTTTACGGCCATAAAGAGGTAAAACAATACTGACCTCATGACCTAAAGCGACTTCTTCTTTACTTAAACTATAAATAACGTCTGCGAGTCCGCCTGTTTTACTGAACGGAACCCCTTCACTAGCAACCATTAATATTTTCATACTTCATCTCCTTGCGATATATACGAAATTTCCGTTTCATGTCCGATAATTTCACTGACACGAGTGACTTTGGCCTCTTTATCGACAATCGTGTAAGAAACTTTTTTATTACGGCCAATCACGCTATCCGTGAAAATAATAGAATTATCAACACTAGCGCCGGCCTGAACATGAACACCACGAGAAAGAATCGAACTATAGACAGCCCCTTCAATCAAACAACCATTAGCTATAAAAGAGTGTTTAACATCCGCGCCCGCTCCATATTTAGCGGGTGGCGTATCGTGAGTAACTGTATAAATAGGCCAGTCTGGTTTAAATAGTTGTCTTCTTACTTTAATGTCTAAAAGCTCGAAACTATAATCGAAATAGTGGCGAACTGTGTCGAAGCAACGAAGATAACCGCTATATTGATATGCATGGATGCATTCGCCCCCACCTATTTTAAAAGCGAGCAGATCATCTAATTGGAAGAATGGGGAGATTTTACCCGCCTCAATTAAAAGGCTTTCAAATTTCGCACGGTTAATCACAAATGTTTCCATCGAAATATTTGCTTCTGTGTGCGCACCACGATTACGGTCAACGTTTATCACACGTCCCTCGGGACTAACGGTGAGGACGTCGCGATCAATAAATTCACTGTTAGCATTCGTCGAGGCTTTATATACCATCGTAATCTCGGCCTTGTTTTTAATATGTTCATCAACAATAGGTCTAAAGTCGATTGAACAAACAAAATGACTAGGAGCGATCACAACATATTCCGCTTCGCTTTGGCGAAGAATCCAGTTATTAGTAATCAAGTTGGCGATATCAGTATTGTAGCCACTTCCGCGCTTAACACCATTTTCATTATAAGCAGTAACTTCGAAACCAATTTTGGTGTTGACGTTCCAAGTATTGCGGGAACCTAAATGTTTGGAAATTGAGCGTGGATGTTGATTGACTAAGATACCAACACGGTCAATACCGCTATTAGTAAAATTAGAAAGCATAATATCCATAAAGGCATAACGCCCTAAAAAAGATGTTGACGCGATCGTTCTTTTCGCAGTCAAAGGTCCTAGTTCTGGTGATTGATGGAGGTTAAGATAACCAACTATTTTTGCCATATTTCCTCCTATTTATAAACGAGGACGATGGTATCACCATCTTGATTGATGATCCGCCCCGCTTCTATTTCAACATTATTTGCGACAATTGCGTTATAAATCTTGGCGCCCTTATGAACGATAACTCCCGGCAGCAAGACTGAGTTAACAATTACAGTGTATTTTTCCACTAGCACTTCATTGCTAATTAAACTGTGTTCAACATAGCCTAAAACATTAGCGCCTTGATTGATAACCGAGTTTTTAACCACGGCGTGTTTTCCAACATATTGGGGGACACTATGCGTATCTTCTCCATATATGCGGCCATTCTTCTTAAAATCAAACATTTCGGTATCGTCAATATGATCGATAAAATCCATATTGGCTTCCCACAAACTCTTAATTGTTCCAACATCTTTCCAGTAAGAATCAAAGCGATAAACAACCGCCTTTTTCTTTTTTGCGATAATTTCTGGAATGATGTTTTTACCGAAATCATGTTCGCTAACTTCATCTTTAGCATCCTTGATTAAAAGTTGTTTAAGCATTTTGTATTTGAAAATATAAATCCCCATACTCGCGAGTGTAGATTTAGGTTCCTTGGGTTTTTCTTCAAATTCAACGATGCGATCCTTTTTATCAACATTCATAATTCCAAAGCGTTTCGCTTCCTCTAACGTTACATTTAAAACGGCAATTGTGGCGTCAGCTTTAGATTCAAGGTGTTTTTCGAGCATCTTTTGGTAATCCATTTGGTAAATATGATCACCCGAGAGGATAAGCACGTGTTCAGGCTCATGGGCGTCTAAAAATTGGAGGTTTTGAAAGACAGCATCAGCCGTGCCTTTAAACCAATAATACCCTTCTTCGGTTTGCCGAGGGGGAAGGACGACCGCGTGAGAGCCAACCCCATTAAGGCCCCATTTTTCACCGTTACCGATGTAGGTTGAAAGATTAATTGATTCGTATTGAGTGACAACACCGACAGTGTTGATCCCACTATTTGCACAATTAGAAAGAGGGAAATCAATTATTTTGTATTTTCCTCCAAAACTGACTGCAGGTTTAGCATCTTTACGCGTTAATTGGTAAAGTCTGGTGCCTTTTCCTCCAGCAAGAATCATTGCCACGAGTTGTTTTGCCATCTTGTACTCCTAATGTTTATTTATGTATCTACATTTACTAATTAAGTCTAACATTTACACAAAAAAAAGACCATAAGGTCTTTAATTTATTGCGACTAGCTAATATTTTCTTCTTTGGCATAAAGATGGACATGTGAAGCGTTGCGACCGCGTAAAACGACGAGAGTTTCATCGACTAATTCACTAATGTCGGCAACTTTATCACTTGGCGCGCTAAGAATAGCTTGGAGTCCAAATTTACGTAAAAGTTTGATCGATTCTTTAATCCGTCCACCATCCATTTTCGAGAACGCTTCGTCAAAAATGATAATCCGTGCACTGTTAGATAGTTCACCACTTTCATTAACGCGGTATAACTGCGCAAAACTTGCGAGCACCGAAATATAGAATGGAGTTTGGGTTTCACCACCCGATTTCTTTTTGAGCATTTTTGAGAGTCGTTGTTCGTTTCCACCCTTATCTTTAACTAGTAAATCAAAGTCAAGGTAGTTACGGTAGTCTGTGAACTTTTCGACGTTAGCAAGCACTTGCGAGTTTTTGTCGCCTTCGCCTGCGAGAACTATTTGGGCAAAGAGGTTTTTCATGACTTCATCATATTTGTTGAGGAACTCACTGTCATCTTCACCGACTTTAAGTAATAAATCATCTTTAATCATGTCGTAATAAGTGCGATAGACACTACTTGGTTTGACGGTAAAGCGATAGGAGTCATTACCAAATGTTGAGGCGCTTAAGGCCTGATTCAAATCTTCAATTTGGTCCTCAACTGTTTCGATTGCACTTCTTAGTTTGGAAATAAAATCGTTTCTAAATTGTTTAACAGCCTTTTGATATGCATCATGAATTTTGGCTTCGTATGATGGGAGTTTTACTTCCTTCATATCGTTGAGTTCATCATCATATATCGCATTGTCAGTCATGTTTGTATCGTAAGTAAGGCGATAATCTAAAACATATTCTTTCCGCAATTTATTGAGTTGCGAGAAGATGTTATTAACAAGGTATTGAGCATGGCCGAATTTGACACGGTATTCAGTATTAATGTCAAGCGGACTCTTGCCTTCACTTATTAGTTTAGTAAAGTGCGGTTCAGCTTCTTCATCAACAAAGAAGACATCAAAGCCATCTTGAAGTTTAGCTTCGCGTTCGCGAACAATTTGTTGGGCCTCGGGAATGCGGTCTTGATTAAGACTGTCAATCGTCGTTTTGAGTTTGCCCTTTTCCTCAAAGAGGGTTGAGCGTTCGACTTCTAAGCCCTTAATATCTTCTTCGACTAATTCGATGCGTTTATTGAGCCCCTCTAATTGACTCAAATCGTGTTTTTTCAGTTCACCTTGCACATAATCAAGCGTCGATTTAAGTGGTGAAAGATCACGGAGTGCGACAATCATATTATTAGTGTTTGTAATTTCGTTAGAGTTGATAATTTCAAGTCTATTACTGGAATTGACAACTTGAAATAGTTCACGATAAAGTTCATTGGTTTTATTAAAGGCAGCAATCTCGGCCTTTTTAGCATTGATTGTTGCTTGTTCAACTTCGCGACCAAAGAAACCAGGCGAATAAGAGCGCGGGTTAAGCCGGCCCATTGAGAAACTACGATAAATATCACATTCAGGCGTAATTCCGTTACCAGAGTTACGGGCTTCTTGGGGGGTTTTACATTTTTGTAAGCGGCCAACGAGGAAGTTTACATATGCTTCTGCCCCGAGATGATCAGTAAGTATTTCTTCGGCTAAAGAATTTTTGTCAGGCCGGTAATTGCGTTCAATGATGCGGTCTTGGTCAACAAGTGTTGTCCCATAGAATCTATATTTTTCAAGGAGTGCTTTAAGAAATTCATAAGCCTCTAAATAATATTGCCCTTCAACGAACATATTAAAACGTTGGGAACTCATAATCCCTTCGATGGCATTAGTCCACTTTTCATTTTTAATATCTATTAAATCGGCAAAGAAGTCGACTCTGATACTTTTTCCGTGTTTTGTTGAAAGTAAATTTTGTAGTTCGGTTCTAATTTGAACAAGACTTCTTTCATATGGTTTGCCACCATGTTGAAGGTCGATTTCTTGTTGCCGTAAGTGAACTGCTTCACGCTCTGCTTCCTGAATAATTCTATTCAGGGAGACAACCATCGCGCTGACCCGTTGTTTGAACACCGACAACTTTTCACGCCATTCATTGAGGTCATTAGTGTTAACTGATTTTAGGTCATGTAGTTTTGTGTCACGAAGTTCGAGTGAAGC
>Ga0265295_1007801_pt1 | contig 12131 bp, 10 predicted proteins | sample Munlansysbiofilm_FD_192503 | JGI IMG/M metagenome (GOLD analysis project Ga0265295, IMG submission 192503) | Leachate microbial communities from a municipal landfill in Southern Ontario, Canada - Methane capture system biofilm | ecosystem: Engineered > Solid waste > Landfill > Unclassified ... | reverse complement strand
ATCTATTTACAAAAGGTTAAATCATTATCTGACTTAATAAGAACCATAGATGAATATATCTATTGGTATAATCACGAAAGGATTAAGTTGACATTAGGAGGATATTCTCCTATACAATATAGACTCATGAATCAATAAATGATACAATAACTACAAAGAACATAAAGTACAAAAAAATGGTATCAATTCAGTTCGCCGATTAGACAAGAAATACTTGAAACAGCGATTAATTGGATTAATGAAGGCAAAGTTGAAGATTACATGTCGATGCATCAACATAATCCAAACGCAAATGAGCTATGGACATATTTTCATAACGTTATCAATTGGGTGAAACTCACATTTATCCAGTATCGAAAAGAGATGAAGGGAATTAACTGGGGTGCGCTTTATAATGCTCACAAATCCGATTTAATTGACACGAAGCAACTTGAAAAAGAAATTGAAACACTAATGATGGATGATGATGTTACCAACAAAAAAGGCATCTACCCATATGTGTTAAATCGCCAAGAAAAACACTTGAGTATACGCGCATTTACGGACAATCAAAAAAGAGAAGCTTACGAGCGACAAAAAGGCATTTGTCCTGTATGCCGAAAGAAATACAATATCGGTGAAATGCATGCTGACCATATTACTCCGTGGAGCAAAGGCGGAAAGACTATCGCAGATAACTGCAAAATGCTATGTGCTGAAGACAATAGACGCAAGAGTGATATATAAGAATCAGACGATGTAGTTGTTAAAGCGTTAGGAATAGAAATAGGAGGAAAGAAAAAAATGAGTCAAAAGAATCCTTATGAGTTTATTAGCGGAATTTCTCAGGTATTGGCTTCTGACAAAAAAAGAATAGGTTTTCTATGCGGTGCTGGTACATCATTTGCGAAGAACGATGCTACTGCATTAAATGTACCTAATATTAATGGCATCACTAATAGAGTTGTTGACAAGATTAAGACAGAAGATTCTAAATTCAAAACGGCTATCGAAGAAATCGTAAGTGAAATTACTGATCCTAACATTGAGCGCATTTTAGATTTATTAGAGAAAAAAATCGACGCAGTTGGTAATAGTAAATTAAATGGATTATCAAAAGAAGAACTCATATGCTTGCGTCAAAAAATCCATGTTGATATTTATGATATTGTTTCCGTTATATCTATCGATACACCCAAAGAAGAAATTGTCAAACTTCCACACAACGAATTTGTGAAATGGATTGGTAGAGCAAGCAGAAAGTATCCTATTGAAATATTCACCACAAACTATGACTATTTTTTTGAAAGTGCTTTTGAAATAAATGAAATCCCTTATTATGACGGCTTTACTGGAAGCCTTAATCCTTTCTTTCATTCGTTATCTGTAGAAGATTTTTCCTATCTTCCCAAGGAAACTAAGTTATGGAAAATTCACGGTTCACTTGGATGGAAACAAGTTGAAAATAGAGTAATTCGTTCGAAGAGCAACAGTGAAAACAAAGATTTACTAATTTATCCTTCATCACTAAAATATACCAATTCAAAAAAGATGCCTTATGTTTCCCTGGTAGATCGTTTATGTGCATTTATTGAACAAGACGAGGCGGTATTGTTTGTGATTGGATATTCCTTTGGTGATGAGCATATTAATGAAAGAATCATCACATCATTAAAAAAGTCTCACAATTCTCAAGTTTTCGCATTTATCTATGATAAAAAACAAAATGGCGAAAGTGTTGGATATCAGTTACAAAAAGATTCAATATATATGGAACTAGGAAACCAATCATCCAAGATATCATTTATTGGCATGAAAACAGCAATTATTGGAGGAAAATTCATAGATTGGCATATAGACAGTGGCAAATCGTCAACTAGTGACACCATTAAAAGCATTATTTCTCTTAATGAAGATGAAACATTTAATGAATTATTAATACCTGATTTTGCTAAATTTGTCGATTACATTTCGTCAATGGTGGTTAGACCCAGCATGGAGGAATCATAGAAATGAATAACGACATAACGAAAATAGGAGAAGTAAAAAGCGTTAGCGGTAATACTGTTACTATACAATTGAATGATGACATAAAATCAAATCTTCCAATCATTGATGGCGAAGTGTATAAAATTGGTCAAATTGGATCATTCTTAAAAATCCCACTAGGATATTCAATTCTTTATGGATTGATTACTCAAATCGGTGCATCAGCTATACCTCAAAGCATTTTGGAACAAGCTATATCTTTTAGCGATCTTAAAAACAGTCAATGGGTTACTCTTTCATTAGTTGGAGAACAAGTTGGAAAAAAGTTTGAGCGAGGAATATCTCAATCTCCAACTACCGGCGATTCAGTACATCTAGTTACTCTTGATGACTTATCTGTAATTTATCAAGGTGGTGACAAGCAAGCTTCAGTAAAAATTGGAAACATTAGTTCGTCCACAAGTTTGCCTGCCTTGCTTGATATTAATCGTTTGATCACTAGACATTTTTCAATACTTGGATCAACTGGAAGCGGAAAATCAAATGCGGTAGGAGTTATAGTGAATTCAATAGAAAACAAACATTTTGAAAATTCTAGAGTGATTATTATTGATCCTCACGGCGAATATTCTGAATCAATTGATGAAGCTAGCGTTTATCAGCTACGCCCATCAGAAGGTAAAAAGAAATTAGTTGTGCCTTTTTGGGCACTTCCATTTGATGAACTAATGCTAATTTTTGGAAGCAGTCTAAATGATGAAAAATATGAATACATAAGAGAAAAAATAGTTGGTGAAAAAAAGAAATCCAATGCAACTAATTCATACGGAATAGACGAGGAATTGATAACTGCAGATACACCAATACCTTTCAGTATTAAAAAGGTGTGGTTTGATTTGGATGATTTTGAAAGAAGAACATATAAAACCAACTCTTTCCTTGATACTGATTTAGAGAAAATCACAGATGGAGATGCAGACAGACTTATTTCTAACAAGTATAAGCCCGCTAGCATGGGTAGTGCCGCCCCATATGCAAATCGTTATGCAAAAGGTTTATTGAAATTTCTAGATTCGATGAAAATCAAGTTGCTTGATAAAAGGTATTCGTTTCTCTTTACTCCTGACGATTATGCTCCAAATTTAGATGGAAAGATCACTTATGATATCGATGAGTTGCTTTTTAGTTGGATAGGTACTAGTGGAGTTACTATCTTCGATTTATCAGATGTACCTAGTGAGATTATGATATCTATAACAGGAACTTTACTTAAAATCATTTATGACACTATTTATTGGGGGCAAGAAACCGAAGTGGGTGGGAAAAAGCAACCACTTTTAGTGATCTTAGAAGAGGCACATAATTATCTGCATTCAGGAAGCAACAACATATCGGCTAAAACAGTTCAGAAAATAGCGAAAGAAGGAAGAAAATATGGTGTTGGTGTTTGCTTGGTGAGTCAGCGCCCATCTGAACTTGATGATACAATACTCAGTCAATGTGGAACCATAATAAGCCTAAGAATGAATAATTTTTCAGATCGAAATTTTGTGAGGGGTGCAATACAAGACGAACTGCAAGGATTGCTAGATGTACTTCCAAGTCTTAGAACAGGTGAAGCAATTGTCTCTGGTGAGGGTGTAACCATTCCCTCGAGAATTCAGTTTTATAAACTAAACCACGCAGTTAAGGGCAGTAATCCGGTTGTTTCCGAAAGATGGAGTGATAAAAAAACACATACTAAAGAAGAGTATTCTAATGTTCTAAAAAGATGGAGAAGCCAAAGATTTTATGAGGAGGATCATGGTGATGAATAATTTAAACTGGATTGCAGTGAGCTCAAGTAGCATTAGTAGAATTGCTTATGTTGAGAACGATCAATACTTGTATGTTGAATTTACAAAAGGAAGAACATGTCTTTACAAGAATGTTCCAATCAATGAATATGAGAATTTATTAAGTGCACCATCGCACGGGAGATATTTCTCTGCATATATTCGAAATGTATATCCTTTTGAATACGTTTAGAAGTTTTTAAGCAATATAGGCATTAAAAGAAAGGAAGACAAACATGACCAAAATAAAAGTAAGTATTGTTGATCCGTCCACATTAAGATTGGAAGAAAAAGGGGAAATCGGTGATATCATCGATCTTCAAGAACTTCAGACAGTAGATAACGCACTCATTTTGGATGCGATTAAAAGCGCAAGAGATGAAACCTACAAGTCACAATTAGAAACTGTAATCCAACAACAAGAATCAAATAAAACGATTGCTTTAAATGAGTTGGAGAAGAAACTCAAATCAAATTTCGATGCACTCAAAACAGAGAAGGATAAATTAGCTTTAGTCGTTGAATCGTTCGAAGATAAATTGAATACTGAAAAGACTGCGACGAAAGCAACATTAACTGCAGAGTTTTCTACTGAAAAAGTGAAACTAGAAAATAAAATTTCTGAGCTTGAACGTTCAATTGAACAACAAAAGAAACTCATCGAAATCCAAACCGAACAAAAAAAAGACGCTGAACTTAATAAAAAGGTAGACGAATATAAAACCATTCTTTCTAATAAAGAAAAGAGGATTGAACAACTTGAGGCAAAACTAGAAAGTGAAGCAGATAAACGGGCTCTTGCAATCAATGATGTTCTTAATAAAAACAACAAAGAAATCAGCGAAAAAGAACAAGCAATCCTTAAACTGAAATCTGATTTAGAACAAGCCGAGAATATCAAAAAGATAAGTGAGCAGTCATTGAAAAATGATTTTGAACGTCAGCTTAAGCAAAAGCAGGAACTTGTAGACTTCTATAAGGATCTTAAAGCCAAAGCATCAACAAAAATGGTTGGGGAGACTTTAGAACAACATTGTGAGATTGAGTTTAACAAATTAAGAGCCACAGCATTCAAAAATGCATACTTTGAAAAAGACAATGATGCGAAAACGGGAAGCAAGGGAGACTTCATCTTTAAAGATTTTGAAGAAGATGGCACCGTAATCATTTCCATTATGTTCGAAATGAAGAATGAAATGGATACGACCGCTACCAAACATAAAAACGAAGACTTTCTTAAGGAATTGAATAAGGATAGAGAAGAAAAAGGTTGTGAGTACGCAGTGCTTGTTTCATTGCTTGAAATCGATAACGAACTCTATAACCAAGGAATTGTGGATATGTCACATCGTTATCCTAAAATGTATGTTATTAGACCTCAATTCTTTATACCCATCATTACTTTATTAAGAGATGCTGCCATGAACGTTTCGCAAATTAAACGTCAACTTGTTGAGATTAAAAATCAAAATATTGATGTTTCTAATTTTGAAGACAACTTAAATGAATTTAAAACGAAGTTTGCTTACAACTACAATCTTGCAAGTAAGAAATTTGTGACTGCAATTGAGGAAATTGATAAAACAATTGATCACCTATTGAAAACAAAAGAGGCGTTACTTTCATCTGAAAATAATCTTCGACTTGCTAATAACAAAGCTGAAGATCTTTCGATTAAAAAGCTGACTAGAAATAACCCTACAATGCAGAAGGCATTTGATGATTTGGAAAAGAAGGATGTCTAGTACAATAATTGATTCATCTTATTGATGTATTTACGGAGGCAATGATATGGAATATGCACTTGCTAAACTTGGTATTTTAGTTTTATAACTATTGCGTTTTTCAAAACGCCAACGGGAAGAGGAATCTGGGACGAGTTTCAAGTAAACCCGTATTTCTTTAGATTATCACGACACCAAAAAGAAAAGTTTTTGGGACAGTTTCAAGAATTTGTTCAATTGGAGTTAAAAGGAGACCGAAACGTGGATAAAAAAGAAAAGAAGCAGCTAGAAGTCCAAATCAAGCAGATTCTTTACTTTGTCGAAAACAAAACTGAGCAAGGTAAAATGATTGCTATTTTAGAGGAGTATAACAACAAAATACCCGATGGTGGTTTAAAGGACAAAATCCAAAAATGGATAGGAAAAACGAAAAAGGATTACTTTGATAAGGCAGACTTTCTTGTTGGTGATATCTTTGATGGAAATCTTGGCGTAAACGAAAAGAAGATTATCAAAGAGATGATTGGTAAAATAAGACCAATTATTGAACAGGCTGAAAAATCACTTTGGGAAAAATTTATCAACCTTTTCAATTGGAGTTAGCGATGAAGAAGTGGCTTAAATGGCTGTTTGTTTTCTTGGGTATTGCTATCCCCGTTTTAATTGTTGTTCTTTTTACTATTTTTGATGTGTCTAAGATTTGGAATACCTGGGGAGCACAATTCGACCTAGAAACAGGAGCACCGTTGTTAGACGATTTCGGAAAACAGATTTGGATATATCCAAGCTTCCTTGAATACATACCACTTATTATTTTCAAGTTATCATTGTATATAATTGGACCAGTAATAATTGCAATAGGCCTTACAATACAAAATAAGAAAGGAATTCAGAAAAAAGTTTATTTGTACTATTTGTTAACTGCAATCAATATATGGTTCCTAGTCATTCTATCGGCTAAACTGCTTTCGGATTCGATTTTGGAACTAGATAAAATTTTTGGATTAACACTCTTTAGCAGCATCAAAGATATACAAACACTCATTGGGTTCATACTGACTGTAATTCTTAAACAAACCATTGAAGTGAAACCAAACAAAGTGTTTGAGGAAAATCTTCTAAAACGCGATTTGAACTGAGAATTCAGTAATACTGTTGAATGTCTATAAAACCAAGCGAATCGTAATATTATTCGTTCAAAACGACACGATTTGACGCGATTTGACGCGATATAACACGATATGACACGATTTGATATGTAAATGCAAAAAACAGACCGTTGCTTTACTTGTCCGTGATTGTCCTCAATATGACACGATATGATATGTATTTGTCAAAAACAGACCGTTGCTCATACATAGCCTAAAAACCGCTGCATTTTCTTATCAGTATGGCACCATATTGAAACGTAAGGTTTGATACAATTTCAAACCTTTTTTTCTTGTCTAAAACACGATAATTGACATAATATCGTTATATTTTTATGTTTGGGACATTTGATTTTTAGATTTGGGTTGAAAAATGCATAGTTGCACAATTTTACTCGTTAAGGATACATGTGTTATTCATTAGTTAATTATTAGGAGATTCAAAGTTCCGAATCAAATTTGTAGTTCCATTAGAAACTAGCAAGTAATGATATGAAAATATTGCTTATTTGCACAAGGAAGGGAAAGCGTGTGGGTATCTTTCTCTATATAGGGTATAATTCTATTATCAAGATATATTTAGGAGTCTTCCATGAGCGACATCGCGAAATCAATTTCTCAAGCCATAAAAGAGGCAAAGTGGTTATCCATTGATTATTTGAATCAAACCGGAGGCGAAACTTATTATTGGTGTGCTGTCAATGATATAGATCTTAAATCAAGACGTCTAATCGTTACGGCTTTTAACATTGGGATGGTTAATAATGAGACAAATGGTATCTTGACCAATATTGCACTTTATTTTGATAAGATCAAAACGGCAAATGTACTTGACCACACAACCTATAAACGCCCAAAAAAATTGATACCGTTCATTGAAAATAACCTTAAAGATCTGCAGTGGCTTGAATATGATTTATATAATGATAAAATCCTTGATTATTTAAAAGAAGCCATTAAATATGATAATGTCCCCTATCAAAAGGATACGAATCTAGTTAGTGCAATTGATGAAGATGAGCTGAAAAGAGCAAAGAAGTATGGCTTTTATGAGTTGTCGTTAAATCAAATGGCGGAGTTAACCGAAAAAATCGAACGAATTGCCCGTCAGGATAAAGAAAAAATATTTCAAATCACTGAACTAGCCTTTAATCTTTTATCAATAAAAACAACAAAAGGTCTCTTTGTTTGTGTTTATAAACGGTTGATGTTTGATCCAGAAAATCGCCAATTAGTCATCGGTGATGAAACCTTATATAATTACGAATTTGCCAGTGATAAAGAAAGCGATTTCAAACATAACATTAGGAATTATCTTGATTTAGAAGTGGATGTTTTTACTAAACTATTTATTGATAATCCTCATAAAGCAAAGCAAATGTTGGAGAAATCATTAAAGCGTTTCAACGAAAGTATAGACGATCGTCCCTATATATTTGACTTGGTTAGAAATTATAATAGTTATATTGAACGAGAACTTCAATCAATTGCAACCGCCAAAAATAAAGACCTCCTTTCAACTCCCCTTAATGCTTTCTTTGGGAATATGGATACTAGCCAATTGAGCCGTAAACGTGCCTTTGATATCGTATTAATAAATCAAATGATGAATGTCGATCAGTTACGTGTTATTCATAATGCTCTAAAACAACCAGTAACCTATGTTCAAGGACCTCCTGGCACAGGTAAGACACATAGCATTATCAATCTACTTATCTCCGCCTTTTTTAATGAACAAACCGTACTTGTGTCATCAAATAACAATAAACCAATTGATGACATCGGATTAAAATTGCAAAACATTAAATATCAAAATCGTCCTATACCTTTGCCATTTTTCCGTTTGGGTAACAATGGTAAGATTCGTGAATCACTACTTGCAATAAAAAGCAACATTCAAAAGCATAAGCAGTACATTGTTGATGAAGAAAAACTTAGTCGCATTAGTTTGAGTAATAAGCACAATTTAAAAACAATCAATTTAATCATCGATCAATACGAAGAAAGGCTGGAACTCGAAGAGTCTATTGATGCCTTAGAAAGTATGCTCAAATATCTTGCGCATGACCTACGCGTTAATATTATTGTGCAATCAGAACTCGAAGCGAAGAAGGCTAAATTGGGTACTTTACCAATCTATCAAGATGAAGAAATTCATAAAAACGTTGTCCAAGCTAATGATTCGTTTTTAATGTGGCTTTTTTATACAAGTGTCAAGTGCATCAAACGCCTAGACGAACCTAAGTATAAGGAGTTTGTTGACCTGCTTGATATCGAAGATGAATATGAGCAAGTGTCTGCTTTTAATCGCTACATCATGGATTTAAAAAACTTAACGATGCTACAGCGAGTTTTTCCGATTGTGTTGACGACAAATCAATCTGCATGGCGTCTAGGCCCTCCCACACCATCCTTTAGTCTCACAATTATCGATGAGGCGGGTCAATGCTCAATCGGATATTCGCTTTTCTCAATAATCCGTGGGGAACGCTTGCTACTCGTTGGCGATCAAAATCAGTTACAACCTGTCATTACCATATCACCAGAAGTGAACCAAATGTTAATGAATAAGTATAAAATAGCCAAACCCTATCATTATGTTGAAAGTTCAATTATTCGAACAATGCAAAGCGTTGATAGTGTCTCTAAATTTGTTCTATTACGTTATCACTATCGTTGCCATCAAGACATCATCGCGTTTAGTAATAAAAAATACTATCACTCAAAGTTAATCGTTCTCCCAAAAGATGATCTTGAAAAGAAAGCCCTTTTCCATATTCAGGTAAATCAAAAAATATTTGCTCGTTCTAATACGAAGAATACATCATTGCCTGAAATTGACGCGATTATTTCTGACATAAAAACAAATAGAAACGGAGAGTCAATAGGCATTATTACACCTTTTAGAAATCAAGCAGATTTGATACTAGATCGCATTAAGAAAGAAAACATCACCGGCGTCGATGTTGGCACGGTTCACACTTTTCAAGGTGATGAGAAAGATAAAATCTATTTTTCCGCTGCGATTACAAGGAAAACGACTCCAAAAGCCTTTGATTGGGTTAAAAATAATCAGGAACTCATTAATGTCGCCACAACTAGGGCTAAGAAAGAGTTTGTAATGGTTGGAGACATGCGAGAAATTAATCGACGCTCAAAAGCCTCAAATGATATTTATGAACTGATTCATTATTTGACGGATAAAGGTAAAGAAATAAAATTAACAGAGACATCAAACAATCAATATGTGAATAGCATGAACTATCGGCAATATAGCACGATTAAAGAAAAAGAACTCCTTACGACCATCAATCAGATCCTCTCTATTCAAAGCCAATTTACAATTGAAAAACAAGTCAAGGTCAGCGATGTCCTTAATCGATTCACGAGCCCCGAACTATTTGATTACGGGACCAAGTCAGTTTTTGATTTTGTTATTTATGAAAAAATCAAAGAAGATGAATTCCCACGTTTAGTGATTGAGCTTGACGGCGAAGAGCACACGACTGATAATCAAGTCATTACACGCGATAAAATGAAAGAAAAAATCTGTGAAGATAACGGTATAAAACTTATTCGAATTCCTAATAACTACACTAGAAGATATGTATTTATTAAAGACATCTTAATTAGGTTGATCAAGTTCAAAAGTTGATTTGATGGATCAAATAGTCAAATAACGCCATCATTTATGAACATTGTTATTATTCCAACGACTTTCAGTATTCACTGAATGAACTGAATAATCTCAAATGATTACTTACTCCGTTGGTCGTCTTTCATTTATGACAAAATTACGTAAAAATTAATGTAGCCTGTATCTAATTTCAATCAATTGTTTGCTAGTTCATACACCACCTCGTAAAACATGTTACACTTTTTGCTAATTGAAAACTAATTTTTTCTGCCTTCAATCCTATATATCTTTCTAACTCATAGATAGCAAAATAAATAATATGATTGCGGCCTTTCAGATTTTAATTGTCCTATTCTTGTGGACAACTAGACACTACCATACCATGACAAAAATAGGATAAATTTTTCAGCTTGATACTCTAACAATAGGCAAATAAGAGATGAAAAATCCACTTGAATGTAGTTTGTTGTTGATTTTATTGTTGTGCGTAATTGTCAGTTAATTTAATCTTTTCACTACATAACTATTCTGTCAAATACAAAGATATTAAATAGACAATCACTAACCGGCTATTTATAATAAACGCATGAAGAATAATTTGAAAAAAGCGATTATCATTCTTATTTTAGGCACTCTTATTTTTTTAACTACAATGGGAGTTTTTGGTTATTATTTTCATCAATCACTTTGGGGGCGTGATACATTACAGGATCTTCTTGCTCTCCTATTTATCGCCCCCATCTTATTACCTTATGCTTTAGGTTTACTCATTGTTGGTTCGGTTGAATTATATAAGAAGTTAAAAGTCAAGAAACTGACACTCTCTTTAATAATGTTAGCGATTTATATTTCTCCTATCGCTATGCTAAGCATCTATCGTTTTATCGATCATCAAATCTATGATTCAACCTATGCCTTTAGTGCTGAAAAGTGGGCGACTGCTAATGAAGATGAACGTTCACACATGATTCATTATTTCCGTGAACAGCATGAACTAGTTGAGAAAGAATTAGAATATGCGATTATCCTACTGGGTCAACCAGATAGAGAAGAAGATTTGAAATATTACTATTCGCTTGGTTTAGAAGAAGCGGTATTAGTAACTCATGAGGTTTATTATCTTATTGAATTTGATTTCCAAAACATCATTACTAACGAGAGTATTATTGAAGTGCCTCATCATCCGAATGAATAACACAAATAAAGTGAGTAAATTTGGGCTAATACATGAAATCAAAAACATTGGGTGTCTATAAAGTTATTCTTGTTACATTAATTACCTCTATATCAATTACGGGTGTTAGTTTTCTTGATAATAAGATATGGAATTTGGTAATGCTAGGTTTAGGTATGGTTACTTATGCCATTGTTGGAATCATGTTTTCTTTGGGTCTTATTTCCGGTCGAAACGCCGGAAAAGTGGCATATTCTGCAGTATTTATTATTTTGATTTTAATTGGTTATTTTGTTTATCAAGGAATTGTAAGACTACAAGAGTGGATTATATCTTGGTCTCCAATCATGAAAGTGGTAGTTCCTGTATCTATGTTGATTATGATAGCAGGCACACTAATATTAATGTTTTATTCAAGGCAGATGGATGCTGATTAATTACCGCTGGGATTATGGTGACTAAGGAGGGTATTCACTCATTAATTGATAGGGTGTTCAAAGTATTAAAGTTAACGCAGGGTTCCATATTGAAACGTAAGGTTTGATACAATTTCAAACCTTTTTTTCTTGTCTAAAACACGATAATTGACATAAGATCGTCATATTTTTATGTTTGGGACATTTGATTTTTAGGTTTAGGTTGAAA
>Ga0265295_1007800_pt1 | contig 12135 bp, 16 predicted proteins | sample Munlansysbiofilm_FD_192503 | JGI IMG/M metagenome (GOLD analysis project Ga0265295, IMG submission 192503) | Leachate microbial communities from a municipal landfill in Southern Ontario, Canada - Methane capture system biofilm | ecosystem: Engineered > Solid waste > Landfill > Unclassified ... | reverse complement strand
CTTGGGTGCGCCATAGGTAACGGGAAGTAGCTTAGCTTGGTAGAGCGCCTGGTTTGGGACCAGGAGGTCGCAGGTTCAAATCCTGTCTTCCCGACCATCTTAATTTAATAACTGCGGGTGTCGTATAATGGCTATTACCTTAGCCTTCCAAGCTAAAGACGTGAGTTCGATTCTCATCACCCGCTCCATTAAAAAATAAATGGCTTAATGAAGCCATTTTTTTATTTTTTATAGGGTTAACTTCTTAAAAACTTCTTAATAATTTGCTTTGTTATTTCATTTCATAAAAAAAATTATCTCATCTATTTGGAGATACTTCACCTCTATTTGTATTATTCCATATTTATTATTTATCTTTTATGTTATTATATAAGTATAGTAAAAGAGAGAAAAGAGGATTAATCATGGGGAAACTTTTTGAAGAAATTAAATTTTTCGAAGAAAAAGTGTCAAAACTAATGAGAAAACCAACAATTGAGATTATCTACAAGGACTTTGGCACGGGTAAAGACGTTATTTACAACAACAATAAACTTTATATCAATTCAAATAATATCAAAGAACTTAGCAATGCATTAATTGAGAGCATTATTAGAGAATCACGAACACATTATCAAGAATTAGTCATTACTAATAAGATTACTAACCGGATTAATGAAAGTACTAAGATGAAGTGGGAAAATGAGTTTCCAAATCGCGATATTCGGCAAAGTGATTTAAATAGTCTTTCAGCATTAAAGAAGTTTGCTTTACAAGCGATAGAAATAGATCGAATTGCATATACGGAGTTTTTTATTAATGCTTACTTAGGTTTAAAAATGAACTATGATCTTCCTTCGTGGTTAAGAGTTGAAGTGAATAAACGTAAGGATGAAATTAAATACGAGTGTTTTTAAAATAAACGAATTATTTATGAAGAAAAATTTTTGATAAACCAATCCTTTTATGAAGTGATTGGTTTATTTTTATTGCATAAATTTTATTTATATAATAAATTAATTTAGGATGTTAAGCTAATGAATAACAACTTAGAATTTATTTTATCATTAGTGATGCTTAATTGGGATTTTAATAAAATCAACATTTCGGGTAATTTGTAACGAGGAGATTATATGTTATTAAGATACCTTTACTTGCATGATAGTACAGCAATAGAGTTAAGTGATTTGTTAGGATTATCTAAATCATCGATTACAAGAATGCTTAATGATCTAGAAAAACGTAAACTTGTAATAAGGACAATTAATCAAGATGACAGACGAAAGATTAATATTGAAGTAACTAAAACAGGGCTTGATCAATTGAAATATTCAACCATTTGTTTGCAGGAATCAGGTAAGAAGATCTTTGATAATCTTGGAACAAATGCCGGATCAATGTTAAAGTATTTTAATGAGACAGTAGAAATTTTAAATATGGATAAGGATGATGAGAAAATGATTAAAAATAGAAGAAAAAACAAAATAATCAATTTTTTTGTAGAAAGAAGTGATAGTAAATCAGATAAAGTTTTATTAAATTTGCATGGCGGAGCATATATTCTTTCGTTAGATGCCCATCCTATTGCATACGCTAGAATGGCGTCTAACTATGTCCAATATGGGGAGATAGATGTACTAACGGTTGATTATCGAACCGCCCCTGATTATCCTTATCCTTATGCATTGAATGATGCAATACTTACATATCAATATCTTCTAGATAATGGATATAAAGGAAGTGATATAATTGTTGCATGAAGTTCTGCAGGCGGGGGGTTAACGTTATCTCTAACATTGTATTTACGAGATCAAAATGTCGAGATGCCAGCAGCTATAATAACAATGTCAGCATGGGCAGAAATATCAAGATTTGAGAATTTAAGTAAACCATATGTAAAAAAGAATAATCCAAAAGATCCTTATATATCACCAGTCTATGGTGAATATCAAAAAATGCCTAGGATGTTAATTCAAGTCGGTGATGAACCAGTCACGGAAGATTCATATTTGGTATATGAGAAAGCAAGCGAAGCAAATGTTGATGTTACAATATCTAAGTATGATAATATGCCTCATGTTTTCCAGAATTTGAGTTTGGAACGTGAAGAAGTTACAAATGCTTGGTTGGAAGTAGGAAGTTTTATTAAGGAAATTTTTAATAATGAAAAGTAGAAAAAGCAGAAAAAACTGCTTTTTTTGTTTTTTGATATTGCATAACACTTAATTTTGTGTTATTGTGTTAGTGAAGTGATACAAAGGAGGAGTTATTATGTGGACCTTTGACAATAAAACGCCGATATATTTACAAATCATGGAACAAATTAAGATTGAAATAATTACGGGGAAACTTAAACCAGGCGATAAGATATTGCCAATTCGCGATTTGGCTTTGTTAACTAAGACAAACCCTAATACAATTCAAAAGGCATTATTTGAACTTGAGGAACTTAGACTTATAAACACACAAAGAACGAATGGGAAATTTGTTACAGACGATTTAGGACTAATCAGCGAAACAAGAGAGAATGTTATTAATAATCGCATTAAAAATTTTATTGATGAGATGGATGTTTTAGAAGTAAGTATTAAAGAAATTGAAGAACATTTGCTAGTAAAGAGGGAGAATAAAAATGACTAATATTGTAGTTAAAAATTTAACAAAGAAGTTTTTAGAAGAAAAAGCTCTAGATGATGTAAGCTTAGAATTTGAAAAGGGGAAAATCTATGGGTTATTAGGGCCTAATGCTAGTGGTAAGACAACATTAATTAAGCTAATTAATGGCTTGTTGATTCCTACAAGTGGTAGTGTTAGTATTAACAATAAGGCAATAGGTGCTGAATCTAAAAGAATTATTTCATATATGCCGGATCGTTTAAACATTATTAGTTCATTTAAGTCAGTGAAGCAGTTAAATGATTTGAATATTTCTTTGACGATTTCGATAAAGAAAAAGCATTAGAAATGATTAAAGAATTTGACATTGATTTAGATAAAAAAATTAAAAAGCTTTCAAAAGGAACAATCGAAAAATTACAATTAACTTCAACTTTATCACGAAATGCTGAAATATATATTCTTGATGAACCGATTGCTGGAGTGGATCCGGCTGCTCGTGATGAAATACTGGATTTAATAATTGAAAAGTTTAATCCTAACTCGACTCTGATTATCTCAACCCATTTGATTGCTGATGTAGAGCGTATTCTCGATGAAATAATTTTTATTAAAAAAGGGAAAATTGTTTTAAATGATAACGCAGAAAAAATAAGAAGTGAAAATAATAAGTCCGTTTATCAGTTGTTTAGGGAGATGTTTAGATCATGAAGAAACTCTTAACGTTACATTATGATCGTACCAGTCACAAAGTATTAACAAGTTTGTATATTAATTATTTTTTAGTTTTAATTGTGGGTCTCATCATTCAAGTGCCACTTTATTTATATTTTCTTGTTATTTCTTTATTAACTATCGTTATTGTATTATCATCACAAGTATATGATATCTTTGGCGAAGATAACTCCTTTATTCAAACTTTACCGTACAGTCGAAAAACACTTATTATATCAAAATGGTTATATCGTATTATATATATATTAGTTATTTGGACACCAATATTTCTTTTCTTTTTAATGGATAATAAAAATAATATGTTAAAGAATTATGATCTTGGAAATAGTATGTTTTTAATAATGGTGTTATTTTATAGTATTGTAGTTTTAACGCTTCTTTTAGCTATAGAAGAAATCCATTTAATTATTTATATTGTTAGTAAAACTAAAAGATCGTTCATGAAAATAATGGTATCAATTTCCCTTTCAACACTAGCCTTTGGAATATTATTTATTGGCGGGTATCTATTGTTTGAAGTTAATGAATTAGTGGGACTTGGGTACATTCTGCTATTTTTAGCAATCATATATAATCTAAGCATATATTTATACCAAAGATTAGATATTGACTCTCAAGGGTTAAGTGGTTCAGTATATGAAATGTACTTTGGTAGGTGAGAAAGATGACAAAAAAATTAATTAAATATTATTTTCGAAGAAATCGATTATTTGAAATTTTAGGGTTGATATTTTTAGGATTTTATGCTGTTATGTTAACAGTAAGTATTATCGAATTTAAAACCGGCGAAGGTTTTAGTATGAATCCGGGATTAATATATTTTATTTTCTTCACTGGAAGTAATTCTATTTTGTTAGATATTCAAGATAATTATTTTATTCATACACTGCCAGTTGAAAAGAAGGACTATCTAAGATCGAAGGTTATTTATTCGTTTTTATCGATGATTAAAAACGGGTTAATGATATTGATTCTTATGGGAATAAACATTTTGTATTATTCAAAATTTGTAAGTGTTTTGACCTTGAAAATGATGATTGTTACTTCATTGGTTTTTTCAATAGTAAGTTATTTGTTACTTGTTACTTCGAAGGTGATTAATGATTTTTCGGTTGATTTAGAAAGTAATGAAAATGTTAGAATCTTTAAGAAAAACAAAGTTATTAATATCATATTAGTGAGTTTGCTTTTAGTTTTTGTTATGTATGTACTGCTAGGTTTTCAAATAATAGGTAATTTTAATTTGTTATCAAAGACATTAATTACCGCACAGCTTTTGACGGTGGTAGTTGAATCTGTTCTTATAATAATTAGTATTAAGAGAATTAAAGTAAGATACAATAATATGGAGTTAGTTTAAAAGCGGATTACCGCTTTTTTATTTTTTTATTAAAAAGTACTTGACACCGATTATAAATAAGATTATAATATGAACATATGAACATTTATTCATATGATTGGAGGATATTATGGACAATAGATTAGAAACTATAAAAGAAGAATTAATCGATGAAGTTGCTAAAAATAAAGTTAGTAATCTTTTTAAAGCGATTGGGGATCCAACGCGCATTACGATTCTCTTTGCTTTAAAGAATGGCGAGTTAAGTGTCTCAGAATTAACAACAGTAGTTGAAATGACACAAAGTGCAATATCACATCAACTAAGAGTTTTAAGAGATGCAAACTTAGTAGTTTACAGACGAGAAGGAAAAGAAGTCTATTATCGACTTGCAGATAATCATGTTCATGTAATATTTAACCAAGCACTTGAACATATAATGGAGGATTAAAGGATGAAAGAAGAAAAAAGACATAATCACAATCACGAACACAATCATGAACATGAGCATGAGCACAAACATGATCACGAGCATGATCATGGACATAGTCATGGACACGACCATGGACATAATCACAATCACAAACACAATCATAATGTAAAACTATTAATGATATTATATTTTGTGGGGTTAGTAATTTTTATAGGTGCATTATTTATTCCTAAGAATCTAGAATTTATGATAGGTAGTCTAAGAGTCACTAAGAACTTAATAGCTAATATCTTGTTTACAGTGACAATTATTTTATCTGGATTTCATGTTACATTTGAAGGAATTGAAGAAACAATTAGTGAAACTAAAGAAAAAAGAAAGTTCACACCTAACGTGCATATTTTAATGACACTTGGTGCAATTGGAGCGATGTTAATCAACCAATTTGAAGAAGGAGCATTATTAATACTTATTTTTGCCGGAGCGCATTATTTAGAGGATTATGCTGAAGGAAAAAGTAAGAGAGAAATTGAAAAACTGTTAAAACTTAACCCTACACAAGCACGTTTGATGGATCAAGATGGAAACGTAAAACTAGTTGATGTTCTATCTTTAAATGTTGGGGATAGATTACAAGTTTTAAATGGCGATCAAGTTCCAACTGATGGAGTTATAATTTCAGGAGATTCTGATATTGATGAAGCATCAATAACAGGTGAAAGTATTCCTAAAATTAAAAAAGTTGGTGATGAAGTTTTTGGAAGTACTATTAATGGTAATGGAACTTTTGTTATGGAAGTTACTAAAAACAGTGATGAAACAGTGTTTGCTGGGATTGTTAGATTAGTTAGTCAGACACAAGTTAATATCTCAAAAACAGCAGCTCTAATTAAAAAAATAGAGCCAGTCTATGTTACAATAGTTATTTTATTAGCCCCTATCTTTTATCTATTAGGGATTAGTTTATTAAAGTTGAGCTCAACCGATAGTTTCTATCGAACTATGGTATTCTTAATTGGATCATCACCATGTGCCTTAGCAGCAACGGATATTCCCGCTTCATTATCAGCGATATCAAATCTAGCTCGTAACGGAATATTGTTTAAAGGTGGATCTTATCTATCAAACTTTGCTGACGTTAAAGCAATTGCTTTTGACAAGACAGGGACTTTGACTGAGGGTAAACCGGTCGTTACAGATGAATATTTTAGTAGTAAAACAAATAAGGAACAAAGAAGTAAATATATTAATATAATTGTTGCAATGGAAAAACAATCTAATCATCCTTTAGCACAAGCAATTATTAATCATTACGAAATTAAAAATGACCTTTTGATTGAAACAACTAATATCCTAGGAATTGGATTAATCGCGAAAATAGATGATAAGGAATATAAAATAGGAAAACCAACTTCTTACAAAGTTGTTAGTGATGAAATACTAGCAAATACGCATAGATTTGAAGAAGAAGGTAAAACAGTTATTTACTTTGGTGTTAATGATCAAGTTGAAGGATTAATAGCTATTCAAGATATTCCTAAGGAAAGTAGTAAACGGGCAGTTCATTATTTTAATGAAAAGAATATCGCAACAATTATGATTACTGGTGACGCTAAAAAAACGGGTAAAGCAATTGGTAAGAAATTAGAAATTAGTGATGTGTTAGGTAATGTAATGCCAGAAGATAAAGCTAACATTGTTATGGATTTAAAGAAATCCTACGGTGTTGTTGCAATGGTTGGTGATGGTGTAAATGATGCTCCAGCCTTAGTGACTGCTGATGTTGGTATTGCAATGGGAAGTGGAACTGATGTCGCAATCGATGTTGCCGATGGTGTATTAATGAAGAATGACTTAGAAAAACTTGTTTATACTCATCGAATTTCCTTAAAACTAAGAAGCATAGTTCTCCAAAACATGATATTTGCAATGGCAGTAGTCTTGTTCTTATTAGTTATGAACTTGATTGGAAAAATGGATATGCCAATTGCCGTATTAATCCACGAAGGAAGTACGATGGTTGTTATTATAAATGGGCTTAGACTTTTAGCAAATTTAGCAAAACAAAAAAGTGTTAAAAAGTCATAAATCAACACAAAAATAGTCCCGAAATTGAGTAAAAGTAATTTAATGTTCAAAACGATAATTTTTTTGGTATAATTAGTATGTATAATAGATTTGGGGGAAATTAAAATGTGTTTTTTTAAGAAGAGAAGAGCTCGTAAAGAAGCAAAAAGACAAGCTAAGTTAGAAGAACAAAAAGCTGTCGAAACAAAAAAAGAACCTATCAAAGAAGAAGTAAAACCTGTTGAAAAGGCTGTAGTAAAGGAAGAAGTGAAAACAACTTCTACAAAAGAACCAGTCAAAAAAGAAGCTGAAAAAGCAGCGAAGTATCATGTTTCACAAAATAAAGATGAAAAGAGTCCTAATTTCAAACAATGGCGTGTTCGTAAAGAAGGATCTCAAAAAACAATCAAGTTTTTTGAAACTCAAGCAGAAGCAATTGAATTTGCTGAAGAATTAGCAAATAAAGCTGGCTCATCAGTTGTTATTCACAAAGTCGACGGTTCAATTAGAAAACAAGATTATTCAAAAAAATAACACATGATTTCATGTGTTTTTTTTATCGTTAGGAATAAAGTTTTCGAATACAACATTGTCATAGGTTTTCAAAACTAAATCAAAATCACTTTGATTCCTTGCTGTATATCCAAAGACAAGTAATCCTTTCTTTTTAGCTTTAGAAGCATATTTGTTAGGCAAGTATTGTAAGTTATAACTAATGAAATCAGGCTTAGTAAAATGATTGAAAAACAAAGTCCTCATTAAGAATTTTAGCAAGAAGGGCATCTTTTTATTTTCATAAAAATAAGAAGTAATCTGGCCTCTAATGTAGTTGGGACGATTTTTCTTGAACCATGAAACTATTTTTGGATCAAAGGAAAATACAGCAAAATCGCCTTGATAAGAATCAAGTAGACTAGTTACTTTCGATAAATGGAGTTTATGATTTTTGTGGGATTTAATCTCAATCATAACTGGGACCTCAGAGTTGATTAAATGTAAAACTTCTGTGAAAGTGGGAATCTTTTCTTTAGTATTAAGAAGATTCAATGCTCTAATTTCATTTTTTGATAGATTTGCTATTAAGTCATCTTTATTGGTCAAACGTTTTAAACTATCATCATGGTAACAAAAATACTCGCCATCATTCGAAAGTGATATATCTAGTTCAATCCCATAATTGTTTTCTATTGCTTTATGATAAGCAGTTATTGAGTTTTCAGGGATTCCATTATTGTTTTGATGCAACCCTCGATGAGCATATTGCCAATTTTTTAAAAATGATAAGTCTTTCATATTAATAAACCTCACTTGATTATAATTATTAAATAAAAGTTGAAAAAAGTCAAGTTATTCAAAGCATTGACAAATTAGGATAAATATCATAAAATATCTAATAGCAAATATAAGGAGGAGAGAAAATGGTTTTTGAAAGAATTAAGGAACTTGTTGTCCAAGAAATGAACATTCCAGCGGAAAAAGTTACTTTAGAATCAAAAATTGCAGAAGACCTTGGAGCCGATTCAATTGACGCGATCGAATTAATTATGGGCGTTGAGGAAGAATTCGGAATCGAAATTAGCGATGAAGAAGCAATGAACATTAAAACAATTGGCGATTTAGTTGATGTAATCAATCGTTTACAAAAATAACAAGAAAATTGACTAGAGTTAAATTTAGTCAATTTTTATTATTTACTTGACTAATGCTTTTAATGGTGTTAAAATCTTAACAATACAATTTAATACTTGTTATCAAGAAGGCGGGAGAGATATAGCTCAATGAACGCCTACCAACCTGAACAATCAAGGTGGTAAAGCTATAAGCGATAAGTTTCTTATTAATCTCTATCGTTTATGGTAGAGATTTTTTATTTAAAAAGGAGTGGATGAATATGATTGTATTAGATGAAGTAGTTAAAGAGTATGATGATATAAGAGTTATTAATAAGACTGATTTAGTTATTAATGATCGTGAGGTTGTCGGTATCGTTGGGTATAGTGGTGCCGGGAAATCAACACTTGTAAGGTTAATTAATGGTTTAGTTAATCCAACCAGTGGGAAAGTAAAAATTGATGGAATAGATATTAATAGTGTTTCGAAAAAAGAATTAAATAAAATCCGTCACGAGATTGGTATGATTTTTCAAAACTATAATCTCCTATCTTCGCTCACAGTCTATGACAATGTTAAACTTGCGTTGAAAATAGCTAAGAAGAAAAGTGATTATAGTTATATTGAAGAAGTATTAACGATGGTAGGGCTAAAAGACAAAATTAATGAATATCCAAAAAATCTTTCAGGTGGTGAAAAACAACGAGTCGCGATAGCTCGAGCAATCGTTAACAATCCTAAGTATTTATTATGTGATGAAATAACATCAGCGTTGGATAATAAAACAGCAATCGAAATTGTTGAGTTGTTGAAGGATATTAAAACTAAAATGGGAATAACGATTGTTTTTATTTCGCATCAACTAGAAATTGTTAGAAAAATATGTGACAGAGTTGTTGTTATGGAAAAAGGAAGTCTTGTTGAAGATGCAGAAATAAGTGAATTTTTCTTAAATCCTAAAAGTATAGCTTCCAAGAGTTTATTAACGGGAGTTCTTGATTTTAAAGAAGAGGAAAATGAAAACCTATATGTACTTAAATATCGCGATAGTGCTAATCAGGAAATGATTCTTAGTGAAGCAATAAAAAAATTTGGAATTGATATAAATCTTTTAAAAGCACAAACAATCGATATTAAAAACAAGGTTTTAGGGTTCTTACTTTTAGAAATATTTGGTAGTAAAAAAGCGGAAGCAATCAAATTTTTTGCTAGTAAAGGAATCGAGGTTGAAAAGTATGAAGTTTACCGAGATTGAAATAAGTGAATTATTAAAAGCTTCAAAAGATACATTATATCAATTAATTATTTCGGGAGCTTTTATTGTTGTTATAGGATTAATACTTGGATTCATATTATTCTTTACTGAAGACAAAAGTAGTAAAGGAATAGTTAAAGTGTTACATCGTATTGTTAGTTTGATTGTTGATATTGCTAGATCGATTCCATTTGTGATTTTGATGGTAATCTTAATTCCTTTAACGATCATTTTAGTTGGAACAATGTTAGGGGCAAAAGCAGCATTACCAGCACTTATTATTAGTGCATCCCCCTTTTATGCGCGTGTTGTCTATATGTCGCTAAGAGATGTCGATAAAGGAAAAATTGAAGCACTTAAATCAATGGGAGCTAGTAATATAACAATTGTTGTTTATTTAGCTAAGGAAGCTTTACCTTCACTGATTTCAGGAATTACTGTAACTTTAGTCACATTAGTGGGATTTATTGCTTCCGCAGGAGCGATAGGCGCTGGTGGACTTGGTGATTTAGCAGTTAGAAAAGCATTTGCAAATGATTATAAAATGGCATATGTTAGTGTATTTTTAGTTTTAATCATTGTGTTTATAATCCAAATATTGGGTGATTATTTGAGTAAAAAAATTGATAAGAGATAAAAGGAGAAGAAAAGATGAAAAAAATTATTAGTTTATTGTTTATTTTAACGGTAGGTTTAGTTTTAAATAGTTGTAATAAAGATAATGAAAAGACAATTAAGGTGGTTGCTACCGAAAAACCCCATTCGGAGATCTTGGAGGAAGCAAGAAAATATTTAGAAGAAAAAGGATATAAGCTAGAGATTGAAGTGATAACAAAGTATGCACTTGGAAATCCTGCTGTTGAAAACGGGAGTGCTGATGCAAACTTTTTCCAACACCTTCCATATTTTAATGAACAAAACACTAAAGGGAATCTTGTTAATATTGGCGGTGTTCATATCGAACCAATCGGTTTATATGGCGGAACATTAGATGATATAAATAAATTAAAAAAAGGGGATAAAATCATTATCAGTGATAATGCACCAGATTATGGAAGAATCGTATTGTTTTTAAAAAATATTGGTTTAGTTACAACGATAGATGGTTTCGATCCAGAGACTGAAATATCAAATCCTGAGAATGCTATTGCAAGTAAAACCGTTGATTTTTCATTTGAAATCATTAGTGCCGATTTGTTAGTTACTGCTCAAAAGAATAAGGAAGGAGCTTTCTTCTTTATTAATGGTAATTATGCACTTACTGGAGGTTTAAGTCTAAATGATGCGTTAGTTAAAGAGCCAACTAATAATAATCCATACGTAAACATAATTGTCGTGAAAAAAGGTAATGAAAACTTAGATAAAATAATTGCTTTAAAAGAAGTGTTACAATCAAAAGAAATAAAGGATTTTATTACAAAAAAATATGCAGGAAGTGTTATTCCTGCATAATATCCTATCTAAATTACTAGTAATTTATGGTATAATTAGATTTGCTAGTAAAAGAGGTGTTATTAATGAGTTATGATTTTAAAACTATTGAAAAGAAGTGGCAGAAGTTTTGGTTAGATAATCAAATGTTTGCTACAGAAAGAAAATCTAATAAACCAAAAAAATATATCTTGGACATGTTTCCATATCCAAGTGCATATGGACTACATGTTGGACATATTGAAGGGTATACAGCTACCGATATTTTGAGCCGCTATTATCGCATGAAGGGCTTTAATGTTTTACATCCTTTTGGATGGGATGCATTTGGTTTGCCAGCGGAACAGTTTGCACTTCAAACTGGAAATGATCCTCGTGATTTTACGGAAAAAAACATTCAAAATTTTAAAAGACAAATTATTGAATCAGGAAAAGGAATTGACTGGAATCGTGAGTTTTCAACAGCTGATCCTGAATATTTTAAATGGACTCAATGGATATTTAAAAAACTATATGAGCATAATTTGGCTGTTATAAAAGATGTTGAAGTTAATTGGTGTGAGGAATTGGGAACTGTTCTTGCCAACGATGAGATTGAATTGATTGACGGTAAGATGTATTCTGAACGTGGAAAACATCCAGTAGTAAAAAAAGCGATGCGTCAATGGG
>Ga0265295_1007798_pt1 | contig 12135 bp, 10 predicted proteins | sample Munlansysbiofilm_FD_192503 | JGI IMG/M metagenome (GOLD analysis project Ga0265295, IMG submission 192503) | Leachate microbial communities from a municipal landfill in Southern Ontario, Canada - Methane capture system biofilm | ecosystem: Engineered > Solid waste > Landfill > Unclassified ... | reverse complement strand
TACGTGGCCTGGGCCAACGGTCCTTACGACCGGGCCGTGAAAAACATCCTCGATTCCATGAAGGGGGAGTGAGATGAGCGACTTCACCTCCAGCATCGGCCAGCCCAACGCCGTGTCCATCGTCTTCTTCTTTCTCTTCGTGGCCGCCACCCTGGTCATCACCTGGTTCGCGGCCAAGAAGAGCCGCTCGGCCTCGCAGTTCTACGCCGCGGGCCGCAGCGTCACCGGCCTGCAGAACGGCCTGGCCCTGGCCGGGGACTACATGAGCGCGGCCTCCTTCCTGGGCATCGCCGGGCTCGTTGCCCTCAAGGGCTATGACGGCCTGATCTACTCCATCGGCTTCCTCGTCGGCTGGCCGATCATCATGTTCCTCATCGCCGAACCCCTGCGCAACCTCGGCAAGTACACCTTCGCCGACGTGGTGGCCTACCGCCTGCGCCAGAAGCCCGTGCGCATCGCGGCCTCGGTGGGCTCGCTCATGACCGTGGCCTTCTACCTCATCGCCCAGATGGTGGGCTCCGGCTCCCTGGTCACGCTCATGTTCGGCCTGCCCTACGAGGCCGCCGTCATCTTCGTGGGCGCGGTGATGATCGCCTACGTGCTCTTCGGCGGCATGCTGGCCACCACCTGGGTGCAGATCATCAAGGCCGTGCTGCTCATGGGCGGCGCCTCGGTCATCGTCTTCTTCGTGCTCTCCCGCTACGGCTTCGACCCCACGGCCCTGTTCAGCGCCGCCGCCGGCAAGTACGGCGACAAGGTGCTGGCCCCCGGCGGCCTCGTCTCCAACCCCTGGGACGCCCTCTCCCTGGGCATCGCCCTCATGTTCGGCACCGCCGGACTGCCGCACATCCTCATGCGCTTCTACACCGTGCCGGACGCCAAGGCCGCCCGCAAGTCGGTGTTCTACGCCACGGGCTTCATCTCCTACTTCTACATCCTGACCTTCATCATCGGCTTCGGGGCCATGTCCCTGGTGGGCCACGAGGTCATCACCCGCTTCGACAAGGGCGGCAACATGGCGGCCCTGCTCCTGGCCGAGGTCACCGGCGGCACCGTGTTCCTGGGCTTCATCGCGGCCGTGGCCTTCGCCACCATCCTGGCCGTGGTGGCCGGGCTGACCCTGGCCGGGGCCACGACCTTCTCCCACGACCTCTACGTGAACGTGTTCAAGCACGGCCAGGCCACCGAGCAGGAAGAGGTCAAGATGGCCAAGCGCGGCACGCTCTTCCTCGGCGTGCTGGCCGTGGGCCTGGGCATCGCCTTCAAGGGCCAGAACGTGGCCTTCATGGTCGGCCTGGCCTTCGCCATCGCGGCCAGCGCCAACTTCCCGGCCCTGCTCATGAGCATTCTCTGGAAGCGCTTCAGCACCACCGGGGCCTGGGCCAGCATCGCCACCGGCTCGGTCCTGGCCGTGGGCCTGATCATCCTCTCGCCCACGGTCTGGGTGGACGTGTTCGGCAACAAGGCCGCCCTGTTCCCCTGGAAGAACCCGGCGCTCATCTCGCTTCCGGCCGCCTTCATCGCGGGCTGGCTCGTGTCCCTGCTCTGCCCGGATCAGGAGGCCGAGGAGAAGTACGCCGAGCAGAAGGTGCGCAACTACCTCGCGGTGGGAGCTGAATGAACCAGGCCGTCCAGGACTTCCTGGCGACCGTGCGGCCGTTCTCCGGCCTCCCCCGGCGCACGCTGGGGGAGGCCGCCAGGGCGGCCGGGGTGCGCCACCTGCCCGAGGGCGAGGCCCTGGAGCCCGCCGCCGAGGGTCTGGTGTGCGTGCTGCGCTCCGGGAGCTTGGAGCTGACCCTGGCCGGGGCGGTCGTGGACCTCCTGGCCCCGGGCGACTGCCTGGGCTTCGAAACCCTGCTCGACGACCCCCTGCCCGCCGTGCGGGCGGTGGCCCAGGAGGACGCGAGCCTCGTCTCCCTGCCCGCCGAGAGCTTCCGCGCGCTCCTGGCCGCTCCCGGCGTGGGGGCCCATTTCGCCCGCCGCCGGGACCGGCTGCGCCTGGCCTTCGAGGCCGCCTCCCGCGCCGCCCCGGCCGGGGCCGATCCCTTCCTGCGTCTGGCCGTGCGCGACATTCCCCTGGCCCCGCCACTCTTCGTGCCCCCGGGCACGCCCCTCTCCGAAGCCGCCCGGCGCATGGCCGAGGCCCGCGCCCCGGCCTGTCTCGTGGGCGATGTGGACCGGCCCCTGGGCATCGTCACCGAACGCGACGTGCTCACGGCCGCCGCCGGGGGCCGCGACCTCTCCGAGCCCGTCACCGGCTTCATGAGCGGAAGCCTGGCCACCGTGCGCGGCCACGAGCCCCTGTTCGAGGCCTTCTCGCGCATGGTGGACCGGGGCATCCGCCGCCTCGTGCTCGTGGACGCCGAAGGTCGCGTCCTGGGGCTGGTGGGCGAACGCGACCTGCTTTCGGCCCGGGGAGAGAATCCCCTGAGCCTCAAGCGCGAGGCCGCCTCTGCCGAAAGCGTGGAGGCCCTGGGCCGGACCTTCGCCCGGCTCCAGCGTCTGGCCCTGCGGACCATCGCCGAGGGCATCGGGGCCGAGAACGTGGGCCGCCTCATGGGCGAAATCCACGACGCCCTCCTGGTCCGCGCCGCCGCCCTCGTCCGCGAACGGCTCGACGTTCTGCCGCCCCTGGCCGTGGCCGTGCTCGGCAGCGAGGGCCGCATGGAGCAGTTCCTGGCCACGGACCAGGACAACTGCATGATCCTGGCCGACGGCCTGGACCCGGACCAGGAGGCCCGCTGCGCCGAATTCGCGTCCCGGCTCCTGGCCGCCCTGGCCGACATCGGCCTGCCTCCCTGCCCGGGCAGGGTCATGGCCGACAACCCGGACTGGCGGCGCGGCCTCACCGCCTGGATGAACGACGTGGACGAGATGATCCTGGCCGCCGACGGCCCGGCCGTGCTCCGCCTCTCGCTCCTGGCCGACCTGCGCCACGTCCACGGCGAGGAGAGCCACACCGCCCGCCTGCGCGAATACCTCCTCAAGCGCGTGCGCCAGGCCCCGGTGATCCTCAAGTACATGGCCCGCGAGGCCCTGCGCTTCACCCCGCCCCTGGGGTTTCTCGGCAACTTCGTCACCGAGCGCTCCGGTCCGGCCAAGGGCGCCCTGGACATCAAGCGCGGCGGCGTGTTCCCCGTGACCCAGGGCGCGCGCGCCCTGGCCCTGGACCTGGGCGTGGCCGCCACCAACACCCAGGACCGCCTGCGCGCCGTGGCCGCCGCCGGGGTCTTCGAGGCCGAGTTCTCCGCCGCCCTGGGCCAGGCGTTCTCCTTTCTCCAGACCTTGCGCGCCCGGGCCCAGGCCGAGGCCGTGTCCCAGGGCCTGCCCCCGGACAACCTCGTCCATCCCGGACGCCTCTCCTCCCTCGACCGCGACCGCCTCAAGGACTGCCTCAAGCTCGTGGCCGAGTTCCAGTCCCTCCTGCACAGCCGCTACGGCCTCAGGCTCATGAGCTAGACGGGACGCCTCCGGCTGCCGGGCTCCGCCCGGACCCGCCAGGGGCCGGCGGCCCCTGGACCCGGCGATAGTGGCGTGGATTCTTCCGGGCGGACCCCCGAAAGAATCCACGCCACGGTCGGCCGATGGGACGTCCTGTCGGACCCAGCCGTCGCGACGATTTTCCGGGCCGCCTTGGGCCTGGAAAATCGCCGCGACCGTGTGGGGGTCCAGGGGGGCGAAGCTCCCCTGGCCGCCGGAGGCTATTTCTTTCCGAAGCTGTCCGAGAGGGTCAGCAGTTGGTGCGAGAGTTGGGCCAGTTCGCGGGTGGCGGAAGCGGTCTGTTCGGCGGCCTCCTCGGCGTCGCGGGCCACCTGGGCGATGTCGTCCACGCTGCGGTTGATCTCCTCGGCGGCGGCGGACTGCTCCTCGGCGGCGGTGGCGATCTGGGCCACGCGGGAGGTCATGTCCTCGATGCGCCGGGTGACTTCGGTGATGGCGCTTCCGGCCTCGTTGGAGAGGGTGGTGCTCTCGCTCACCTGGGTTTCGGTCTCGTTCATGGACTCCAGGGCGTGGCGGGAGCCGGTCTGGATCTTCTTGATCGCGTCCTCGACCTCCTTGGTGGCGGCCATGGTCTTTTCGGCCAGCTTGCGGACCTCGTCGGCCACGACCGCGAAGCCGCGTCCGGCCTCGCCCGCGCGGGCGGCCTCGATGGCCGCGTTGAGGGCCAGGAGGTTGGTCTGGTCCGCGATTTCGTTGATCACGCCGATGATCCGGCCGATCTCGGCGGACTGGTCCTGGAGCTGGGTGAGCACGCCGGAGAGCTTCTGGGCCGATTCGGCCACGCGGTTGATGCCGCCGACGGCCCGGGACACGAGTCCGCCGCCCTGGGTGGCGGAGTCGCTGGCCTCGGCGGCGGCCTGGGAGGTCTGTCCGGCGTTCTGGGCCACTTCCATGACCGTGGCGCGCATCTCCTCCATGGCCGTGGCCACGGAGTCGGTCTGCTGCTTCTGATGCTGCGCGCCCTTGGCCTGCTCCTCGGCCGAGGCGGAAAGCTCCTCGGCGGCGGAGGCCGCGCGCTGGGCCAGCAGGTTGATCTCCCGGCCCAGGGCCAGCATCTGGGCCTCGTTGGCCTCGATCTGCTTCTGCTGTTCCTTGATGAGCGTCATGTCCACCAGGGAAACCACGCAGCCGATGACCGCGTCATGACCGTCGCGGATGCAGTCGGCATAGAGGAACACGGGCAGGGAACGGCCGTCCCAGAGGGTCAGCACCCGTTCTTCGGCCAGCTTGGTCCCTCGGGCCATGACCTCGGCGGCGAAAAAGCCGCCGTCCGCGCCGGTGAAGGCCAGGCCGACGCTCCTGTTGACCACGTCCTTTTCTGACTTTTTGAGCAGGTCGGAGAGGGTCCGGCTGGCGTGGGTGATGACGCCCTTGGCGTTGGCCAGGAAGAACGGGTTGCCGATGCCGACCACCGCGCCCCGGTAATATTCCCGGCGTTCGATGTTGTAGGCGAAGAGGTCGCCGGCGAGAGCCGGGACTTCTCCCCAACGGCCCCATTGGAGGCACTGCTCCTTGAGGGTCAGGTCGCGGCGGTTCGTGTCCATGTGCGCCAGGGCGGCGGCGAAGCCCTTGGCCGGGCCCGCCAGCCGGGCCGCCAGGAGGACGGCCGCCGCGAGGCCCAGGATCGGCACGGCCAGGGTCGCGGCGAGGTTGCCGAGGAAGGCCGCGGCGGCGGAGAGGATCGAGAGGCCGACTCCGAGGATCAGGACGGCGGCCGAGGGCGAAAGGGTCTTCTTGGACGGGATCATGGGCGGCATCCTTTCATGACGGCGGCCGGGGGGCCGCGCCGGTCGGCGGTTTGACGAGAACAGCCTGTGGACGCTTCTGCGGCCCCACGAAAACAGCGATGGGACTGTTCGTCAAGTGAAATTTCGCACAAGCCGCGGGACGGGACCGGGAAGGCCCGGGCGTTGGGCGTTTCGGGTGCGGCGTTTACGGCCGTGAGGTTTTATGCGAGAAACGCGCAAACGCCTTTTCGGGAGCAAGCATGAGTGAAATCATCCTCATCCACGTCACCGGCGAGGACCGGCCCGGCATCACCGCCTCCCTGACCGGAGTGCTGGCGGAATACGGCGTGGAGATCCTGGACGTGGGCCAGATCGTCATCCACAATTTCATGACCCTGGGCATCCTGATCCACATCCCGGCCCAGGCCGAGAGCGCGCCGATCCTCAAGGACGTGCTCTTCAAGGCCCATGAGCTGGGGGTCGAACTCAAGCTCCATCCGCTGTCGCTGCGGCGCTACGAGGCCTGGGTGCGCACCCAGGGCAAGGCCCGGCACATCGTGACCCTCATCGCCCGGCGGGTGAACGCGGCCCAGATCGAGCGCATCAGCAAGGCCCTGGCCGACGACGGCCTGAACATCGACCGCATCACCCGGCTTTCGGGACGCATCCCGCTTTCCGGCGGCAAGGCCCCGCGCATGTCCTGCGTGGAGTTCTCGGTGCGCGGCACGCCCCACGACCCGGTCGGCCTGCGGCGCAAGTTCGTGGACGCGGCCCAGGAACTGGGCGTGGACATCGCCCTGCAGGAGGACAACATCTTCCGCCGCAACCGTCGCCTGGTGGCCTTCGACATGGACTCCACCCTGGTCCGAGCGGAGGTCATCGACGAACTGGCCAAGCGCGCCGGGGTGGGCCACAAGGTGGCGGCCATCACCGAGCGGGCCATGCGCGGCGAACTGGACTTCAAGGAGAGCCTGCGGGCCCGGCTGGCGCTGCTCAAGGGCCTGCCCGAATCCGTGCTGGCCGAGGTCGCCGAGACCCTGCCGCTCACCGAGGGCGCGCAGCGGCTCGTGGCCACGCTCAAGCGCGTGGGCTACAAGACCGCCATTCTCTCCGGCGGCTTCACCTATTTCGGCGAGAAGCTGGCCGAGAAGCTCGGCATCGACCACGTCTTCGCCAACGAGCTGGAGATCAAGAACGGCGCGCTCACCGGCAAGGTGGTCGGGTCCATCGTGGACGGGGCCAAGAAGGCCCAGCTGCTCAAGCGCATCGCCAAGAAGGAGAAGATCAGCCTGCAGCAGGTGATCGCCGTGGGCGACGGGGCCAACGACCTGCCCATGCTCGGGCTGGCGGGCCTGGGCATCGCCTTCCACGCCAAGCCCAAGGTCAAGCAGGGCGCGCGGCAGTCCATCTCCACCCTGGGCCTGGACTCGATCCTTTTTCTCATCGGTTTCCGCGAACGCGAGGCCGTGCGCGAGGAGGCCTGACCGGGCAGCGGGCAAAAAGCGTCCGGGGTGCGCAGAATTTGCCCTCCCCGTCTCGCCGGAATCCCTATCGTTTTACTTGATTTTCTTCTTCGGTCATGTATAGGTTCAACGCGGAGCCGGTCGGAAGGCCGGTTCCTGGGCCGCACCCGGCCCATCCCCCCCGTCCCCGCCGGAATACCCCCCGAACCGTTCCGGCGGGGCATTTTATTCTCCCGCCGCCCGGGCTCCCAGGCCTCTTGCGCCTCCCAGAGGATCAGGTACAATGGCGTCAGTCGTACTGGCATGCGCTTTGCTTGAGAAAGGCATTTGCGAAATCGACGTAACACCCCAGGATGTCCCGTCGTCCGAGGGGATGAGCAAGGAGGCACCGGCATGAGGAAAGGCATTCTCCTGATGGTCCTGATCCTGGCCCTGGTGGCGGGCGGCTGCGCCAACAAGGCCCAGACCGGCGCGGCCGGCGGCGCCCTCGGCGGCGCGGCCATCGGCGCGCTGCTTTCCGGCAACAAGGTCCAGGGCGCGGCCATCGGCGCGGGCGTCGGCATGCTGCTCGGCTACATCGTGGGCAACGAGTGGGACAAGTCCGACAGCCAGAAGCTGAACCACACCCTGGAAAACCAGCCCTCGGGCCAGACCAGCAGCTGGAAGAACCCGGACACCGGCCGCTACTACGCCGCCACCCCGGAACCGGCCTACACCGGCGCGGACAACCGCACCTACCGCGACGTCTACATCGAGACCACGGACGCCGACGGCAAGCCGCAGAAGGTCAAGGCCAAGGCCTACCGCAACCCGGACGGCACCTGGCAGATGGTCCAGTAGCTTTTCCCGGCCACGCGGAAGGGCGGCCTCCCTGGTGGGATGGCCGCCCTTTTTTTATCGCCGCGGGGCCGGGATCAATCCAGCTCGAAGCGCTCCCGCCAGTCGCCCTCTTCGTTCCAGGCGGGCTGGTCGGCCTTGTCGAAGATCACGTCTCCGACCACGAGGTGGTCCATCTCCGTGCGCATGAAGCAGGTGTAGGCGTCCAGGGGGGTGCGCACGATGGGTTCGCCGCGCACGTTGAAGCTCGTGTTCACCACCACCGGGCAGCCCTGTTCGCGGCGCATGGCGTCCAGCAGGGCCCAGTAGCGAGGGTTGGTCTCGCGCGAGACGGTCTGGATGCGCGCGGACATGTCCACGTGGGTGATGGCCGGGAGGTCCGAGCGTTCCACGTAGAGACGTTCCCAGAGGGGCAGGGAGGCGTAGTTCCCGGGCAGTTCCTTGCGTCGCGCCGCCGCCAGCGGAGCCACCAGGAGCATGTAGGGCGAGGGCCGGTCCAGCTCGAACCAGGATGCGGCCTCCTCCTCCAGGACCGAGGGCGCGAAGGGCCGGAAGCCCTCGCGGTACTTGATCTTGAGGTTCAGCTTCTTCTGCATCTCCGGCCGCCGGGGATCCCCCAGGATGCTTCGGTTGCCCAGGGCCCTGGGGCCGTATTCCATGCGGCCCTGGAACCAGCCCACGGCCTTGCCCTCGGACAGGAGCCGGGCCACCTCGGAGCAGAGCGCGCCGAAGTCAGTGAACTCGCGGAACGGGGCCTTGAAGCGCCGGGCCACGCGCGCCGTCTCGTCGCGGCCGTATTCCGGGCCCAGGGAGGCCCCCCGCATGGAATCGCGGGATTCGGGGACGCGCTCCGCGTCCAGCCAGATGTGCCGGGCGGCCAGGGCCGCGCCCAGGGCTCCTCCCGCATCGCCCGCCGCCGGCTGGATCCAGATGTCCCGGAACGGCCCGCGCCGGAGCAGCTTGCCGTTGGCCACGCAGTTCAGGGCCACGCCTCCGGCCATGACGAGGTTTTCCTCGCCGGTGAGCGCGCGGGCCGTGTCCGCCAGGCGAAAGACGATTTCTTCCGTGACCTGTTGGATGGCCAGGGCCAGGTCCATGTATTCCTGGCCTATTTCGCTCTCCGCCGGGCGCGGGGGCAGCCCGAACAGGGCCTGCCAGCGGTCGTTCACGCACATGGTCAGGCCGGTGGCGTAGTTGAAATAGTCCATGTTCAGGAGCAGGGAGCCGTCGGGCCGCAGATCGAGCAGGTCGGAGAGGATCGACTCCCGGAACGTGCGGGTGCGCTCGGAGTCCGGATCGCCGTAGGGCGCGAGACCCATGAGCTTGTATTCCCCGGAGTTGACCTTGAAGCCGCAGTAGGCGGTGAAGGCGGAGTAGAGCAGGCCCGGGGAATGGGGGAAATGGAGTTCGCGCAGGATGGATATCTCCTTGCCCGCGCCCCGGCCGATGGTCGTGGTGGCCCATTCGCCCACTCCGTCCACGGTGAGGATGGCCGCGCTTTCGAAGGGCGAGGGGTAGAAGGCCGAGGCCGCGTGGGAAAGATGGTGCTCCGGAAAAAGCATTCGCGGGCCGTTCCGTCCCTTCTCCAGGCCAAGTTTCTCCATTTCCTCGCCCAGCATCCGGCGCATGAAGAGCTTTTCCTTGATCCAGACCGGAATGGCCGAGAGGAAGCTCGACAGGCCCTTGGGCGCGAAGGCGTGGTACGTCTCCAGCAGGCGTTCGAACTTGAGGTAGGGCTTGTCGTAGAAGGCCACCGCCGCCAGGTCGCTCATGGACAGCCCCGCCTCGCGCAGGCACCAGGCCGCGGCCCGGGCCGGGAAGTCCGGGTCGTGCTTGCGGCGGGTGAAGCGTTCCTCCTGGGCGGCGGCCAGGATGCGGCCGTCGGCGTCCAGCAGCACGGCCGCCGAGTCGTGGTAGTAGGCGGAGACGCCCAGGATGGGCCCGGACGCGTTCATGCTAGAACAGGGTGTAGATGAACGGCGCGATGGCCGAGCCCGAGGAGAGCACGATGAGCGCGCCGAACAGCAGCAGGGTCAGGATGATGGGCACCAGCCAGAACTTCTTGCGGACTTTCAGGAAACCCCAGAGATCGAGAAGGAAATCCATCAACAGGCTCCTAGTACGGCCGTTCCAGGTCGGCGGGCCCGAAGGTCGTGTCCCGCGTCAGGAAGACCGAGGTGTCGTCTTTCTTGAATTCCCGCAGCCGCAGGGTGTCCTTGCCCAGGGCCCGGCGCAGCAGCCCCACCGGCGCGACCATCAGCAGGAACACCACGCTGAGCAGCACGCGGGACATGACCGAGCCCAGCAGGTGCGCCAGTCCGAGCCAGACCCGGGCGGCGGGCCCGAAGACCGCCGGGACGGTCATGTTCAGGACCAGCAGCCCGGCGGCGGCCCAGAACCAGCCCGCGCGCCCGCGGAACAGGCCGATCAGCAGACAGACCAGGACCAGGGCCATGCCCGTGTCCACGGCCTGCCCCTTGCCGATCCGTCCGGGGAGGGCGTTGTTTCGACGTTCCGTCGCGCTCATGTCGTATGCAACCTCGCGTATAACCGCCTTTCATGCCAAAGGCCGAGGAAAAAAACAATGCGTTGGGAATATTGATCAACCCTTGCCTTCAGCCTCCCGCGCCGTGGCGCCCAGGAAGATGGCCGCCAGGGCCACGCCCACCCCGACGATTTCCAGGACGGTGAACGGCTTGCGGAAGAGCGTCAGATCCCAGACGTAGGCCAGCGCGGGCTGGGCCAGGAGCACCAGCCCGGCCAGGGCCGCCCGGGCTCGTTTCAGGCCCGTGGTGATGCAGACCCAGCCCACGAACTGCCCCAGAATGCCGTAGGCCAGCAGCGCGGCCCAGCTCCGGCCGTCCGGGATGGCGAAGGACTGGCCCGTGGCCGTCACCTGCACCGCCAGGAGCAGGGCCGAACCCAGGGAGACCACGGCCATGACGCTCATGGGGTCCGGCCGTTCGGGCCGCGCCGCCGCGCGTTTGAGCGAGAGCAGGAACAGGGCGTACCAGACCGCCGTGAGCAGGCCGAAGGCCACGCCCAGCCGGAAGCCCTCCGTGGACCCGGGCCACTGGGGCCCGAGCATGAGCGTGAGTCCGGCCAGGGCCAGCGGAATGGAGGCCAGGAAGCGCGGTCCCGGCCGCTCCTTGAGCACGAGCACGCCGTGGGCCGCCAGCAGGAAGGCCTGGAAGTTGCCGAGCACCGTGGCGAGCCCCGGCCCCAGGTAGAGCACGCCCCGGTGCCAGCACATGAGATCCAGGGTGAAGAACAGGGCGCAGGCCAGGGTCGCGGGCAACACTCCGCGCGGGGGCAGAAGCTTCTCGCCCCGCAGCAGCAGGCCCAGGGCCAGGCCCAGGCCGCCGAAGAACATGCGGTAGAAGGCCGAGACGTCGGCCGGAACGTGGGCCAGCTTCACGAACACCGGCGAGAAGCTGATGAGGAATGCGCCGAGCAGGAGTTGGATCATGATCGTTCCGGTTCAGGGCAGCACGAGGGGCAGTCGTTCCCCGAGGTCGATGCCCCGGGGCGAGACCAGCGCCCGATATGCCCACACCTCCACGCCTTTGTCCACCACTTCATACAGGGTGCGCGAATATTCCTCGTCCACGCTCCAGGCCGGGCCGAAGCAGCGGCCGTCCCCGTGCTGCACGCAGAAGAACAGCGCGGCCCGGTCCCCGTCCTCCACCGCCGCCGCCAGTTCGCGCAGGTGCTTCAAGCCCCGCTCCGTGACCGCGTCCGGGAACATCGCCACCCCGCCGTCCTCCACCAGGGTCACGTTCTTGCACTCCACCCAGAGCCGCCCCCGGGGCCCCTCCAGCAACGCGTCCAGCCGCGAGTTTCCCCGCGCCACCTCGGCCCGGAACCCCTCGCAGTCCGCCGCGCCCTCCAGGCGTCCGGCCTCCACCGCCCGACGCAGCAGCCGCAACGGCGTGGACGTGTTCACTCCCACCAGCGTGCCGTGAAAATCGGTGATTTCCAGCGTATGCCGCAGCTTGCGCGCCGGATTGGCCGACTCCGAGAGCCAGACCCGCCCGCCCCGCCGCAGCAGCCCGAGCATGGAGCCCGTGTTGTTCGTGTGCGCGGCGAAGCGTTCGCCCCCGCGTTCCACCAGCACCGTGAACCGCTTGTGGCGGGATACGAACCGCGCTTCCTCGCACGGCTTCGCGAACGGCAGCAGCATGAGCACTCCTTGGAAAGAGAAAGCTTGCCTCCGGCGGCCGGGGGCCGCGCGCCCCGGACCCCGCGCCGGGGCTTCGCCCTGGACCATCCGGTGCGGCGGCTTTTCGCGGGACGAAACGTCCCGCGAAAAGCCGCCGCACGGCAGGGCCCCTTGAAGGGTCCAGGGCCGTGCCCTGGCCCCGCCGGAGGCGTTATATTTTCCCGCGTTTCTTCAAGGCCTCGACGATGGCCTGGCCTTCGCCCGGGTACACGGCCCGGTCGGCTGCCGGGGTGGGGGTGGGCGGCGGCCAGTGGCCGGACTGGGGTTCCGGGCCTTCCTGGGCCGCGGGGGAGGGCGCGGTGTCGGTGTTCACGGGGTGTTCGCGCGCGTCCACGGCGGCCACGGGCGCGGAGAACTCGATGGCGATGTTGTTCGGGTCGAAGGA
>Ga0265295_1007796_pt1 | contig 12138 bp, 9 predicted proteins | sample Munlansysbiofilm_FD_192503 | JGI IMG/M metagenome (GOLD analysis project Ga0265295, IMG submission 192503) | Leachate microbial communities from a municipal landfill in Southern Ontario, Canada - Methane capture system biofilm | ecosystem: Engineered > Solid waste > Landfill > Unclassified ... | reverse complement strand
GCGGTGACTCCTCTCGAATAAGGTTTTTCCTCTCGCTCTCATGTGTGAAGGCTCTACATTGACTTGTAGAGCCTTTCCTATTTTGCTACTATGGGTAGACTCTTTTTCCTGTTAGGAGGCAATGATATGAAGGCTGTCGAATTGACAAAGGCCTATGATCCCAAGGAGTTTGAGGATCGCATCTACCAAACATGGTTGGACAAAGGTCTGTTTCGACCAAAGGACGGCAAGGATACTCCGTTTACCGTCGTAATGCCTCCTCCGAATGTCACCGGAATTCTTCACATGGGACACGCCCTGAACAACTCGCTTCAGGATGTTCTTACCCGCTACTACCGTATGACCGGAAGGCCAACCCTTTGGGTTCCGGGTTCCGACCATGCAGGCATTGCCACCCAGAATGTGGTGGAACGGCAACTTGCGAAGGAAGGGCTTCGTCGTCAGGACCTTGGGCGTGACCGCTTCCTTGAGCGGACTTGGCAGGTGAAAGAGAAGCACCACTCCATCATCAAGCAACAGCTGCAGAAGATCGGCTGTTCCTGTGATTGGGATCATGAACGCTTCACCATGGACGAAGGCCTGAGCCAGGCAGTGCGTGAAAGCTTTGTGACCTTGTATGAGCGCGGGCTCATTTACAAGGGTGAATATCTGGTCAACTACTGCCCGAAGTGCGGTACCGCCTTGGCAGACGATGAGGTTGAGTACCAGGAGCTGGGCGGCTTCCTCTATGAGGTGCGTTACCCCTACAGCGATGGAAGCGGGTTCATCACTGTTGCCACCACCCGCCCGGAAACCATGTTTGGAGACGTGGCGGTTGCCGTAAATCCTGAGGATGAGCGCTATACCCATTTGGTGGGCAAGTTGCTCGACCTTCCTCTGACTGACCGCAAGATTCCCATCATTGCGGACAGTTTTGTAGACAAGAGCTTTGGAACGGGCATGGTGAAGATCACTCCAGCCCACGACCCCAACGACTGGCAGTGCGGCATGCGCCACAATCTGGAGAAAGTCAATGTGCTCAATCCTGATGGGACGCTCAACGAAAACTGCCCTGAGAAGTACCGCAACATTGGTGCCATTGATGCACGGCCCTTGGTGGTAGCAGACCTGAAGGAAGGTGGCTATCTCATCAAGGAAACGGTGCACAACCATGACGTGGGACACTGTTACCGCTGTCATACTGTCATCGAACCCTATCTCTCCAACCAATGGTTTGTCCGCATGAAAGGCATGGCGGATAAGGCTCTTGATGCATGGAAGAAGGGTGAGGTTGTCTTCTATCCCAAGCGTTGGGAGAATACCTATACCCATTGGCTTGAGAATATCCGCGACTGGTGCATCAGCCGACAGCTGTGGTGGGGGCACCGCATCCCTGTCTGGGAGTGCCAGGATTGCCATCAGATCATCGTCGAACGACATGACCCCACCTCGTGTCCCTCATGCAAGGGAACCAATCTGGTGCAGGAAACCGATGTGCTCGATACGTGGTTCAGCTCTTGGCTCTGGCCCTTCAGCACCCTTGGCTGGCCCGAGAAGAGTGAAGATCTTGCGCGCTTTTTCCCCACCAGCACACTGGTTACCGCCTATGACATCATCTTCTTCTGGGTTTCCCGCATGATCATGGCGAGCCTTGAGTTTATGGGAGAGGTCCCGTTCAGGGACATCTACATCACCGGCTTGGTCCGAGACAAGCAGGGAAGGAAGATGAGCAAGAGCCTTGGCAACGGTATCGACCCCTTGGAGGTCGTCGATAGCTATGGTGCCGATGCAATGAAGTTCACCCTCTGCTACATGGCTACCCAAGGACAGGACATTCTCATCGATATGGACAGCTTCAAGCTGGGCTCCCGCTTTGCCAACAAGGTCTGGAACGCAGCACGCTTTTTGCTGATGAACCTCGAAGGTGTGGAACTGGGAGATGTGGATACTCTGGAACGCACCACCATGGACAAGTGGATCTATCATCAGCTCAATGAGGCTGCACTGAAGGTGAAGGTGGCCATGGAGAACTACAAGTTCAATGATGGGGCTCAGGCCATCTATGATTTCTTCTGGAACGATTTCTGCGACTGGTATGTGGAAAGTGCCAAGCGGGGTCTGTACAGCGAGAAGGAAGGGGAGAAGTCGCGTCAGGTGACCCTGCTTCTCGACTTGCTTGCCCAATCCATGCGCTTGATGCATCCCTTTGTCTCCTTCATCAGTGAAGAGATTTACCAGAAGCTTCCCAATGTGCACGATCTTCTGATCGAAAGCGCGTACCCGACCTTCTCAGAGAAGAATCAGGCTGCCGATGAGGCTGCCTTGGTGGCACGGATGCAGGAGGCTGTTACCGGCCTGCGTGCAGTTCGTTCTGACTTGGGAATCGGAGTTGAGAAGAAGATCCGTGTGGTCATCAAGGTTGATGATGCGTTCCTTGCTACCTCATTCTTTGCAGAGCAGAAGGAGCTTATGGCCTCGTTTGTGGGAGCATCCTCCCTTGAGGTCGATGCAGATGGCTCCATCGATGTAAGCACTGCATTCCCTGTTGCCGGGACCGGCTACGAGATGTTCGTGTTCGTCCGTGAGGCTATTGATGTCCAGAAGGAAGTTGCGAAGCTTGCTTCCGATATCGAAAAGAGCAGGAAGAGCCTGGAAGGTGTGCTTGCCAAGCTCTCCAACGAGAAGTTCCTTGCCAATGCAAAGGCTGAGGCCATCGAGAAGGAACAAGGCAAGAAAGCGGAATTTGAGGAGAAGATCGAGAAGGGTGAGAAACACCTCTCCTTGCTCAAGACGTTCCTGTAACTATCCCGTCCAAAACATATGCAGCGCCCGATATTCGGGCGCTGTATCTATGTGGAGCAAGGAAAACAATACCATCCCCACAAGCATAAGGAGTGCTGCTGTGACGCTGAGAGCTCAAGAAAAGGGCGTCCCTTGCAGGACGCCAGAAATGAGGGTGGGAAGGTTATTCGCCTTTCTCGTCCTGAATCTCTTTTCTGCGTTCCTTGCAAAGCTTTGCGATTTCGGCAAGTGCCTTACGGGCTCTGGCTGCTGAAACTTTTACACCTTTTTCAGTGAATTTCTGGTTCTCAGCAAGATAGGTTTCATACTGCATGACGATCTGCTCGTGAATAGTCATTGAATCCTCCATGTATCTAGGTTAGCCTATTTTACCACGCTTTTACTCAATCGCAAGGGATAAACCTGCAAATAACGCGCTAAATAAGGGATTTTTAGGGTAAAACCCGTCCTTTCCAGACAAAACCACGGCCACTTGAGCGCAAGTAGGCTCCATGCAGGTACATCAGCACAACCAAGAAGATGGTTGTGTGGCCAAGCATTCCTACGAGCGGACTGAAAGCGAAACGCCTGGCAGCCATCGACCATGAAGCCCAAAGCAAGACAGAACCAAGCATACAAAGCAAGGTTGGAATGAGGAGGCTGGGATTTGAAAAGGAGAGTAATGCAAGAACGATGGCTGCGAGCGGGGCGAATGCGAGCAGTACAAGAACGACGACGATGAGCAGAATCAGGAGAAAGCCGATGAAGCCTTGTTTCACCACACCGTTGATCGAGCGCTCCAAACCGCTGAAAGCTCCTTTGAAGGTAGGAAACATCTCGCATTCGACCACTTCGGTCATCGGGGCGAAAATCTGTTTGAAACCGTTGCGGGCAAACGCTCGTGCAAGCGAGACATCATCGCAGATCTCGGTACGTAGGCTTGAAAAGCCTCCGATTGCATCCAATGCATCTTTCTTGAGCATGATGTACTGACCGATGGCCATGGAGAAGAGCGGCCACTGTAGCTGTTCCTGCAGGGCAAAAGGAACAAAGAGGGTGGGGTTGAAGAGCATGGCACTCACCAGCAAGCCAATACCCAGGCTTTTGGTCTGCTGTTTAGGATACCCGCTGAGCATGTCAGCGTTTCTTTGCTTGAGAAGGGACATGCCAAACCCAACCGAGTCTTTGCTGTGGACCGTGTCTGCATCGGTGAAAAAGATATAGCTGCCCTTGCTTTGCCTGAAGAGTTGCTCCATCGCCCAGAGCTTACCTCTCCATCCTTCTTGCAGGGGTTTCCCGGTGATCAGATGGATACGGCTGTCCTCAAGTTCGAGCTTGTGGACGATTGCACTCGTATTGTCCTCAGAGTTGTCATCAAGTACGAGAATCTCCAAACGCTCATAGCTTTGGGCCATGAGTGAGCGAAGGCATGCCTCAATGGTTGCCTCCTCATTGCGTGCGGGAACAGCTATGGTCACCAGCTCATCGCTTGTATGCTCCTGCCAGTTTTTGGTGATGGAGCGGAAGTAGAGAAGATTGGAGATGGTGAGCAGAAGTGCATAGACGCCTATGATGGTGATGGCAAGACCAAGGATGAACATCATAGCTTCTCCTCTACTTCAGCTAGGTATCCATCAAGCGATGGGTCAAAGCGATACAGGGATTTCGCTGCAAGGAAGTACTGCTTTGCCGTCTCCCAATCCTTGCGTTTCATAGCGACAATCCCGATTCCGCTGTAGATGCTTGCCCTATCCCATGTGGAAAGCTGTGCATCCGCATCCTGAAGAAGCCGCAGATAGAGTGAAAGGGCTTTGTCCTTATCGCCACCTGCAAAAGCAGGGGCATAGATAAGGCTGTTGGCCATGGCCAGAATCGACGAAATTTGCTTTGGATACTGCTTGTAGGCCTCTTTGATGGCTGCGTTGCTGCGAATGCCCTTGGAGAGACTGCGCGGATTGACCAGGTAGTGGACCCCATCGATTTCAGCGGAGAGAGCCAAGTGGAAGAAACTTTTCTCATCCAACGTGGACAGCCGCTGTTCAGCCTCCCCAAGGAGAGCCAGGGCACGATCCTTGTTTGCATCCTTTTGCTCGGTATAGAGGCGTGCAAGGGTGACAGAGCTGCGGATGAAAAGAACTGAGGCCTGCTCATCCGAAAGGGAGAGCGAGGTGAATTTCTCTTTCAGCTCTTCCGCTTTGTTTGCATCACCTTCATTCCTTGCCGCATTCAGAAAGGCATGATAGGAGGGGAGGGTGGAAAGGAAAGCGAAATCGTCCACAAGAACATCCGCCCAGAGAGCGGGTGTGATGAGGAGAAAAAGTCCCAGAAACACCACCGATTTGCGCATACCCTATTTAACCATAGTTTCACGACGGATGATACTGCCAGTCTTCAGATGTTTATCAGTCTTCAGGTATTGGATCTTTCCATGATCTGCCTGTTCAACGATCTGCATCTGTGCATCGAGCAAGGTGAATGAGCTGTCTTGGATGAACGGCGTATCGGGTTCTATGAATTCCAATGTCATGCCAGTGCGGATCTGGTTTTTCAGATCCAATGCATAGATGCCGCTTTCCACTTCCTCCCCTATGTAGCCGCAGAACAGATACTGGCGGAGATACCCGAGCTCAGTGCTCTTGTCGATGCTGCTTCCCATCGTGGGGTCCACCGGTCCATGTCCGAAGAAAAAGCCGGTTGAATATTCACGGTGGCTGATGTTGAAGAGGTCGCTGCGATATGCTTTCCAATCGATGGTAGTATCGGTAAGGGCAGCGAGGGCTTTGCGGTAGGCACGGCTTACCACCGCCACATAGTAGGCGCTTTTCATCCTGCCTTCGATTTTCAGTGAATCGATGCCCGCATCAACCAGCTCCTTGAGGTGATCTATCATGCACAGGTCCTTCGAGCTGAGAATGGTGGTGTAACCGTCTTCCTCAGCGATGGGGTAGTACACTCCCGATCGTTGTTCTTCCTCCAAGGCAAGCTCTCCGCTTTTCAGTACACGGCTAAGCTCATCGGTGGCAGCGAGACGATAGTTCCATCTGCAGGTATGACTGCAGTCGCCCTGGTTGGCACTTCTTCCTGCCAAATGGCTGGAAAGCAAACATCGTCCGCTGTAGGCCATGCACATGGCACCGTGGACAAAGACCTCGAGCTCAAGATCGGGGTTGGCGTCCTTGATGCGGCGTATGTCATCCAAGGGGGTTTCCCTTCCCAGGATCACCCGGGAGAAACCCATCCTTTGGTACATCCGTGCGCTGGATGAGTTGGTGCAACTGGCTTGGGTTGAAAGGTGCAACTCCACCTCCGGTCCCAACGCATCCTGCAGGATAGGTACAAGGCCGATGTCGCTGATGATGTATGCGTCAAACGGCCATGTCTTGATGGTTTCCAGCTCATTGCTGAGCAAGGATAGTTTCTTCTCATCAAAGAGCATGTTGAGCGTACAGTAGAGGCGTTTGCCACTCTGCTGCTTGAGGAGACGGACCTGCTGGAGGTCCGCCTCAGTGAAATTCCCTGCGTTCGAACGAAGGGAGAAGTCGGAGAGCCCAAGATAAGCTGCGTCAGCGCCATATGCAAAAGCCAAACGCAGCTTCTCAAGATTTCCTGCCGGACTGAGCAGCTCAATGCTCACGAAGAGCCTCCCGTACCGCTTGTGCTACTGCAGCACTGATGGCAACAATATCCTCTTTGCCACTTTGTGCAGGAGCAGCAAGCTTCTCCATCTGGGGTCTGGAATCATCATCGGGGAATGCATAGGAGAGCACCTGTTCGATGGTTCCTACCAGATGGAAGGTGATGCCTTCCTTCACCTTGTCATCCAGCTTGTCGAGATCACGCTTGTTGTACTGGGGGATGAGGATCGTTTCGATCTTATTCCTCCTGGCAGCAAGCACTTTCTCCTTCAAGCCTCCGATCGGCATGACCTTGCCCTTGAGCGTCAGCTCTCCGGTCATGGCCATGTTTTTGGCCATCACCTGGTTGGTAATCAGCGAATAGAGGGCTACGGTCATGGTGATACCTGCCGACGGGCCATCCTTCGGGGTTGCTCCTTCAGGCACATGGAGGTGCACAGCATTCTGTTCGAACCAGGAAGGTTCGATCTTGCGCTCCTGTGCGTGGGCCTTGATCCAAGTATAGGCGATGCTCACCGATTCCTGCATGACCTCGCCCAGCTGTCCGGTTAGCTTGACCTCTCCCTTGCCGGGGGTATTCTGCGCCTCGATGATCAAGGTGTCGCCACCCATGCTGGTCCAGGCAAGCCCGATGGCTGTTCCCGGACGGTCTGCCTTCACGATCTCATCCTCGGCAAAGATAGGTTCACCAAGGTATTCGCTGAGCTTCTTCTCATCGATGACCACAGGAAGATCCGTCTTCGGATTCTCCATCAAGAGCAAGGCAACCTTTCGGTTGATCTTGTGCAAGGACTTCTCGAAGTTGCGCACTCCAGCTTCCCTGGCGTACTCATCGGCGATCTTACGAAGGATGGCGGCTGAGTATTTGATCTCATTCTTCGCCAGTCCATGCTTCTCCATCGACTTGGGTACGAGGTATTTCTTGCCGATGGCGAGCTTTTCCTCGCTGGTGTAGCCGGAGAGCTGAATGATCTCCATACGGTCGAGCAAGGGACGCGGGATGGTATCCAGCGTATTTGCCGTACAGATGAAGAGCACCTCACTCACGTCAAAGGGGATGTCAAGATAGGTGTCACGGAAGGTGGAATTCTGCTCAGGATCAAGAACCTCGAGCAGGGCACTGGCTGGGTCTCCTTGGTAGGAGACGCCCATCTTGTCGATCTCATCGATCAAAAAGACCGGGTTCTTCACCTTGGTGATTCTCAGCCCCTGGATGATCTTGCCGGGCATTGCCCCGATGTAGGTCCTTCTGTGGCCCTTGATCTCGCTCTCATCATTCATGCCGCCGACGGAGAAGCGGAAGTACTGCTTCTTCAGCGCACGGGCGATGGAGATTCCCACACTGGTCTTGCCGACTCCCGGAGGGCCGACGAGGCAGATGATCGAGCCTTTGGTGTCCTGCTTCTTCTTGCGCACTGCAAGGAACTCAAGGATACGGTCCTTCACATCCTTCATGCCATAGTGGTCACGCTCTAGGATCTTGCGTGCACTATCAATGCTGAAGCTCTCAGCCTTGGGTTCCTTCCACGGAAGATCACTGATGATTTCCAGGTAGGTTCGGCTGATGGAATACTCAGGGCTGGACGGATCCATGGCCTCAAGGCGGCTCATCTCACGGTCGACCGTCTCCTGCGCCTCGGCAGTGAGGGGTAGATTCTTGAATTTTGCCTTGAGCCGGTTGATCAGCTCAACCTTGGGGTTGGTCGTCATCCCCAGCTCCTGCTGGATGGATTTGAGCTCCTCCCTGAGGAAGTAGTCGCGTTGGTTCTTCTCAATCTTCTGGTTCACCCTGGCCTGGATCTTTGCCTGGACCTGGGCGATGTTCTGTTCGTTTTTGATGAAGACCAAGACCTTCTCGATCCTGCGACGGACCACCAGCGTTTCCAAGATCGCCTGCTGCTGCTTGCGGTCCACATTGAGAATGCTGGCAATGAAGTCAGCAAGTTTTCCCGGGTGGTCGATGTTGACCATGTTCAGCCGCATCTCCTCACTGAAGAGCTGGTTGTTCTTGGTCAACATTTTCATTTCGCTGAGGAGCAGTCGGGTCCAAGCCCTGAGTTCTTCCTGCTCATCCTCGATATCCTCAAGATACTGCACTTCAGCAACCAGATAGGGGCCGGAAGGGTAGTACTGCTTGGTTTCGAAACGCTTGAGGGTGGAGATGAAGATGCTGATGCCCCCATCAGGGAGCTTGATCTTCTTGACTATCTTGGCAACCGTACCAACGCTGTAAAGGTTTTGGGCAGAGTATTCCTCATTCTCTGTCTCATCCTTGACCAGAAGCAGACCGAGGAACCCTCCATGCTTGATGGCTTGGTTCACGATTTCGACATCCTGGTTGTCGGTGATCATCAAAGGAGTAAACAGTCCGGGGAACACGGGGTTCCCGGTGACTGGGAGAATAAACAGATTATTGGGAAGCAGTTGCTCGATCGGCATCAGTTCCTGTTCAGACATAGCGCCTCCATATAACAAATTCGTTCGGACAAGTCATCAACTTGTCCGAACCAAAGGTAATCAAACTTTTTCCTAAAGGAAAGAGACTAGCGTTCCTTCTTCAGCCATTGTACCCCAAGATAGCAGAAAGGGGTATCGATGAGGGCGAAGAGTACTTTGAAAAGCCAATACGGGATGATCAGGGAGAACACATAGGCTGCCGTGAATGTCGGGGTTATGTGGTAGAAGGCTATGAACATGAAGATGACGGTATCGACGAACTGGCTGGTGATGGTGCTCAGGTTGTTGCGAAGCCAAAGTTTTCTGTCTTTGCTCAGTTTCTTGAAGAACAGGAAGATGTTCACATCGATGGTCTGGCTGACGGCGAAGCTGATGAGCGAAGCAAGACTCATGCGCATGCTCATGCCGAAGATCTGCTGATACTGCTCCTGCAGATTCCAGCTGGGGTGCGGAGTGATCCTGATGAACAGGCCTGTTACGGAAAACAGGATGACCAGCATGAAGATTGAGTATCTGACAAACAGGGTGGCATGGTCGTGCCCCTTCACCTCACCAACGATATCGGTGATCAGAAAAAGTACGGGCATGAAGAAGATGCCCACTGAAACACGCACACCGAACAAGCTGATGATTTTGCTGCCAACTGTGTTCACGACAATCATGCCGGTGATGTAGAGTGCAAAGAGAAAGAGCTCTTTCTTGTCCATTCCTGTTGACTGTATATCCATGATGTCCTCTCTGGCGCAGAGTGTACCCGAAAGGACTTCCATGGGTCAAATGGCTGACAGAAAATCTGCAAAGGCAGAGGATAATATGTTGCAATTTGTTGCAGACATGCTATGATGGAGATACAGAACCTAGCATCTGGTGTACAGAAGGAGCTCCTACTATGGATAGCAAGTTGATTGTCATAGCAATTGGTGGAAACTCGTTGATCGAGGATCCAAAAAACGTATCGGTTACAGCCCAGTATGAGGCAGCACGCAAAACCGCAGCGCACATCGCCAAGCTCGTGGAAGCTGGTCATCGTGTCGTGATCGCCCACGGCAACGGGCCGCAGGTCGGATTCATCCTGCTTCGTGCTGAATTCTCACGTTCGATTCTTCATACCGTTCCGTTGGACAGCTGTGTGGCGGATACCCAAGGAGCAATCGGGTATCAGTTGCAGATGGCCTTGCACAACGAGTTTGCAAAAATCGGACTCACTCCCAATGTGGCCACTGTGGTTACCCAGGTAGAGGTTAGTGATGACGATCCTTCCTTCGGCAAGCCAACCAAGCCGATCGGGTCTTTCATGACCAAGGAAGATGCCGATTACCACACCCAGCATGATGGATGGAATTGCGTCGAGGATGCAGGACGCGGATACCGCAGGGTTGTTGCAAGTCCCAAGCCGAAGGCCATCGTGGAGATCAATACCATCAAGAGCCTGTTGGACAACAAGATCATTGTGATTGCTGGCGGCGGCGGTGGCATTCCTGTCGTACGTGATGAGAATGGCATGCTCAGCGGAAGAGAAGCTGTCATTGACAAGGATCTGGCTGCCGCCCTGATGGCAAAGCAGCTCAATGCTGATCTCTTTGTCATCTCAACTGCGGTGGAGAAGGTCTGCCTCAACTATGGCAAGCCGAACCAGAAGAGCCTTGATACCATTACCACCGAAGAGGCGGAGACCTACATCGCCGAAGGGCATTTTGCTCCTGGCTCGATGCTTCCCAAGGTACAGGCCATCGTTGATTTCGTGCGCTCCACCGGCAATATGGGCTTGATCACCGATCCTGCCAATATCTATGGTGCACTCTACGAGGGCAAGGGAACCAAGATTGTCCTCTAAGAAGCCGTACTTTCCCAATCGCCGCAGTGCTGTGATCAGCATTGCGGTGGTTATTTCTCTGCTGGCCTTTGCCGTTTTGGCCATTGACCGGAACAATGTGAACCGCCTCACGAAGTATGAGAAACAAGCCATCCTTGCCCAGGATGAGGTTCGTGTGCTCATGGAGGATCGGTTTCTCTATGCCGAGGCTTTGGTGAACGTACTGGGCAATACTGAACAGGCAAAGCCTGTCAGCGATGCAATCCGGCTGTTTGACAAGGAAGGGTCGGTTGATGACCTTGGTATTTCCTACCGCCGGTTGGACGAAGAACTGTCCATCCTGCAGCCTAGTCTGTTCAGGCTGAGCGAATATCCTCTGTATCAATCATACTTTGAGCAGCTCTATGCGATCGAGCAGGAGCTCGTTGCCGCAGTTGCTCAGTATCATGAGAAGGCAACTTACTACAATGTCCAGAAACATGGGTTTCCTGCGCTTCTGGTCGCCCGCCGGCTTGAGATGGAAGACCTAGAGCTTCTGAACCTTGGGACGGCGTTGAAAGGACGCCCCTGACAGATAGATCGGCAAGAGGAGCGCAATCGTTCTGAGATTGTCCTGTAAGGCAGCTGCAGGGACAAGCAGCTTCAAAGCCACCAACACGCCCATCACCACCACACCGAAGCCCAATATGCGCGATTGCTTCTTCTTCCGAAAGAGAAAACCGAAGGCTGGAAGTGCCACTAGCGGGTTGACGAAGAGGATGTTCTCGTTGAAGTAGGTCATGTCCATGTCTGAGAAGAGCATCATGAACAGTAGCAGGGTTCCCAATACTGCCAGTGCAACCAGGAGCAAGCCCAGCAGCAGTCTCATGATTGAGGGCAGCCATCTTTTCAGAAGCAGCAGAAGTGCGCCGCATCCAAGGCCTGCAAGCGCGTACGCCCATACATAGGAACCTTTTCCTTCCTGCACGGGGAACCTGACAGCTTGGTCATCAACATCCTGCAGTATCTCAACCGAAGCCTTGAATCCATTGTGCTGTTCTGCGGCAAAATCGACCACCGCCTCATGCAATTTCTCAGGGAGGAAGAGCTCCTCATACCGGTTCATCGGCTTGTCGATGGTTTTTCCCTGCAAGAAATCGAGCACCCAGAAGACGAAGGGACTGTGGATCATATTGGGTAGGGTGACAGAACGAAGCGAGTCCTCGGCCGCTTGAGCTTCCGCCCATGCTTGGAACTCGCCTTCTGTGGCAGCGTTGATGATGTCCCGTATCCTGGTGGCGCAGTTGTCGTAGTAAAAGTGATAGAGATAGGTGCTGAATTCAGTCTTGATATGCCGTTGCAGAAAATCAATGAGCGCAAACTTGGCTTCGTCTGAGAATTCGAGTTTTGCCAACTTCACATCCCGATTTTCATCCAGAGCCTCCTCGATGCGCCAACCAGCCTCGCTGGCTACCACGTAGTAGTACATCCTCC
>Ga0265295_1007795_pt1 | contig 12138 bp, 10 predicted proteins | sample Munlansysbiofilm_FD_192503 | JGI IMG/M metagenome (GOLD analysis project Ga0265295, IMG submission 192503) | Leachate microbial communities from a municipal landfill in Southern Ontario, Canada - Methane capture system biofilm | ecosystem: Engineered > Solid waste > Landfill > Unclassified ... | reverse complement strand
AGCTGCTTCTGTAGCCATTGTTCCGCTTTCTCCAATAAACATATCGGCCTCGAACAGGGCGGAATGAATATATTCAGGAGGTAATTGTAGTGAATATTTTTTTAAATTGTCGGGTAAAGCACCTTCGGAGGAAATAAAAACCTTAAATCTTTTATCATTAAATAAATTTATGAGTTTTATTTTATCATCGTCTGACATCCCCGAATGACCCACATCATGTGATGCTCTGAAAGAAACAAACCGGAAAACAACAAACTTTTCACCTTTTGAAATTTGTAATAATTCTCTAATGTTTTTAGCTACCTTAAATACACTAGGATGTAAATAAAACAGGTCTGTAAACCCATCAAAACGAATATGTTTAAGCCCAAAATCCTTACTAAAGCTACTTGGTGTTAAAATATGGGTTGCAAAGGATTTATATGATAAATGAGCTAACGTAGCATGATCCGTATCATCTATAACAACAGAAGGTATTCGTAATAATTTCCCAGCATGAGCAATATGGGTACCGGAAAAGCCTAATAAAATGTTCGGCTTAAATTTCCTGGCAAGCTTTATCACATACAAGTCGGTTAATGGAATATTTAATAATTTCCCAATCAAAGATGATGGATAGTCCTTGCGCTTTACAAAGGGAATAGTATAATAGTTTAAAAGATCATAAGTAATATTCCTGTTTTTAGCAATAATTAAAAACTCATGCCCTTTCTGTTCCATTATTTTAATAAAATTTTTAAAATAATGAACATGAGCCGGATGGCCAATATCTATTAGTATTTTCATCAGCTTTATCTACCTCTAATTTACTTTCATTAAATTGAACCTACCCTACTGGTGGATTTGAGAAACTATTTCTTTGCAAGTAGAACAGCGCCAAATTCGGCTTCATGCAAAGTCTCACTATCCAATTTCATAACTCTATCCGTGATAACAGGCAAAAACCCTTGTTTTTTAATTTCATTAAGATGCTCACTAAAAGACCACCTATTCATAAGGAAAGGTCTTTTCCCAATTATAATTCGCCACCAAAAAGGTTTAATCTGCAAGTGGCCATCGATTTGCTTTGAGATTCCATGAGAATGTAGCTCAATATCATGAAACATATATGAACCTTCCTTCAAGTGCTTCTTTATAGAAGCGTATATTTCAGATGGATTCTTAACATGTTCCATCACTGCACGAGAAAAAACAAAATCCAAGGCAAGACTTGGTGCAGATTCCCAATTGTCTATAATGCTTATCAGCTTAGAATTAACAAACCCACTTTTAATTTCAGTTTTCAATTGCTCGATGATTAATAATTGTTCCCGTTCTGATAATACAATATCTGCTGGGAAATTGTAATTCTTAATCTTAATATTTATGCTATCAAATTTTCTTATTGGAGTTTTGTTTTGAAAAAGTTGAGCAATTTCATCAAGTAAAAGTAACTGTTCACTTATGTTAATATTGTCGTAAAACTCTAAATCATAGTATCGTTGTGATCCGGTAAGAATAGCACAAAAAGCAAGACCAAGAGAACCTCCATTACCAATTTCTCCAATTTTACTAAGATTGGCTTTTATATTATTCTCATAGAGAAAAACCAATGCACTTAACCAAAGAGAATAGGCAAATTCGGCATTAGAGGAGCTATGCCTGGATTTCTTTTTGCGTTTATCTATAAAATTTGTAGCCCCTGGCACAAAAGTAATTAAGCCCTTGCCAACAGCTTTTAACATATTATATTCCACGATCGATCTGTATTTCAGGATTTCTAATTACCGTTCTTCTCTTACCCGTTGGGGTTAACTCGATTTTTTCAACAACTTCCAAAACTACTTTAACATCAGAACCAATATATGATTTCCAATATTCCAATACTTTTGTGAAAACATTTTCCGAGAAACGATTGTTAACAATCATCTTAATAGTAATTTCATCTCTCTTGTTTTGTACAACCTGTATTTGATCAACCTCCTCGATCCACTCGAAATAAGCTACAAAATTCTCAACGATAAGATATTTGCCCGATGGAGTAATTAAAATATCACTATCCCGTCCTTTGATGCTTTTAATATTTTTATAATGCCTTCCACAAGAACACAATTCGTCACTACCAAGAACAACATAGTCCTGTGTATCATATCGTATAAAAGGAGAAGCATAATTATTCAAATCAGTAGTTATATGTCGCAAGGGTCTTTCTGGGTTAGCCAAAGTAAAACTATCTTCCAAGTATTCCTGTATTGCAGTCTCCTCTGAAGGGTGATAATGAGCATGTGTAGGACACTCAAAAAACATGGCTCCACCCTCACAACTGTATGAATCAAAAATCTTAACTCTAAAAACACGCTCAACCTCTTCACGAACTTCGGTCGAAAGAGTGCTTCCGGTTGTATTAATAGCCTTAAGTGAAGACGATTTTACTCCCTTAGATATTTCTTCATATTGTCGCGATAAAAACAACAATGGTGTTGGGTAACAACGAATAAACCAGGGGTCTTTTTTAAGCAGTGATAGAGCAATTTTCTTAAATTCATCAGGAGTCAGTTGTGTAGAAGAAAGATACAATGAGTTATTCACAAAATCCTGTAACTTTTTCACAACCGAGGAACGTGGGTTCATACTTATTTTGGCATACATATCCCCCAATTTATAGCCCATCCAAGCCCAACCTCTAAGGGCAGCTGCCGTGTCAAAAGAATCAGAATACTTTGTCTTGTAAAACTGAAAAGGCTCACCGGTTGAACCACTTGAACTCGCAAAAACCAACTCTTTCTTTTTAATATTGGATGCTAAATGTTTATCCTTGCTTCTTCGCAGGTCATCTTTAGTTACAATCGGTAGTTTATTTAGATCCTCTTTTGTTTGAATATCCTCTGGTTTCAGATTTAGGTCATCAAATAATTCCCTATAAAAAGGAACATTTTCGTAAGAATGATGAATTAATTTCCTCAATCTTTGATTTTGATAATTATCAATTTGACTGCGAGTCCAATGCTGACTATTTTGTAGAAATTTCAAATTCTTTGAAACAGAACTCCCTAATACTAAATCACTCAAAGGGAAAAATAGTTTTTCTGTTACTTGGTTTCTAAAGGACATAAGCTACTTTTTGAGATAATAAGAAAACACGTTTTTAATTAATAAGCTTTTATGCTTTAATGGCACATTGAAAAATTCAGATAGTATTGAAGTCTTCATTGCCACCCGTCTCCTAAAACGGTTCTTTTTGTGCATCCTATTGTAATGTATCTGATAATCATCATCCGACATTTTACAGAACTCACTGTACAGATTTTTGATTTCCGCGTAAAAGTTTTCAAATTCCAACTGAGGCATGGGTGCAACAGTATTTTTATAGGATAATTTCACTCCCCTAAGGTTTACTTCATCGCGCTTCAAAGCATCTATTTCAAGTGAAGCAACAAGGCCAATGCTTATCATTTTAGAATGAATGTAATCAAACATAAAATTTCCCAATGAATAAAAGATATGTCCATCTTTATATTTTTCATAAGGCTGAATAACATGAGGATGATGCCCAATAATAACATCGGCACCGCTTTCGATAAATTTGTAAGCCATTCGCCGTTGGGTAATCGATGGAATATGCACATACTCATTTCCCCAGTGAAAATTCAAGATCTTAAAATCAGCTCCTTCCTTTTCCATCTCGCTTAAGGCTTCAATTACATCATCTTCACGCAATATGGCAAAATGATTTACATCCTTTATTACCTCCAAATCAACATTGCTAAAACCAGCCATAGCAATTTTAAGTCCATTTAGATGTATGTAAGAAATCTTAGACCTCCCATTTTCCTGATGCCCCACAATACCTATCTTAGCTTTTTCGAGAAAATCTATGGTTTGCCTAAAACCTTTCGAGCCCTGTTCCAGGATGTGATTGTTTGCAACATTAACAAAGTCGATTCCACTTAGCCTAAGGAAAGAAGTAAAGCTTGGATGTCCATAGAACGTGTCCTTGATAATATCCTTTTTATTAACCAAGGGGCTCTCTAAGTTAGCAATAAGCAGGTCTTTTTCTCCAACAATATCTTTAATTTGCTTAACCCAGGGCTTACCACCATGTTTTTCAAATTGTGTTCGAATGCCATAATTCCTGGTATAAGCAAGTTCTGCAGGAAAGATATCTCCTAAGAATGTAATTCGTGTTTTTTTATCCATACTCATCAACCATGTCAACTCTTGCCAAATAAAGGCACTGTTCAATTACTTTTTTGATTCTTCAAATAAAGATAAAAATCACTTAATTGCTGGCTTTTAGCCTCCCACGAAACTTGTTGCTCTGCCAACTCACGTATTTGAGTTCGCGATTCCACAATTACTTCCCGATTTTTAATAATTTGTTCAACGGACTTTAAAATATCACTTGGGTCTCTAGTGGTTTTAAAAAAAGCAAAAGGATACTTTTTCACAAACTCCTCTGGTTCACCTACGGGATTTAACATAATATGTCGACCACAAGCCAGATAATCTCCAATGCAATTGGGCCAACCAGCTTTATTCCCCAAGGAAACTTCTTTAAACAAAAAGAACACATCCACACATTGAAGTTTTTCATAATCCTTCGCAAAATCAACCCAACCCATAAACATGAACTTTTCCAAAACATCGGGTGATAGCTGAACGGCTATTGAAGATGATTCCCCAAAAATTAAAATTTTAATTTTTTTTGATTGATCAAGCTTGCTGATAGCATTGATAAGCGGCGAGAACTCAGCCATATTATAGCTGTTAGAGGTGATATAGCCAAAAGTTAATGTATCGGTACTCATACCGTATTTGGGTTTCAGAATTGAGTTGTTCTTGAGAAAAGGAATACTTAAAACATCGGCTCCCCCATGGATTTTAACAATTCTATCGTTGGATTTGAATGGCTCCGCCCTAGCCCTAAGAACTTCTGATAGCACAACAACACCATCAGCTACTTTTTTATCTTTAATTTCATATTTCAACTCATACCAACCCAATAACAATTTAAAGAGCTTTTTTTTGGTATCATATTGCCCACCTTTGCCATACCAATCGTACCATTCTGCCACATAAACAGAATCATAACGTTTTTTATGAATTCTACACGGAACACCAGCCAAGGGTCTATGTCCATTATCAGACTGCACAACATCATATTTATGAAACAAAACATGGATCACTTTTAATAGCAGACTTAAAAATCCAAATCCTAAGCGTGATACCCTGGAAGGAATAATTTCAGGGTAAATTATAATTTCGACATTCTTGACAGCAATCCTTTTTGTTAACAATGAAAAATTTGGATTTGTGGTAAGGATGGTTACGCTATGCCCCTGTTTTGCTAAACCGACCGCTAATGGGAAAATCCTGCCCCATCCTGCGTTTTTATAAATACTGGTGTGTGATATTAAAATATTCAATTTATTCAATTTTAAGAATATCCAAAAAAAATAACTTGAGAATTAAAAATGAGTAATAAAGTGAAATCTAATTGCCTTTATAATCCATTTTTTCCATTTATATGGCTTAACTTACTGTATTGAGTGCTGTAAATAAATAATGGGGATAGAGCAAAAATAAAATAATACATTATTCCACCGGGTATTCCTTTTAATGGAGCATAGATTGCAAATAGCAAAAAAATTAAAAAATAATAAAATGCATATTTTTTTTTAAATACTTTTCTATTAAAATTATAAATATTATAAAAAACAAAGAAAAACAAAGAAAAACCTATTAAGCCATATGCAGACAACACATCAAAAAGAAAATTATGAGACAACTGCCGTCCAGTACCCCAAATGGGGCTTGAAATGAAATTTTCGATTAAGATAGGTATTCGGTCAAGTCTTGCACTAACATGCGTCTCGGTATCTCCTGAAAGTGATTGAGAAAAATCAACTAACCTTTTTTGAAGCATTGAATTATCCTCAGCAATTTGACTAAGAGATAATACACTATTAACTTGCCAATTTGTAGGAGTAAAAAACACGAGACCTAATAAAACAAATATTAAAATTTTACTTCTCATCATCCTCCTGTATCCATAAATTGTCAATGAAACACCTACTACTGAAAGCAAAAAAGCTGTTGCATAATTTGCACTAATCATTGAAATATAAATAAGTGTAATTGCTACTGAAATTTTCACCTTAGCATTTTTCACACCATTCATATATCTTAAATTCATAAGATAATACATTATCGCGGGAATTATTACAGCTAATCCATAAAAAAAACCATAGGGCTGAATTCCTATCGATTGAAAAAAATCTGATCTCTTGATGCCTTCTTCTATTGAGTATGGTGAAATTGCACTCATATGGTTGAACCTAACAGATTCTGGAAAAATCTGAAAACCAATAGTCGAACTTAGACACGAAAATAGAATCAGAATCAGATTAATCTTCACAAAATGCATCGTGTCTTTTTTAGGCGCAATTATCAAATAAAACATAGAAATTGTAATTGAAGCCAACCATGAAATAAAATATTTCTGATAGTAGAAATCTATATAGGTCTCATTGCTGCTAAAAATACCTAAAATTATAATAAAATAGATAGCCCAAATATAGAGAGGAATCAAAACTCGATTTTTGAATAAACTGGGGTAATTAATAAAAGATATTAAAACCCAAATTAACAACCAAAACATATTCAAATTTAAAGGTGATGGAAGAGCTTTGAATAAAATAGGGGCTAAATATTTAGCAGCCACTATATATGATGCAACCTTTACAAGTGTATATTTTTTCATTTTATCGATTTCAGATATTCATTCCACTCCCCGATATCCTTCCAAGATTTTTCTGAAACCGGAAAAACACCTACTTTTCTGCCTTGTTTGATCAGTTCTTCGATAAGTTGAGTGATGTGCAAAAACTGATTGTCAAGTATTCCGTACAACGTTTTTGGTTCCAATACATACATCCCGCTATTTATTTTAAAAGTTAGTTCCGGCTTTTCGGTTAATTTAAGCAATTCCCCTTTTGCGCCGGTTTTAATTGTACCGTAAGGAATTGGATAATGTTTGAGTGCAGCAACAACTGTGATTTCATTGTTGTTTTCACGATGATATTTTACGATTTCCGAATAATCCTGATCGATAAGAATATCGCAATTACTTACAAAGAATGTTTGATCAATCTTCCCTTTTAACAAAGAAAGACTGCCTGCGGTGCCAAGGGGCTTTGTTTCCTGAAAGTAATCAATTTTGTATGCCGGGTTTTTCAGTGCATCAAAATAGTAGCGAATCATATCTGCCTTATAATTTACTGAAAGATAAAACTGATGGCAGCCATGTTCAACAAAGCGATCCATAATGTCTTCGATGATAGTTTTATCATTAATAGGGATAAGTGGCTTAGGAATAACATTGGTCAATGGTTTTAAACGGGAACCTCTGCCTCCGGCCATAATGACTACAGGAAGGTCGAATTGAATTGCCGGTTGCTTTTCCGCAAATAAATCTTCCCAAAATATTACTTGAATAATTTTTTTGGTGTCGTCTATAATAGGCATAAATTCATTTCGCCGGGTTTTCATCCGCTTTTTCACCAACTCGACATCATCATTTTCATGAGCAACTGTGATATCATCACGAAGAATTTTCTCTATCGAAGTATCCAATGGGATATTGCTGATGATTGCTCGTTGGATATCTCCAATACTAAGGAGACTGAAAAAGGTCTGGTTTTCATGTAGAACGATAAGTAATTTTCGTTTGGCTTTATCCATTTTACGCAACGCCAATAAAATGGACGCATGTTTGTAAATAGATATATCTAAAAAAAGAGTTTTCATACTATTGTTTCTTTTCAAGTTTGCGAGCCGGATTGCCTATCCATGTTTCTCCAGCCGGAATGTTTTTGGTTACCACGGCTCCCATGCCGATTACTGCTCCTTTACCAATTGTCTGATGACCTCGTAAACTTGCATTGGGAGCAATCCAAACATTATCTTCGATTATTGACGAACCCGAAATATTAACATGAGCCGTAATCACAACATTTTTACCTATAATCACATTGTGGGCGATGTGGCATAGATTGTTGATTTTCGTACCTTCCCCAATTATCGTATCGGATAAAGCACCTTTATCAATACAAGTACTTGAACCTATTTCAACTTTATTTCGAATTATTAGACTGCCCAACTGTGGGAATTTGATCAAATCTCCATCTTCACCCCGCTCGAAACCAAAACCATCAAAACCAAGATTAGCACCAGATTTTATAATAACATCATTGCCAATCATTACATTATCGTTAACTACAACATTTGGGCAAATACATACATTATCCCCAATTTTACAATTACCAATAGTTGCATTTGCTCCAATAAAAGCATCTTTACCAATCACAGCATCGGGATGAATAATTGCTGTAGGATGAATTCCAGGATGAGGTTTATCAACAAAAAAGGCATTGCCAACTTTTGCAATGGCCAATTTAGGGTTGTCAACAAGCAGGATAACCTTTCCCTGTTTTTTAAGTGTATGGGTGTATTCAACACCCGGCCCAACAATTATTGCTTTGGCTTTAGAAGTTCCAGCAATCAGTTGCATATCATGGCGATGCGGGTTAACCCAGTCGAGGGTATATTCATCTACATTTTGCGGGTCTTTCAGGTAGTGGATGTTTATCCCTTCTGGATTGCCATAGATGGCTTTTAACTCTTTGCCCAGAAAAGTAATAATATCACTTAAGGGTACTACTTTTTTCATATTATTTTTTTTGAACACAAGTGCTTCGACTTAGTTCGACTACGCTCACCAACGAACGCTCAGCATAGGTGAATACACGTTAGATAAGGGATTTCAATACAATGGGAACTCTTCGGTGCTAAACAACTGTTCTTCCGGAATTGGAGTATTGTTGTGGTAATGGTCAATCACTGCCCTGTAATTGTTTACTAAACGTGTGGCAGAAGCTGTGTTATCAAAATCTCTTTCAACAAAGGCTTTGGCATCTCTTTTTAGTTGTTCCGCCAGCTTGGGTGAATTTATCAAGCGAAGCATGTTCTCTGCCAATTTTTGGGTATCGCCAATATCAGCCAGCAACACCGTCTCACCATCTTTATTTAAGTAGGGAGTTCCTGTAGTTTTATAGGAAATAACAGGCAATTCAAGTAAAATAGCTTCAATTATTGCACTGGAAATAACATCTAATTTATATGGCAACAATGCATACTTAGCCTTTTTAAGCTGCAGGTGTAAATCATTATGATTAGTAAAATAATCTGTAAAATAAATATTATCTGTTAAATCGTGCTTTTCAATAATCGTATTTAGTTTTATTCTATAATCAGTTTTACACTTTCCACAAATGTTTAAAGAAATATTTTTATTTTGTTTTTTTACTAAACCAAAAGCTTTTATGGCATCCTCAACGCCTTTTTTTTGATTAACAGAAGCAGCAAAAAAAACGAAATCATATACCTTTGAAGGTTCAGTTATGTTTGGTGGTTTTTGAATTGGGAAAAGCATTTTAAAAACAATAGCCTTTGGATTGTTTGCAAGCAATAAATCCCTGTGCTTTCTACCACTTGCACCAAAGTAAGTAAATCTTTTATGTATTTTCATTTCAACATTCCAATTTAGCTCTATACATTCACCAGATAATTGCTTGCGCAAAGGGTTTGTATAAACCGTTTGAAGTGAGACGAATATAGGAATACCCTTAAGATCTAAGACCGAAATCGAATAATAGGGATTCTCTGAACCGATTAAGTTAATAATATCCGGCTTAATATCATCAACAAACCTTCGCACCAAATATCTGTTCAAATAATACTTTTTATTAAATTTAAATATTTTGGAAAGAGGGTAATCGATGAAGTCAAAAACATCTGGTTTAAAAAAATGATAATTGATATTTCTTATCTGAAAACTATGCATTAGCTTACTTAAGCCAATATGAGGAGAAAGAATATGTAATTCAATCTGTTCAAATTTTTCGAACTCAATTGCAAGATTTGTTACCCAAGGCGCAAAATCATGATACAAATCACCTTTTTTACTAAGAAATTTTCTAATAGCAGTTCTAAATAAAAGCCGTGACAAAGGAATTTTATTTCTTATTTCTTTATTCGAAAAATGACAAATCCAAACAACTTTAATCTTTTTCATTGATATCTCCCTCCCAGTCGATGTTTTTAGCTCTAAATTTAATTAATGTTTCATCATAGCTCTTCTTCATAAATGCTGCGTGATCATCAATTACTTTGTAAACACGCCGGCGTGGAGGCAACACTTCATCCTGCCACATACCGTCATGTATTAATATTTGCAAGAATTGGTCTTTCGCTTCTTTAAGTCGTTCCTCTAAAACCTCATAACGCCAAAAACCTGTTGAATCGGCACAATAACCGAAATCATATTTAAACCGTTTGGCATAAACATTAATCATTCCTGCATAAGTATCTTCTTCACAAGATAAAGTAAATGCATTGTTGTTGTGAAAAGAAAAGACTTCGGGACTTTTATCAAAGTATTTTTCAAAAGTCTCTTTATCTATCTGGAGGTATCGTTCCAATTCATTTTCCCTTGAAATACCCCAAAAATGAGCGTCAAAATGCAATGCCAGTTGGTGGCCTAATGATTCTATTTTCCTGATTTGATTATAAGTGTTTTTCTCTAAAGCATTATAAAAATCACCATGCAATTGAATAAAATAAGTAGCTTTGATTCCTAAGTCAGCTTCAATTTTTGCCATTTCTAAAGCAATGGGAACTGAAAATTCTAGATCATGTCTTAAAATAATATTTTTGTCATTATACGGATTAATATCCGAGTAAAACGAAAAAGAATAATTCTGCAAAGCTATTGCCAGTAATTTTTTATAGTTTGTCAGAGTAAAATCATCAAAACGATATTTTGCTGAAATATTTTCCATAAAATTATACTATTTCTTTAGTTTCTTTGCTGGTACACCAACAAAGGTTGTGTAAGGCGTTTCAATATTTTTAGTAACTACCGCGCCTGCGCCAATTGTTACATTATCGCAAATACTAACGTGAGGTAAAATTGTTGAATTTGAGCCGATATAGCATGACCCTCCAACCTGAACATGACCTAATAGAACAGCATTTGGGGCGATTGTAGAATAATTTCCAACTGAAACATTATGCATAATATTTGCATTGTTATTAACTTTTACGAATTTCCCAATATGAGCTTCTGATGAAATGTTTACCCCAGCCTGTATCACAACGCCTTCCAAAATAAAAGCACTTTTTGAAATTCTGGCCATTTTTGAGATTATCCTTGCAAACTTAAATCCATGCCCCTGATAATAAAGTGCAAGTTTTTTACGCAATGAGGGAGAATCGGGTGTGATAATTAATTCATATCCAAGAAATTGATTTTTCCATTGTAAAACTTCTTCATCATTTCCAATGATTGGTATTGACTCACCCTTCCTATCCATTTGCTTATCAATGATTCCAACGATTTCAATATCATTTTCATCACACAATTCAATAATTTCAACAAAGCCACCAACAAGTAAAATATTACTCATTCCTCAGAGCTGTTCTTAGAGATGTAACGATATATTCAATTTCTTGATTCGAAAGCTTAGAATACATTGGCAGTGTAATCAAATTATCCACCAGATAATCCGTAACTGGTAATTCGCTGTAAAAATCTTCGTAAATTGAAAAACGATGTACGGCCGGGTAATGTACACTGGTTTGTATGCCAGCTTCGGCAAGTTGTTCGCGCACTTTATCCCGTTTTTCATAAGTTGAGTTTTTTAATACAATCGGGAAAATATAATTGGATGAAAAATCAGAATAGTTTTCAAAAGGAATTATAATGCCATCAATATCTTTTAGCTGTTCAATATAGGCCTTTCTAATTTCGGTTCTTTTTGCCAAATCAGCTTCAATTTTATCCAATTGTGCCAAACCAATGGAAGAATGAATATCATCCATGCGATAATTATATCCCAGTTCAATCACGTCGTAAGCGGTAGAATGACCTTTTGCGCGGTCGTACGACATCGAAGTCATGCCATGTGAGCGAAGCAGTTTGGTACGGTCGGCATATTCCTGGTTATTGGTAACGAGCATACCTCCTTCGCCGGTACTGATATTTTTGTTGGAGAAAAAGCTAAAACAGCCAATATCACCAATAGTTCCCAGTTTTTT
>Ga0265295_1007794_pt1 | contig 12138 bp, 13 predicted proteins | sample Munlansysbiofilm_FD_192503 | JGI IMG/M metagenome (GOLD analysis project Ga0265295, IMG submission 192503) | Leachate microbial communities from a municipal landfill in Southern Ontario, Canada - Methane capture system biofilm | ecosystem: Engineered > Solid waste > Landfill > Unclassified ... | reverse complement strand
AGGACGAATGTCCTGAACCGAAAATGTTTTTGTGTCACAACTGAACTGATTCGCTCGGGGCATTTCTATCTTACGTCCAGTGTTCAGTATCGATACCTAATTTACATCAGGTCCTGTCGAGCTCAGGCTGAATCGAAGATAGGTCAGAAAGTATGTTTCAAGGTGGACTTTACATATGCCGGTTACCATTTTATCATCAGAGATGCTACGCCATCCGTACCACGAGGGATGTGTTCTGTTGAATGGTTCCGACTTGACTGATTATGTTGAAAAGGGCGTTTCCCAGCCCGATGTCGATCAGGAGGTCAGAATCATAGATATGACATCTTACCCGGTCAAGGATGTCTTGGACATTCTTCTTCAGGATAAGACCACTGGTAAGAACATAATCTGGGCCACCGATGCTTACAAGATCTTCGGTTTCGGAGATAAAAGTTGCATCTCTCCGAATCATTTCAAGGTCGACCGTTATCTTCTGCAGCCGAGGATCAACAAATCCGCCGAGGAACAACAGGAACGCACCAGAAAGAAGGCAGAGGTCTTCACTCCGGTTTGGTTGTGCAACAAGATGAACAACTATTGCGACGAGCAGTGGTTCGGCAGAGCTGATGTCTTCAATCATGAGAATGACGATAACACATGGACTGTCATCGAGGATAGAGTTCAATTCCCCGAAGGGAAGGATTGGAAGGAGTACGTCGATTCCAGGAGACTTGAGATCACATGCGGTGAAGCTCCATATCTTGTTTCTAGATATGATGCGTCCACAGGTCAGTTCATCCTACCGCCTTTGAGGCGCATAGGCATCCTCGACCGCAAGCTCCGCATCGTGAACGAGAACACCTCCACAGAGGAGGATTGGATAGATTGGTCCATCAGGGCACTCCAGAGCTGCTATGGATACGAGTGGCAGGGTGACAGCCTTCTCATCGCCAGGATCAACTTCCTTATGACCTTTTACGATTACTATCAGGAACGCTGGTCGAAGGATCCCGAAATGGATGTTCTCAAGCAGGTAGCTAACATAATCGCTTGGAACCTCTGGCAGATGGACGGCCTCAAGGATTCGGTTCCGTTCGGAAGGCCTGCGGGTACGAAGCAGCAAATGACATTCGATTCATTCTTCGGCGGGGAGACGAAATCTTCCGCCGGTCCAGCACAGGTGTGCAAGATAAACAATTGGAGAAGTAAGGAATCTCTACAGTTCAGAAATTGTAAAGGCAGGGGTAAGATGAGCAAGAAGATGTTCGATTTTGTAATAGGCAATCCGCCGTATCAGCAGGAGTTCACGGATGAAGGCAACAAAACCTTTGCGGCTCCAGTATACCATGAGTTTATGGAAGAGGCTTTCAAAGTAGGCGATGCCGTAGAATTGATCCATCCTGCAAGATTCCTATTCAACGCCGGTAGTACTCCTAAGGCCTGGAACGAAAAGATGCTAAACGATCCTCATTTCAAAGTCCTGCACTATGAAGAGGACGCATCTCAAGTCTTCAATGGAGTTGATATAAAAGGAGGGGTTGCAATATCTTATTATTCATCTTTTTCTTCTTTTGCCCCTATTGTTGTCTATACAAAATATCCTGAACTAAATGACATTCTTCAGAAGACAGCGGCTCCAAAAAATGATAATTTCAGTTATTTGGTCAACAATCAGAACAAGTTTAATCTCGATATCCTGTTTGCTGCTCATCCTGAAGTCGAGCCTTCGATTGGTAGTGATGGACGTGATAAACGCTTCAGAAATAATATTTTTGATAAATTGCCAACAATTTTCACCGATGAACCGACCTATGATTCAGATTGTTCAGTAGTCGGTGTTGTTAAAAACAAACGTGTTTGGAAGTACATCGATCTTAATTATGTTGATCAAGAACATCCTAATTTGAATTTTTGGAAAGTTCTGATTTCGAGTGCTATAGGTAATGGTTCATTTGGCGAATCCATTGGAAAAACGATGATTCTGCAACCAGGTCAAGCATATACTCAAACTTATCTGGGAATAGGTTCGTGTTCTTCTAAGGAAGAAGCCGAGAATATTGAAAAATACCTAAAAACAAAGTTTTGCAGAGCTTTAATTGGTGTGTTAAAAACCACTCAGCACATTACTCCAGATACTTTCAGATTCGTAAACAATCAAGATTTCTCATCTCATTCTGATATAGATTGGTCTAAATCTATTCCGGATATAGATGATCAGTTATTCCTTAAATACGATTTATCCGACGCTGATGTTAATTTTATAAAAAAGCATGTGCAGGAGATGAATTGATATGTCTGCTTCGAGGGTGAGGACTTCATTCAAGGCGTCTCCAAAGATATATGCATACATTACTCCTGAGATTGCAAGACATGATGGCTGGAGCAAGATCGGTTACACAGAAAAAGATGTGACTGAACGTATCAATGAGCAAACTCATACTGCAAACGTTAAGTGGATATTAGAATGGCAGGCTAATGCTCTCTTCGAAGACGACTCTAAACCTTTCAAGGATCACGATTTCCATCGGTATCTTGTCAGAAATGGTATCGAGAGGATGGAGGGTGAAGACAATGAATGGTTTCATGTTGTCAAACCGAAGTCGAAGGATCTTCTGAATGAATTCAGAGAGAATCACGGGATTCTTGATGATCTCGGTGTCTCCGAGTATAAGCTCAGAGATGAACAGGACAAGGCGGTTTCGACCGCGAAGGATTATTTCGAGCTGCATGACCACGGCGAATTCCTATGGAATGCTAAGCCTCGTTTCGGGAAGACTCTTTCTGTATACGACCTATGTAAGCGGATCAACGCCTCCAAGGTTTTGATAGTGACCAATCGTCCGGCCATTGCCAATTCATGGTATAGCGATTATTGTACATTCCTTGGTCTGGATTCCGGCTATTATTTCGTTAGTGGATCCAGCGCTCTTAGAGATAACGATCTGACGATAAGCCGCGAAGAATATGAAGAGAAACTCGTGGATGATCATTCAGCCAAATGTGTCGAGTTCATGAGTCTCCAGGACCTGAAAGGTTCCATCTATTTCGGCGGTAAATTCAATAAACTCAAGTATGTTGCTAAAGAGAATTGGGACCTCCTTGTCATTGACGAGGCCCATGAAGGTGTCGATACATACAAGACCGATGTCGCATTCGATCATATAAAGCGCAAATGGACACTCCATCTTTCAGGTACTCCTTTCAAGGCCTTGGCCAATGAGAAGTTCCCCGAGGATGCTATCTACAACTGGACCTATGCTGATGAGCAAAAGGCCAAACGTGATTGGTCCAGTTCGTCGGGCCTCTCCAATCCTTATGAGACCTTGCCCAAGCTTCATATGTTCACTTATCAGATGTCCAAGATCGTCGAGGATGAGGTCCAACAGGGAATAATCCTTGATGATGATGTTGAGGAATACGCATTCAATCTGAATGATTTCTTCGCCACTGATAAGACCGGTAAATTCGTTCATGATTCCTCTGTCGAGAAGTTCCTGAATGCGTTGACCACTCAGGAGAAATTCCCCTTCTCGACCGAGGAACTCCGCAATGAATTGAAGCATACTCTGTGGATCCTTAACCGTGTCGATAGCGCTAAGGCCTTGTATAAGAAGCTCCGCACTCACCCCGTATTCTGTCAGTATGAGATCATCCTTGCTGCTGGTGATGGCAAGGTCGATGATGAAGGCGACAATACCAAGGCGTTCAACAAGGTCACTGAAGCCATCAAGAAGCATGACAGGACGATCACGCTTTCCGTAGGTCAGCTCACCACAGGAGTCACCATCCCTGAATGGACGGCTGTCCTCATGCTATCTAACATCAACAGTGCCGCCCTGTATATGCAGGCCGCATTCAGAGCACAGAACCCCTGTCTCTTCTCGACAAAGAAAGGTGAATTCTTCAGGAAGGAGAACTCCTATGTCTTCGATTTCGATCCTGCAAGGACCCTCGATATATTCGAGAAGTTCGCAAACGATCTGTCTTCGGATACTTCAGCTGGTAAGGGAGATATGGATTCAAGGAAGAACCATGTCCGCGAGTTGCTGAATTTCTTCCCGGTAATCGGAGAGGATGAGAATGGTAAGATGATCGAGCTCGATGCTGAGAGCGTTCTTTCCATCCCGAGGAAGATCCGTTCCATCGAGGTTGTCCATCGCGGTTTCATGTCTGATTTCCTTTTCCAGAACATCAGCAATATATTCCATGCACCGACTCAGGTGTGGGAACTGATCAATTCCCTTGAACCTGTCAAACAGCCCGATGGCTACATCACATATTCCGTGGGTGAACTAGATCTCGTAGACGGCGAAATCAAAGTTGCCACTGGGAAGATCGAAGGTACTGCCGTGGATCTCTTCGGGGACAAGATATACGGGGTCGAACAGGAAGATGTCGACGAGATGCTCGATCAGATCGAGGCCAAGACTTCACAGTCCAAGAAAGATGAGCAGATCAAACCGATGATGGACAAGTTCAAGACCTCCGTCACCTCGCCGATGCTCGATACTGCCAAAGAGAGGTTCGGTCGCGATCTTTCCGCTTCAGCTTCGAAGGCTCTGGAGCGTAAGATTAACTCTGATGTCGAGATGTATATGAATAAGGCCGTGACCGACTATCAGATTCTCCAGAACACCCTCGATGCCGAAAGGGATGATGCTCTCAGAAAGACCATTGATGTTTCCGAACGTGAAGAGATCGTGAAACACTATGAGCAGGAGAAGGCAGTGAAGTCGGCCGAGTTCAAGAAAAGCCTCGACACGACCCTTGATGATTTGGTCAATAATGCGGGCCAGGATATAGTGGAACGTGTACTCACCGACCAGCAGAATCAGAAAAAGAAATCCATTGAGGATGCGGTCAAAGATCACCTCAGAGGGTTCAGCAGAACCATCCCCTCATTCCTGATGGCCTATGGCTCCGAAGGTCAGATAACCCTTGAGAACTTCGATAAGATCATTCCCGCAGATGTCTTCAAAGAGGTCACCAGCATCTCATTGGAAGATTTCCGCTTCCTGAGGGATGGCGGAATCTATGTGAACGAGGAGACTGGAGAAGAGGAACACTTCGAAGGCCATCTGTTCGATCCTGTCGTCTTCAACGATTCGGTCAATGTGTTTCTGGGCCTCAAGAAGAAGCTTGCCAATTACTTCGATGAATCCGCTACTCAGGACATATTCGATTTCATTCCTCCACAGAGGACCAACCAGATCTTCACACCCAGGAAGGTCGTCATCCAGATGGTAGATCTATTGGAAAAGGAGAATCCTGGCTGTTTCGATGATGATTCGAAGACTTTTGCAGACCTCTACATGAAGTCCGGTCTGTATTTGGCAGAGATCGTTAAGAGACTCTATCGCAGTGAGAAGATCAAAGCGAATTATCCCAATGAACAGGAACGTCTGGACCACATCTTCTCCAAACAGATCTACGGTCTAGCTCCGACTGAGATAATCTATCGTATCGTCCTTTCATTCCTTCTCGGATTTAGCGAGGAGGTCAAGATCTCCAAGAACAACATCAGGCTTTGTGATTCCCTCCAATATTCGAAGGACGGGACTCTTGATGAAAAGCTTAAAGAGGTTTTCGATCTGTGATACTATTAGAAGGGGTCTTCCCCCTTCTCTTTCTTAATCCTTGATTTGGCTTCAGTCTTTCTGTCCCAAATGTAACTGCTATAGCACATCTGTCCGTTGTTTTTCCAGCACTCTGAATCCTTGTTTTTGTTCTTGGATTTTCTTCTGAGACAGGTCTTGCAATTCTCTTCTACAGGATACATAGCGAGATTCATCAACGGCGGGATGTCGTAGCTCAATTGAAGCTGGATCCCTATCCTTTCGGCACACTCGCATATCTGGTTGAACTCCTCGTTGCGTACTATCGACCCCGGTATGTTGCCCATGAGGTCGATCTTCTTCGCATCCTCATGCGATATGTTCCTGCTGAACGGCCTCAGACAGGGTGTCCCGTACATGTAATGATCTCTCCATTTCATCATCTCCCTAGGGAGCTTGTGCCTGTAGCATTCTATCGCGAAGTGCTCCAGGTCGAAGGTCGGGTTGTATGGGTGCAGATCGTATCTGTCGATCTCGCTGTCAGGCTTCATATCCGCCAGGTATTCTCCCGAATCGAGTTTCAGGTGCAGCGTATCTTCATCGATCCATGCTTCTCTCAGAGGCTCGTACTTCCACGGGCGTATTTGTTTGCCGTTCAGGTAATGCCATCTGTATGGGTGTGGGTCAATGCAATCCATGACCTCTCCGGTGCTCCTGACCATCTTCTTCACGCCCATCCCTCTCTGGAACCAGATGCATGCATCCCAGTCCTTGAATTGTTCTTCATACGAACGGTCATGGTCCACCTCCAGGCATCTCAGCCATGATCCTTTTCCCGAGGGCATCCTGTTCAGATCCTCCACCAGCGCCTCGGCATCCATGCGGTACATGCTCGCATGTTCCCCGTCATAGTTCTCGAGCCAGATCGGTCCTGACACCTTCTCTACCGATTCGAATGCGAACATCGTCATCTGTTTCGCTGTAACCATCTCAATCACCTCTGGAATGGGGCCTTTCGGCCCCTTTTAGGTTCAGTATTCCTCCGGTAGAAGGATGGTTGTCACGGATCTGTCGCACTCGGTTATGATGTAGATCTTCCCGAATCCGGTCTTATATGCGCTGAACAGGCTGTCGGTGTATCCGCCGTTCTTCTCGGCTGCCAAGGCATCATCGTTCATCTGCCTGTCCTCCTCGTTGAGGTCGCCCCAGTCTCCTGACATGTGGCGGTCCAGGCAGCTCTGTATCTCGTCCTGGTAACCAGTCACCATCATCTCTCTGATGCCTTCGGTCATCACTATGGGTCCGGTCTCGAAGAGGCTCATGCGATCACCTCCTTGGTGGAATCCAGGGAGATGTTCCCTCTCATCTCGTCGGGGACCAGTATCGACTCCCTTCCATCCTTCCACTGGAATCTGGGAAGCGTATGCTCTTCCCCGTTCTTCTCCACGATGAGTTCCATGAACGGTTTGTCAACAACTCTGAGGATATTGTCAGGCTGCCTCTCGTTCAGAGAGTAGTACGATCCTATCTTGAATCCGGTGCATCCCATCCCTTCCTCTTTCCTTTTGTTCATCTCATAGGAGTAGTTCCAACAGACGTTGGAGATCGTCTTCCCGTGGTGCATCAGGCAGTCGATCATATCGCCTCCCAGCTGCTGGTTCTCTGGCTGTTCCTTGTCCAGATAATGGAGGAACTCGCACAGTCCGTACTCGTTCTGTTCCCAAGTGGATTCGTAGTATCTCCTTCCGACTATCTTCCAGTCCTTGATCAGATAGACTCCGTTGTCCCCGTTGTCCATATCAAGGCACTTGACGTCGTCTATTCCCACGGAGCATCCGTCTGCTCCCATGAAATTCCCGATCACCTGGGCCAGCCTCGCCCATCCGTAATCGTCGTTCTCCGGTCTCCTGAAGGCTCTCAGCCTGCAGTACTCCAGGAATCCCTGAACGCTATCGCGTCCTCCGTTCCAGTGCAGATAGATTCCGAGTCCGGACCTCTTCTCGAAGTTCTCCTCGGTCGTGATAACGGCTCTGTTCCCCATCAGATCACCCCGTTCATCTTCGCTTCCGCCATGAACATGGCGTAGTTCTCGTAGTCTGGTGTGCTCATCAGGATATCGAGCACTTCCTTCCTGTCTGCGAACATCCCTCTGAAGGGCTCGTCCGGGCACATGATGACCGGCTTTCTCTTCGACTTCCTTACGGTCGCAACGATCGCGGGGATGCTCATTTTGTGTTCTTTGTCGGTCTTCCTGATGACCAGCCTGTATCCTGTGTACTGGTCCTGGTCGACCCTGAGGTTCTCGCTGTTCAGGACAGCGATCTGCCAGTCCTGCATTCAGTCCACCTCCTCGTTGGAGTACTCGTCGCAGAATGCGGCGTAGTTCCCTCCGAAGTACTTCTCCTCGAATTCCTCGAATGCCTCCTGATAGGGATCCATTCAGGCCACCCCCTCGTTGCATGCGAGCATGTCCTTCACCGTCAGGATCCCGAGGGCGTTCAGCCTGTAGCACATCCTTTGTGCGTATGCCCTTTTAGGGCTGGCAGTTACATGCCTCTGGAGGTGGTACACGAATCCCTTCTCCTCCAGCTTCTTGATCTCGACGGCCACATGGCTCCTGGAGATCCCGATAGCTTCCGCGATGCCGTCCTGAGTGGTCTCATAAGGCATCTCGTAGGTGTTCCCGAATCCCAGCTGTCCGTACAGATGTATCAGGATCTGTTCCTGTCTGGTCGCCATCAGTAGCACCTCCCGAGTCCTTCCTCGGTGTAGTTGCCGTCCTCGTCCAGGGGGTACACGTACGGGTCGTCCTCGACCATGAATCCGTGGCATCCGTTCCCGCATTCCCTGATCCACGCCGCTAGAATCCCGATCCCGGCGTAGTCCTCTTCGTCCAGCATCTTCTGGAGGTCGTTCCTGTCCCATCCGTAGCGGATGATCTCATAGAGGTCCTCCACGTTCAGCTTCTCGATGACAACCTCACCGATCAGAATCTTGTAATCAGTTTCGAAGTCGTTTCTTAAGTCGTTTATCTTGTTTTCAGGTAAGTTCATAGAGAACATTTTTTTCAACCCTGGGCTTTCTTCGAAACCTAAGGCGACTGACCGAAGCCCTGCGTACACGACGCTTATACGTAGTATACGGAAAGCCCGATGACGCAGGGCAAGATAGCTGAAGGGTGGAGAAGAAAAGCACAGGGTGCTAGGAAAGTACCTCCTTCTCAGTTCAGTTTCCCGATCCTCTGACCAGGACCTTTCCCTTGGACGTAGTACCCGTTGTTCCTGAACAGGGTATCCCAATTCATGTCCTCGGGACCGGGTTCTATCCCCTCTTCGAGCAGCAGCTTGCAGAACAGTGACTTGTGGATAGTCCCTTCGTCGTTCTTTTCCTTGAAGATCCGGTCCATGGCCTGCTTCGTCTTGGACTTCTTCTTGTTGGTGGACTTCTTCTGTTGACTTCTCGCCTTCGTGTAGAGGTGGTCCACGGTAGATGTCATGTTCATGAGCTGGCGCACCAGGTTGTGTATCTCTATCGCATCTTTGCGCAGATTATCGGATTCGTAGCTTCTGTATTCATGGATGATCTTGTTGCGCTTGTCCACAGCATCCTCGAACTGGGAGTACCTTATCTCGGTGTCCTTGAACAGGGACTTGATCATTCTCGTCTGCTTCCCGAATGTGCCGCTCTCGAATGCTCCGATGAATTCCTCTTTGTCCTCATCTGACAGTCTGTCGGTGATCTCCAGCAGATCTATCATCGAGTCGATGAGCATCAGCAGCCTTGTGTTCATCACGCCGATGCCCTCGTGTATCATCCTCTCGCTGACCGTTACCGGAGGGTCTTTTTCCGCAGTCCAATCGTATCTTGCCATGCTGGTATCATCCCCGGGTAACTATTAAAAATATTATTTATATGATTCAATTAATATTTGAATTATGGAACGTCACGTCCATTTCTACATCGTAGGGTCCAAACCCGAGACCGCCTTCATCGCGGTCGATAAGATCCCATTGGACAAGATGTACGTCCTAAACAACGATTCAAAGGATTTCAGCGGATACGAGGACGAGGTCGTCTCCGGATTCCACGGCATCAAGAAGCAGGTTGAGGTCGTCAGGGCGAATCCATTCGATTATTACGATGTCTTCCAGAAGGCCAAGGCAATCGCCGACAGGGAGCTTTCGGAGAATCCGGACGTGTTCTTTCACATGAACATCACCATGGGCGCCCGTCCCGGTGCCTGCGCTCTCAGCAATGTCGCCTATTCATTCCACTCCGAGCTGTATTACATCCAAGAAGCGCCTTACTCGCCCACTAAGAAGGATGAGCTGATCAGGATAGGCATAGACAATCTCAGCATCATCTACGAGCTCAAGAAGAAGCCCAAGACCCTCGAGGTCCTGCTGCGGTTCATTGACAGCGACTGCATCCCGAACTCGGAACTGGTCGAGGTGATAGGTTCCCCTACATCGCTCTCTTATCATACGAAGTATCTTTGCGACAACGGTCTCATCGAAAGGGACGGCATCCGCAATGCGAAGTGGAGGATCACGGATCTCGGCAGCCAGGTATTGAAGAGGTTATGACCGGTCACTTGTACTCGTCAGGGCTGCATTCCTTGTGGGGTAGCGCCTGATAGATCCTTTCGAGGTTCTCCCCGACGATGTTCCCCATGTCGGTGCAGAACAGCGGCTTGGCGTTGTGCTTGTACTTCTGCTCGTCCTCGCGGATCAGCCCGTAGTCTATGAGCTTGTTCAGCGTCTGATATTTCACCCTCATCGATCCGCCGTCCTCGTCGACCGCCATCTTCTTCAGTATGCCCGGGTTGCGGTATACGTTCAGCAGGATGAAGGTCGCGAAGCGCTGCTCGATGATCAGCGTGGTTGCGTCCATGGTTTCTCCATATCCCCTTCTCTCTTTATTATATTATCTGATTACTACAAGTGTAAAAGCCTGCATTTGCAGACTTCCGCACCGATTTTTGCCAATTCTTGCCGTATTCTACGCTTGCAGATTTCGGAGGGTATAAATACAATGAGAACACTTGCAGTATTCAGAGGGTGTAAAGCCCTCACAACGACAGGAGGTAACGGAAAATGGTCAAACCTGAAGACAGGAAGACAAGGGATTACAACCTAATCGACTACAGCGAAGACAGCAACAAACAGATGCCCGAAGATTTCGACAACAGCGTACCATACATCGACGTCAATTCGAAGAGATCCAATAGGCAGACCGTTCCGGGACTCGACACGGATCAGGTGTCGTACTCCCCGAGCAAGACCGAGAGACGCGGAGCGGGCGGCAGGGCCACGATGAAGACCTACGGCGCTCAGTTCATGCGCTCCATGGACCGCAAGTACATGGAGGGCACGAAGGACAGCGTGTGGAGGAGATACAAGAGGATGGACAGGGACATCGATTACCTGTTCAGGCTCGGGAAGCTCTCCACCACCTCGCCCGCGAAGTTCACCCCGGAGGATGTGCATAACTTCATATCCTACAGGATGAGCCTCGACGTCTCCGACTCGGAGATGGTCCATGAGCTCGCTGCCCTGTCCAACATCTTCGCCTTCATCGGCAACGATGCGTACAGGGTCGCCGTGGTCAAATACCCATACCTCAAGGTCTCCGCCAGCCACAAGAGGCTCCCGTCCCTCCACGAGGAGGAATGCAGGGCCATCTTCGAAGCGGCGGAGAAGGTCAAGGACGATGACTGGTCGGGCATGGTCAGGTATGCCACCGTTGTCTTTGCGATCTGCTCCGGACTCAGGTCCAAGGAGCTCAGGTTCTGCAACGTCAACGACGTGCATATCAAGGACGATGTCTGGACGGTCGAGGTCCTGCACCCGAAGGGCGAGGGCAAGTACGGGGAGGTCAGGGAGGCGCCCATCCATCCGGATGCGTACCCCTTCCTCACAAGGTACTTCGTCGCGAGGGCACAGCACGTCCAGAGGATAGGCGCCACCACTAGGGCGCTGTTCCTCGGGAACGTCGCTACCGATGGATACCTGGCGACCAACACCGTCAGGCTCTACGCTCAGAGGGTATCGGATGACACGGGCATCGATGTGGATCTCCGCAAGTGCAGGCGCACCTACGGTCAGAGGCTCGTCGACGCCAAGGTCCCGATCTCCGTGGTGAGCGTGGTCATGGGCCATGCGAGCACCAGGACCACGGAGCAGCATTACGCCCGCGTCAAGCACGCGGTCGCGGTGGAGGAGGTCACGAAGACATTCAACAGCCTCGAGGAAGCTCCGAAGGAGACCGCCGATGTGCAGATGCCGACAGGATTCAAGATCAGCCGCTCTGCGCCATCGGAGACACCATGAACCCTGAGGATTTCGTAGATCCTCAACGAAACCCCTTAACAAACACTATGGATGACGGCAATCAGAACGCCGGAATTCGTAGACGAATGAATCTCTGCGGCGTGGACGTACCTCCGCGCCATAAGGGTAGCCAGAAGAGTATAATGGCGCCGAGAGGGAGATTCGAACTCCCGAGGGGAGGTCCCCACGAGCTTTCCAGGCTCGCGCCTTACCGGGCTGGGCCATCTCGGCGTAATGACGGCTAACCCATGATTGCATTAAAAGGTTTT
>Ga0265295_1007793_pt1 | contig 12140 bp, 13 predicted proteins | sample Munlansysbiofilm_FD_192503 | JGI IMG/M metagenome (GOLD analysis project Ga0265295, IMG submission 192503) | Leachate microbial communities from a municipal landfill in Southern Ontario, Canada - Methane capture system biofilm | ecosystem: Engineered > Solid waste > Landfill > Unclassified ... | reverse complement strand
CTCCTTCAGGTACTCCCGAGCTTTCAGTCCAACGGGAGAAGAGACCAGCAAAAAATGGAAGGAACCCGCAATCTTGTCATAGAGGTCATACAAGGTTTCCGTAAGGTCGCGCTTTTTCCTGTCCTCTGGGGTCTCATCCTCAAGTTCCACATTCGCCTTTTTTGCAAGAATCTTCACAGACTCCAGGAAAGGCACCTTTTCCATCTCCATGATGAAATCAAACATGGAGCCACCCTTCTTGCAGCTGAAACAATAGTAGAATCCCTGGTCATCGACGACAGAGAAAGACGCGGTCTTCTCCTCATGGAATGGGCACAGGCCCCACAGCCTGCCTCCACGCGAAGAGAGGGTGACGTAATCCGAGACCACTTCACTGAGACTGAGTCGTGCCTTGATCTGCTCAAGGACCGAGTCTGATACTTTTGCCATGGCCGTTCCTAGGAACAGAGGATCGGTTCTTGGCCGGCCTTGGTTCGCAGAAGCGCATCAATCTCGCTCCTCGAATAGTGCCTGCCCTTCCCGATTCCAGGACATGACTGTTTTTCAGCCTCCCAGCTCTCCTGACTTTCCATCACGCTTCTCCAAAACGGATACGTGCGACATTGCTTCGGCCTTGCTTCGTAGACCGAGCAACCCTGCTTGGTAAGGAAAATACAATCGAAATTCTCTCGTTCCAACAAACTGATCATCGAAAAGGAACCCATGTTCACTTTTCGGCAATAGGTAGCAATGAACTGCTGTTCATCAAGCGAGGTAAAGCGACAGAGCCGTTCAAGGTCCTCTTTGGAAAGGAAAACAAACCCCGGTTCACAGCTGCAACAGTAAACGCAGCCCTCTACACAGGAAAACTGAAGACCTTTCTCATAAAAACAATGCATCAATACCCCTTTCTGCACGTATCTGACGGAAAAAAGGCCTTCCTCAAAGAAGAAGGCCTCCAATTTGGAGAGAGAAGGATTCGAACCTTCGAAGGTATAACCAACAGATTTACAGTCTGCCCCCTTTGGCCACTCGGGAACCTCTCCATGCCAAAGACAAACGTACATTACAAAGTATTGTTCCTTTTGTCAACCAACTGTTTGGGATTTTCGAAAAACTCGCGCACAGTTCAGGAAAATGGGGTAGCTTGACACACCGTTTTTCTGTCGGTATAGTGCAACAGTCCAAGCCGACTTAGCTCAGCGGTAGAGCACGTGACTTGTAATCTCGGGGTCGTCAGTTCAATCCTGACAGTCGGCTCACAAAGGCATATCAATCGTTTGATGTGCCTTTTTCATTTTCTGAGCCATCTTCGATGAGTTCGAGATCGGCCCCACATGCGATCAGTTTCTCAAAAAACTGGGGAAATGAGACAGCTGCACACTCTGCAGAGGTAATGACCACTTCCTCTTGGGCAGCAAGGCCTGCACAGACCAAGGCCATGGCTATCCTATGGTCATGGGAAGAAGAGACCTCCCCTCCCTGTATCTGCGAAGGCCCTCGTACCGTAAGAGAATCACCATCGATGCGCATATCACATCCAAGCATAGTCAGCTTCTCGTACATTTCTTGTACCCGGTCCGTTTCCTTGATGCGGACATGTCCGAGGTTTGTGAAGGTGGTTACCCCTTCTGCCTGGGTAGCGGCAACCGCAAGAGCTGGAAGAGAATCAGGAATATCCCCAAGATCGATGACAAGCCCACCTTTGAGAGGAGTCCCTCCTTCAATAACCAGAGTTCCTGCTTTCTCGTCAGTACTGATGTGGGCACCCATCTCCTTGAGAATCTCAACCACACGCTTATCCCCTTGGCTATCCGCAAAGTCCAGACCATGCAACGTGAGACAGGAATTGGTGATGGAGGCCGCCACCAGGGGAAATGCTACTGCAGACCAGTCTGCGGGGACCGTGCAAATTCCCGGAGAACGATAGGTTTGACCCCCTTCTATGACGAAATGCTCACAGTCGTGAGGATTCTCTACCTGAACACCAAAACGGCGCATCCATTCGAGAGTCATACGAACATAGGGTTTCTCCAGCGCATTGCGCACGGTGAGTATGGTGCTGGATTGGGCTAAGGCAGAGGAAACCAGCAAACTGGAAACGTATTGGCTGTTGAATCCATCAATCGTTACGCTTCCTCCCTGCAGAAGGCCGCGTACCACCACAGGGGGGGCTGCTTGGTTCGGCCTGGTCAAGAAGGCTTTCGCTCCAAGGGTATTGAGTGCACCCACCAGAATCTTGATCGGCCGACGACGGATCTGCTCATCCCCAGTGATGACCGTATACCCATCCACCAAGGAAGCTACGCTGGTAAAAAAACAGGTTGTGGTTCCGCTGTTTCCTGTATCTATGCAATTCTGGGGAAGAGCCAGACAACCACTGCTGCCTTGCACAACCCAACTATCCTCTTTCTCCTCAATTGCAATGCCAAAACTCCGTGCAGCGGCCAAGCTGCTCAGTCCATCACCGCTAGCCAGCGGATTTCTGATGACCGACTCCCCCACTGCTAGCGAGGATAGGACGGCACAACGGATTGTATGACTTTTTGATCCTGGAACTTGCAATGTTCCTTTGAGCTTACTTGGTCTAACCTGTACACGCATTCCAACCGTCCTCCAGACACCTGTAGCAATTCATTTAGAGTATGCAGAAAACGGTAAATTTATGCAATCTGTATTCTAAATATTGGATTGGTTGTCCCCAAAGCCTTGCAGGGCAAGATCCGGGCGAAGCTTTTCAGCCCCATCCAAGAAGGCAGGAATCGTCTTTTCCAGAGGACAATTGAGAATGACCAGCATGCGGATCACCCGTTCCAACATTCCCTCAATTTCCAATTCCTGCATGCAAAACAGTGGGGTTGTAGTGCACAAATCAGCCTTGCGCAATCCAGTGGCAGGGTTTCGGCTACGCAGGTCCCCGGTCTGGGTGATCAGAAGGCAGGCAATCTGATTTTCTTGCAGATTGTTCCTCTCCAGAATGGTACGAAGCAGCCTAACTGCACCAGCCTCAATCTTTTCCGGCTCATCGGCTTCGATGCATATGGCACCCCTGATGGCACAAATATTGCCTACATTCATAGCACACTCCCCTATAAGCTAACGACCACTCCCTGCTGTATCACCTGTTCCAGAAGAGCAACGACCAGACTCAGAAGGAACACAACAAGCATCTTCCCTATGGTCAGCATCGCAGTACTGAATGGGAACACCCGGTCAGTAACCCAGACGACCACAGAAAAGACCAGCATCCAAAACCCGAACAAGAGGCTTGTCCAACTGATCAGGTGCAGAGAGAACTGAAGCAATGTCACGAACGTCGGATCGACAGGGAAAAAACTCCCCAGGATGTATACCAGGAAAAAAAAGAGATACAAAAGCAATGTATAAGAATGCACCCTGCTGGAAAATGCCAGCAACCGCCGAGTTTGCAACATAGATTGATGGTACCACCTACACCTGCTTGTCTGCAACCGGGAAACAGGCGAAGAGTGATCTGCCCCCTTGCACAAATACATCAAGAAAGGCGTTGGAGGGTCGGTTCGACAGGGAAAGCGTCTGCATGGTGAGCGTATAGTTTTCCAGAGGCCATTGCAGTTGCTTGGCTGTCACCACCACGGGATTTGAGAATCCGGCAGGCAAGAAACTGATCGTATCACTGGTGTGCAGGCCCTCAAACCGGTGGTACCCTTTGACCAACACCAACGTTTCGTAGGCGGTAAACCAATACCGGGGTGGAAGGTAGGAGTCGAACAAGGCGAAGGTGGTGAACAGATGGTCCATACGATAGCCTCCACCTCCTACCAGCACATACTCTTCGATGCCTCTATCGAACACACTTTTCAGTGCAAGCAACGTATCACTCTCATCCTTGTCCCGCAGACTTCGTACATGCTCCAGCTTCTCAATTTCCGGCACAAACCGAGAGGAATCGAAATCTCCCACGCACAGGTCTACTTTGCATCCAAGCATGCGAGCCGTATCATATCCACTGTCCGCAGCAACAACGAAATCTGCTTCTGCAAGGATGGATTTTTGCAAGGATGCGGGAGCTCCGCCGCCAGTAAATATGATAGCTTTACGCATATTTTCTCACTTTATGTTGCGGATTTATCAATATTGGAATAGTATATTACCATATTTATAAATCAAAGAGGATATACCATGTCCAACGCAACTGACAAACTCGCACAGTATGCGCTCAAGAGCGCCGATATCATGATTCCCAAACAGGGTGTCGATCTTCACAAATGGGCCGTAGTGGCTTGTGATCAGTATACTTCAGAACCGGACTATTGGGAAAGAGCAGATGCTTTTGTCGGCGATGCCCCTTCCACCTTGCGTCTCATCTATCCGGAAGTTTACCTTGAGGAAGAGCATCCCGAGGCTCGCATCGACAGCATCAATGCTACCATGCGCTCCTATCTCGAGCAGGAATTGTTCACCGTCTATCCGAATTCCTTCTTCCTGATCCATCGGACCACCCCACTCAGTGCCATCGGTCGTTGGGGTTTGCTCGTCGCACTCGACCTGGATGCATATGATTATGCAAAAGACTCCAAGACGCTCATCCGCGCCACGGAGGGTACCATCCTTTCCCGTATTCCTCCCAGAAAGGAAATCCGCAAGAATGCACCGCTCGAGCTGCCCCATATCATGGTGCTGATCAATGATGAGAAGCGCTCGGTCATTGAGCCGCTCGCCGCCAAGAGCAGCAATTTGCGCCTTGCCTATGATACCCCCCTGATGGCTGAAGGCGGGAATCTCAAAGCGTGGGTGGTCGATGCCCAGGAGGACATGCAAGCCATTGCCGATGCGGTGGAAGCAATGTATCAGAAACTCGATCCTGAAAATCCCCTGCTCTTTGCCATGGGAGATGGGAATCACAGCCTCGCTACCGCAAAAAGTTGCTGGATGGACATCAAGGCAACCCTCACGGAAGAGGAGTGCAAGCATCATCCGGCTCGTTATGCCCTGGTTGAATTGGAGAATATCTTTGATCCTGGATTGGAGTTTGAACCCATTCACCGCGTCTTGTTCGGCCTGGATAGACAGACATTCCTTTCTGAGATCGCTACAGTCTGCACTTCCTATACCACCGAACCTGCTCAAGATCTGAAGCACTTGCACACCATGATCAATGCAGAGGACGGCGTACAGCGCTTTGGCTATTGCGACAGCGAAGGGCTACAGGTATTCAGCCTCACCGAGAGCAAGGCTTCCATCGCTGCAGGAACACTGCAGTTGGTCATCGATTCACTGCTTGCACAGAAAAAAGCGACTGTGGACTACATTCACGGGGAATCGGTAACTGAGAAGTTGGGAAGCAAGAAGGGCAACTGTGGCCTGATCCTGCCAGACGTTTCCAAGGCTACCTTCTTCGATTCCATCATCAAGGACAGCGCACTTCCCAGAAAGACCTTCTCCATGGGAGAGGCGAATGAGAAACGCTACTATATGGAAGCTCGGAAAATCCAGGCTTAGGTTAAAAGCGCTGAAGCATCGTATTCACCGCATCGAAGCAGTGTGTAAGGCTTTGTCGTACAATCCAAAAGGGTGGAGGGAGTATCCCTCCTCCTATTTGGGTCTACGACAATGGCATGCACCTTTTGCTTGTAGGTGAAGATGATATCGGTGATATTGGTAATCGCATACCCTTGGTCATTTACTGACGTGGAATAGATCGGTTTTCCCAGTCGGGTGAGCAAGGTCTGGATGAAGGGATCTTTGGGGACCCTGATGGCAGTACTTCCGCTCTTATCCCGGTTGGGAAGAATTGCGGTGAGTGGGCATGGCCAGTGCTTTGTAAGTTCATACGGTACCTCACAGAGCTGTTGCGCTTGCTCCAAGGTAGCAAGGACCGCGTACTGCTGGCCAGGCTTCAGCTCCTGAAGCTGCGAAAGGGTCTGTCCGACAACACCACTCAATCCATAGATGGTATCGCAAGGGAGCACCACCAGCTGCCCTTCTTCCAGCAACTGGACCACTCGCTCCACCGTTCCCTCTACCGAGGCGTAGAGCAACTCCGCTTCCTCATGCATCAAACTCATAGGGTCTTCTCCATCGTTTCTCCAGCACGGCATAGCATACCGTAGCAAGCGAGGAAAAGGCTAGAGCCAAAGCAAACAGTACCAGTGTCGGCAAACCTTCAAATTGCGGAGCCTTCCCGTACCGCTCTTGTGTTCTTCCCTGTTCAGTACCATCCTGCGCAGCATCCACAAAGTAATACACTTTTTCGCCATCGCTTTGGTATCCGTACTTGAACGCAGCATCCCTCAGGGCATCGCTGCTGCCCATTTGTTCTTTCTGATCGGAGAGAGATTGCACCTGCAACGTCAATACTTCCTCTTCATACCGCAACTGCTCAATTTCAGACCTAAGGGAATTATTGTGCAAATAGCCACCTTTTCCTGCAAAAGCGAGCAAGAGAGGAAAGGAAATACCTAGGCTTAGGGCGAATATCAACGGTATTTTTCTTGTCATGCAATCCTTCAACCTCTATAATGACTATGATACTATAGTTATTGTATAGGTGTAAAGTTTGGTTGGAGGTTGCGATGTCTGAGAACAAACATTATGGACGGCAGATTTTTCTCAGTCTGTTTCTTACCGTTTTTCTGCTTTTGGCAATTCTGTATCTGGCTTCCCGCTATCTCCTCCCCCTTTATGACGTAAATCAGCAGCAGTTGTACGATATCTTGGTCAAGCTGTTTCCTCTTTTGATTGGTCTTGTCATGATCGAAATTGGTGTAATGGTTGCACGACGCAGGGATGAGGATTATGCAGACCAGGTGGATAAGCTTCCTCCCAATGCATATGACAAACCCTTCCACTCTCTCCCCCATGACGATCCTTCCCATATCCATAGCGATCAGATGCTCTATACCCAGGCTCCTGCCATGCAGGCGAAAGCCCCCCAAACGGTAGAGATCGAAGAGACGAAGGAAGAGATCATTGAGCCGATTGAGATCAAGAGTGTCACGGAAATGATGAGCCAACAGGCAAAACCTGCATTCCTTGAGGTGCAAGAGCAGCAAGCGGTTGTCACTGAAGAGCCGGCCCCTGAGCCTGTTGTTGCTGCCGCCACCTCTGAACTGCAGTACTTCAAGACAGATTTTGAAAGCATCCTTACTGCTGAACTCGAGAATTCCATGGATATGGACTATGACCTTACCTTGGTCATGATCGAAGTCAGCAATGGTCCTGCGAATCTGATCGCCAACAAGCTGATGATGCTCAGCGGTGAGCTGGCATACAGTTTCACGCTTGAGGGAGGAAGAATCGCCATGGTCCTCCCCTTCTACAACGGAGATGAAGCACGCAGTTTCACGCTTTCGATGATCGAAAGCTGCAAACGTGAGTTCAGCGGCTCTTCATTGCAAATCGGCTTTGCTTCTCGCAATGGCCGTATGATTGAAGGCAAGCAGCTGCTCCATGAAGCACAGACAGCCTGTGAAACAAGGGAAGCAGACTAAGACTTCAGCGGAATATCAAAACCCATCCGATCTTTGGTGAGAATGGTTTCACTGAAGATCCGTTTTGCATCCTTGTGCAGGTATCTGAGTTCACGATCACTGTACCGTGGGCTGTAATGCAAAAGTCCAAGTTGCTTAACCTGCGCATCCTTGGCTATCTGGGCAGCCTGGCCTGCAGTCATATGCTTTTTCTCATAGGCTGTCTCCTCCATGTCGGAGGTAAACATACCTTCACAAAGGAAGAGATCACTATCCTTCACATGCTCTGCAATGGAAGGGAGATAGAGCGAATCCGTCACATAGCTGAATTTTCGCCCCTCTCTTCGTTCCCCCATCACTTGTGAGCTGGAAATGACGGTACCGTCATCAAGCGTGACAGATTCCCCTTTCTGGAGCTTGCCCCACATCGGACCCATGGGGACACCCAACTCCTTGGCCTTCTCCACGTGAAATTCTCCCGGCCTCTCTTTCTCCTGCATGACATACCCCATGCATGGCTTGGTGTGCACTAATGGGAACGCTGAGACGGTAAAGTCCTCAGTTTCAAGAATGACACCCGGTTCGGCAATCTTCACGATGATCTCATAGTTGATGTACATATCGAGAATCCTGCGATTCGCATCGATATACTCCTTGAGCTTGGGTGGGCCGTAAATCGTCAGTGGTTCATTACGATCGACTTGGCTGGAGAGCATGAGGATACCAGGAAGACCGGTAACATGATCAGCATGCATATGGCTGATGAAAATGGAATGAATCTTCTTCCATCGCAGATTCAGCATTTTCAATGAGACCTGCGTACCTTCGCCGCAGTCGAACAGGAAGAGCTCCCCGTCACGACGCACCATGGCACTGGTCAGATATCTGTTGGGAAGCGGCATCATGCCGCTGGTCCCGAGTACGAACACTTCAAAATTCATGTTGGCAGTATAGCCGAAAACCGAGCTTAGTCAAAGTGTGCACATGATATTGGTTCAATCCTGGACACTCGCCTGAGGCTGAACATGACACTGAGAATGCTCACCACCACCAGGACACATGTTATGGTCAGGATATCCAGATACGGTATGACTATGGAGAAGTCCAAAAGATAGTAGGAAAGTGAAGGGATGGAACGTGCAGCTATGGAAGCGAGCAAGGGAGAGAGATTGAGAGCCAACGTCATCCCCAACAGGGTTCCCAAGAGCACAGCAAGAAGCGTAACAGCCATGACGGTAGAAAAGTAGGATTGACGGATGAGCCGTTTGGTAGCTCCAAAAAGCGTGAGCATGGCAATCTTGTACTTGTCGTCTTCCACCAATTCCCTGCTGAGCTCACTGATGAAATAGCCGCACAGGATCGCTACGGCCACCATCACCCCAAGTACAGCTTGCCTGCTGGTGTTGAGATTGGTTGCCACGGCATAGTTCTCCTCATCCCAAGAAGTGACAGCATACCCATCTGCTTGCAAGGTTTGCTTTGTCTGCTGCAAGGTATCCCCATCGACAAGCAGCTCATAATAGGTATCTTCCTTTCCTTGGAAGAGCCTGGTAATCAGCTCATAGTCACTGAACACCAAGTTGGCATCCAACTCCTGGTACCCAGAGTCATAGAAGTTTTGCACAATGCACAATTGCGGCCTGATGCTGCTCTGGCTCACGAGCATCAATGCCACCCGTTCACCAATCTGTACATCCAGCGTTGCGGCCAGCGTGGTACTCAGTAGAATTTGAGGAAGGTTTGATTCGGTTTGGAGATACGGTTCGCCCATGGTGAGCTGTGCAAGCCTCAGTTCAGAGAAATAGGTATCTTGCACACCTTTCAGACGCACCATCTTGTTAGCTGAAGGGCTGTATATGAGCGCATAGCTTTGCCCGACCTTCTGGACATCGATCATATTCTCATATCCGGAAAAATCGACATCATCGGTGGTATGCACCTGAAGATGCCCATTGCCCAGCAGAGCATACTTGTCTGCGATGCCCCTGCTCATCGATACCACAAATATCTGGGCAAACACCAAAGCGCTCACCACCAACGTGATGAGCAGAAGATTGAAGAGAATCCTGCGTTTAGCCGCACGATTCGCGCCAAATCCTAGCTTTCGCTTGACCAAGAGGCCAAAGAGGGCTTGCTTCAAGAGCTTACCTCCACCTTGCGATCATGCAGATGATACACTATATCGCATCGCTGGGCGAAACTGTTGTTATGCGTGATGAGCATCAAAGCAACCTGCTGCTGTTCCACCAGCGAAAAGAGCAGATCTTCGACTACGGAGGCATTTCGCTCATCAAGCGAGCCTGTCGGTTCATCTGCAAAAATGACTGTGGGACTGTTCACCAAAGCTCGTGCAATGGCAACACGTTGTCGCTCACCACCGGAAAGCTGGTCGCTTGTGTGATGGAGTCGGTCCTGCATTCCTACAGTACTGAGCATCTCCAAAGCCTGTTGCTTGGCTTGTTTTTCACTCTTCCCTGCTATCATGGCAGGAATCTGCACATTCTCCAGAGCGGTAAAATCATCCAGCAGGAGGCTGCTCTGGAAAATGAAACCCATACTGCGACTGCGCAATTGGCTCAGTGCATCATCATCAAGACGGGAAATGTCTTGTTCCTCAAACCAGATCTTACCGCTGTCGCATTGCATGAGTCCTGCACTGATTTGCAAAAGTGTTGACTTGCCGCTTCCACTGTTTCCCGTGATGGCAATGCTTTTCGAACGTTCCAGATTCAGATCGATACCCTCGAGAATCTGAATCGGGGGACCACCTCGCAACGTGGCCGGAAAGCTCTTGAACACCTGCTCCAAACGCAACACTTCAGCTGACTTCATCATGTGCAAACATCTCCATGATATCGACTTTCAAAACCCGATGGGTGCCTTGGTAGGCAGCGAGCATACTGAACAGAAGAATCGAGATGCTGAGTATTAGCAACTCGCTGCTTCGTATGCTCAACGTCAAATGCACCCCCATCGACTGGTACACGATGTTAGAAAGATTCGGATACAAGGAAACCGCTGTAATGGCGAGCAAGCTTCCCAGAACTACTCCGATACCGGCAACAAGCAACGCCTGCAGCACAAATAGCAGTTGGACACCGCCTTTCGTCAAACCCATGGACCTGAGCATGGCTATCTCGCGTTGTTTTGCCAAAAGAAGTCTTCTTGAGCTGCTGCGGATATGCACAAGCACTACGATGACCATGAGGAACAACATCAGCGTCATCATTTTTTGTTCCAACTCCATTGCACCGTAGAGAGATGCATTGATTTCCCTCCAGGTACTCACCTGGGAAAACCCGATGTCCACAAGTTCTTGTTTCACCGTCTCCACCTTCTGATCGGTATACAGGCCGACTTTCAGCGGTGCATCAGGATTGAGCTGGAGAAGCGTAGGGAGATCACAAAGAAACGTGGTATGGTCAAAGTCATAGCTAGTCGTATAGTAGAGCGAGCCAATTTCCAGGGTGCGCTGGGCAGGGATAACGGTCGCTTGCCGACCTTTTCGCAGCAAGGTCATCTTGACCTCTTCCCCCACTCTGATGGAACGGCTGTTTGAATAGGATGAGGCAAGCTTCCCCTCGGTAAAGATATTCCCACGGTAACTGTTCAGCTGTTCTGCGAAGCGGCCTTCTGCTTGGATGGCTCGCAACCTGCCGGCCACCGTCGACCCATCCGAGGCTTGTGTGATGACAGGGATATCCGCATAGACAAAGGCAGACGTAACCGAATCCAAGGCTTCGATACGATCGGCTATCTCAAGTGCCTTCTCCAGGTCGTTGACTTCCGGTTGTACCTGCAGGTCAAACGATTCAAATGTTCTGATGTCCTCAAACTGATCACGCTGGAGCGCTTGCATGAAGGACAGGACTGCGACGATGGCAAAGAGACAGAGTGCCAAACCAAGGGCAATGCGTACGCTGGTTGAGCGATGCCTGTTCTGGTTGGAAAAGGCATAACGGGCGGAAAGCCGAAGAAGCAACCCCATATCAGCGGTACGAGATGGAAAGCACTCGCTTGCCATCGATGGCATAGGTGACATCGCTGTATGGTCGTCCTTCACTATAGAACGTCACCACACGTCGACCGTCTTCCAAGAAATGGCTGACCTTGATCGGGTTTCCATCCCTTCGCTCCTCAACCATGCTTCTCCGTCCTCCTTCATACCTCGTCAGAGTCTGAGAGCCATCAGCGTTGCTTGTCTGTTCACTGATGAGCTTTCGCTCCTCATTATACCGGTATTCGGTGAGATAGGAAGGAGTTTTGCGGGAAATCAGGAGCGCAAGTCCGTCATAGGTCTCCTCAATCGGCTCAGAACCCTCGAGGTGACGCAGGATGAAGCCTCCCTCATCAAGATACTCTATGCGGGAAACACATAAGGGAGACTCCTCGTTCCATGCTTGGTGAACCGTATGACCGTTGGCCAGCGTGGTGAACGATTGCCCCTCCTTCTCACTTGAAGATACAAGAAACTGTTCTTGCCCCAGGGAACCAACCAAGATATAGGTACGCTTGAGGGCATCAATGTGAAGCTGGGTTGAAAGCGAACCATTCACACCACCATACCCATACATAGAAACACTTTCCAAGGTATCATCCTGCATGTGCGTTCGCTGCTGGAGTTTCCCATCCTCAGCATAGGTGTAAAGCCATACATCCGAGCCCTGCTGTTCTCGTATCAGCATCCCTTCTGAAAACCACTGTATCACG
>Ga0265295_1007792_pt1 | contig 12141 bp, 9 predicted proteins | sample Munlansysbiofilm_FD_192503 | JGI IMG/M metagenome (GOLD analysis project Ga0265295, IMG submission 192503) | Leachate microbial communities from a municipal landfill in Southern Ontario, Canada - Methane capture system biofilm | ecosystem: Engineered > Solid waste > Landfill > Unclassified ... | reverse complement strand
GGGATCATTTTCTGTTAAACGGCCAGAAACGTTTCATCGTAGGCGGAGAGGGGGCTGATTATTTTCTGGTCTACGCCAGGACCGACCCGGATGCCAGGCCCCATGAGGGCATCTCCTGCTTTATTGTCGATAAGAGTCAGGGCGTTAAAAGCGAATATCTCTACGGCCTCATGGGCTGTCGGGGGGGCGGGGCTGCAAGGCTCAGGTTTGAGGATGTACGGGTTCCAAAGGAAAATCTTTTGGGAGAACTCAACCGGGGTGTAAAGGTCTTTAATACCATGATGATCCCTGAACGTCTGGGCACGGCAGCCATGACCATCGGGGCTGCGGCCCCGGCAGTTGATATTGCAACCGGTTACACCTCAAAGAGAAAGGCATTTGGCCGGCCTGTGGCGGAATTTCAGGGCGTTTCTTTCCAGGTGGCCGAAGCTGTCACCCTCCTGGATGCGGCCCGTTCCATGATATATACCACTGCCAGGGCCGTGGATGCAAAGATCGACGACAAGCTGATCCGGCGCCTGGTCTCCCAGTCCAAGAAATTCGTAACCGAATCCTGCCAAAAGGCCGCAAAAAATGCCATGCAGGTCATGGGGGGCATTGGATACACCAATATTTATCCAGTAGAACGAATCGTCAGGGATCTTGGCCTTGCATCCATCTGGACTGGGACCAACGAGGTCATGTCCATGATCATCGCCAATGAATGGTACAAGCAGTATTGGCGGGATAAAAGCCTGGGTAAAATCCGGGACATGGAAACGGATGCAGCCGAGGCCGAGGCAATTGACGAAAAGATCTTTGAATGATTTTCATAAAACCAGGCCGGGAATTTAAACTTTCAAATGCACTCTTCACATAGTGCATTTGAAACAGCAAACAGACGAACAAGACAAGGAATGTGAAAGATGACGGTTGTAAAACTTATTGATACCAACGCTGAGCATCATCCCGACAAGCTTGCCCTGTGTGATATGAAAACAGAATTTACCTTTCAGGAGGTCAGGGATAAAAGCGAACAGGCCGCAGCCTGCTTCCAGGCCCAGGGGATAAAAAAAGGGGATCCTGTGGCGATCATGGGGCAGAACAGCTTTGATTTTATTTTTTCTTTTTTCGGTGTTTTAAAGGCCGGGGGAGTTGTCGTGCCTGTCAACCATAAACTTACGGCCCCTGAGGTCGATTATATCCTTAAGGACAGCCAGGCTCGTCTTTTTTTGTTTGACGGCAGCCTCAGCAAGGTTGCCGGCTTGCTGGAGTATGGAGTGGATAAATTAAGCATCGATACAAGGGCAGACAACGTCGCATTTATAGGGGATGCCCTATCAGAGTCAGATGTTTTTACACCAATCTCCATTGGGTTAGATGACCTGGCCCAGATCCTTTATACCAGCGGTACCACCGGCAAACCCAAAGGGTGTCTACATACCCATAAAAGTGTCGTGTCCGCCGGAATTACAGGAGCAAAGGCCCTTGACCTTGATAAAGATGACCGGATGCTCATTGCCATGCCCATCTGGCATTCTTCGCCCCTGAACAACTGGTTCATGGGGATTACTACCGTGGGCGGCACCGCTGTTATGATCCGGGAATACCATCCCCTGCATTTCCTTGAAATTATTGAAAAACGACAATGCACCATTTATTTTGGAGCCCCCATTTCTTATATCATGCCCCTCCAGGTGGTTCCCCATTTTGCTGATTTCAACCTGTCGTCCATGAAAGCCTGGATATACGGCGGAGGTCCCATTGCCCCGGAAACAGTCAAAAAATTGATCAAGAGCTATGGGTCGGATCGTTTTTTCCAGGTGTATGGCATGACCGAATCCGGCCCCACAGGGACGATACTCACCCCGGAGGACCATGGTGAACACGCAGGTTCCATTGGAAACAAACCCCTTCCCGGTGCCGAACTCAAGGTAATGAAGGATGAAAACACCCAGGCAGGCCCCGGTGAAACAGGGGAAATCTGGCTTAAGGCAGACTCCATGATGAAGGCCTACTTGAACAACCCCAAAGCCACAGAGAATGCATTTGCAGATGGTTGGTACAAAACCGGTGACATGGTCAGGATTGATGAAGGCGGATACTATTTTATCGTGGATCGCATCAAGGACATGATTATTACGGGGGGTGAGAATGTGTATTCCATGGAGGTGGAGGACAAGATCATGGAATACCCCGGTATAAGCGAGGCAGCTGTAATCGGAGTAGCTCATGCCGATTGGGGGGAAACTGTTCATGCAGTAGTTGTTCCAGACAAGGAAACCCAGGTGACTGCCGATGAATTGTCCGCATTTCTGGCCCAGGGCCTGGCCAGATTCAAAATCCCCAGAAACTTTCATTTTGTATCTGAACTGCCCCACACACCAAGTGGAAAGGTGATGAAGTACAAACTTAGACAACAGTATAAAAACGAATAACGAATCCTCGTATGCTTGATTACGCTGTAAAGCTTTCGTAATGGTAGCATTTCGCTATCATTGAAAAACCAATCCAGTCGTAGTCAAAGTTTCAATTGGAGCTGAATTATGGAGTCGCCATTTGCTGAGCCATATGTCCATCAGGAACTCAATCGTGAGGTCACGGCAATTGGTGGCTATTATGTTCTAAATGCGGAGGTCCGGATACCCTTCCAGGGTCGGGAGGTGTTTTATCTGACCGGCTACGCCCATTTCGACACCTCCTGCTGTGGTGCCGGCGGTTGCAGTTATGCCAGGGTCATTGGTTTTATCATCGCTTGGAAAACTCGGAAAGACAAAGATGGCCATGTCATATCCATCGTTGAGCCAGTCTGTGATCCGGTATCCCGCCGGAAGATCCGTGGATTGATCAAACATAATGGCATCGTACAGCAGGTTCAGTTTGAATAAAGGAGATAATCTTTATTGTGCAAACATTTTTTTGATGCTGCCAGAATAGATAATAGGAGCCCCCCATGCCGAAATCCTTTTTTCACTCACTTATGAATCCTAAATCTGTTGCTATAGTCGGCGCCAGTAATAATCCCATGAAAATGGGCACCATGCATGCGTTAAGCATCTTAAAAGACGGGTATCAGGGAAAATTTTATGCGGTGCATCCCACGGAGCAGACCGTCCTTGGACATCCGGCCTACAAATCCCCACTAGATCTTCCGGAAGCCCCGGACCTGGCCATGTTTGTTCTGCCAGCCCGGCACCTGCTGCCAGTCTTCGAGGCCTTTGGTAAAATCGGTACAAAGTATGCCATTGTGATTACTGCAGGTTTCAAAGAAGCTGGGAAAGCGGGCATTGCGCTTGAAGACGAACTAAAAGAAGTGGCCCGAAAATACAATATCCGGTTTATCGGTCCTAACTGCATGGGGATAGTCAATCGGGATATTTTATTAAACACCTCTGTGTCTCCCATTGTCGGCAAACCCGGCCCCCTGGGGCTGATCTCCCAGAGCGGCACCTATCTGGCACAGACTGTGGATTATCTAAAAAAACGCGGCATTCGCCTGGGAAAGGCCGTCAGTCTAGGGAACGAAGCAGATGTCAATATGGTGGATGTACTTGAATATATGGGCGAAGATGAAAACACCACCGCTATCTCCCTGTATATTGAAACCATTCGCGACGTGCCCAGGTTTTTACGGGTGGCCCGAAATATTACGCCGCATAAACCGATCATCGCCCAGTATATCGGCGGCTCGGAGGCTGGCGGTCGGGCAGGGCTCAGTCATACCGGTGCCATGGCGGGCAAGGATTTCCTCTATGACGGATTGTTCAAGCAGGCCGGTATCCTTCGGGTCTTTTCAATAGAAGACCTGTACGGTATCGGGTGGGCACTGGCCACTCAGCCGCGGATCAGGGGAAATCGAATCGGGATCATTACCAATTCCGGCGGCCCCGGGTCCGCCATTGCCGATATCTGTGATACCAACGGATGCCAAGTGCCGTTGTTTTCCGAAGCATTGAAAAAGAAAATCAAGCCCTTGATTCCTGTGCATGCCCCTTGCGGCAATCCTGTCGATCTGACATTTGACCTGGATATGAAAGTAATGACCCATGATATTCCGGACCTTGTGATGAAAAGTGGAGAAGTCGACGGCATTGTGATGCACGGTGCCATGTCCACGGGGTTTATCGCCTCGGCGTTTCCCCATTTAAAAGAACTCATGCCGGGTGTCACGTTGGAGGAAATGATAAACGGCGCGACAAAAGACCTGACGGATTCAGTTCAAATACCGTTTAAACATAATATCCCCATGACCGTGTCGGCTTTTTTAGACCGGGCGGATCAGTATACCAAAGAATATCAGGATAATAATGTTCCGGTATTTGATTCTCCGGAAAAAGCGGCCCGTGCCATTTCAACGATGGTAAAGTATAAGACCGTTCAGGACCGCAAACCCTTTGGCCCGGGCCCGGAGTTCAGTGCGAATGCGACGGCAAAACGGATTCTGGCGCAAGCGGCGGCACAGAATCAACATACGCTGGATGAATATGCGGCCAAACAGCTGCTTGGGTCATACGGTATCCCGGTTCCGGCGGAAATTTTGTGCCCCAGTGGGGATGAGGCAGTAAAAGCTGCGCAAAAAATCGGTTTCCCGGTGGTGGTAAAAGCCTGTGATCCATCAATGCCGCATAAGACCGAACAGGGCCTGGTACATCTTAACATTTCAGACGCTCGGGGCGTTATTTCAGCATATGAAGCGACTCAGCAGGCTGTCGGTCGGCCGGTGCCGGTTCTGGTGGCGAAAATGCTAAAGGGTCAGCGGGAATTTCTTGCCGGCATAATGTATGATGAACAATTCGGTCACTGCGCCGCTTTTGGCGTGGGCGGGATTTTTACCGAGGCATTTAACGATGTCACCTACCGGATCACGCCGCTAAATGACGCAGAAGCGGAAGAAATGGTGCATGACATCAACAGTCATAAACTGCTGGGCGCTTACCGGTCAATGCCCCCTGTTAATCTAAAGGCCCTGCGAGGGATTTTATCCACCTTAAGCCGACTGCCCGTGATTCATCCGCAAATTAAGGAAATTGATATTAATCCGATTATTTGTGTGGGAGATGCTCCGATTGCCGCTGATGCGTTAATTATTCTTGAGCATATGCAGCGTGTATAGGAACTACTGGGCTTGATCCTAACTGAGTTAGAATCAGGGGAGTTCCTGCCCTACAAGAGGCTGGGGTAGCTCGATATCAAATAACCGAGCTGCATTTGTCCCTAAAATTTGAGTTAAAGACGACCCATCGATACCCAGTTTGCAAAGCCGTTTTATTTCACGATCCCAGGCATAGGGCAGGTTGGGAAAATCCGTACCGTACAAAACTCGATCAGTTCTGAACGAAGAAAGGGGCGGCAGGTTGTCACACGGCAGATAATCCGCCAGAACCATGGTGGTGTCCAGCCAGAGGTTATCGTATCGCATCACCATGCGCCGGTATTCGAGAAATTCGTCTGCTCCCAGATGGGGGACGCAAAGCTGGAGATCCGGATAGCCCTTTAAAACTGTTTCAACAAAATCGGCACAGCATATTTCATAGGGATCACACAGGTAGGCCGGGCTCTTGGGTTCACGGCCAGCATGGATAATCAAGGGTTTTTTGTATTGAGAGCAAATGCTGTATATGTCATGCATGGCTGGGCTGTTCATGTTAAAACACTGCACATGGCTGTGAAGTTTGACACCTTTTAATCCGGCATCAAATGCATCCTGCAAAATGTTTACCCCATGGTCTTCCCCCGGGAAGACCGTGGCCATCCCGGTAATGTTCGGATAACTGCGGCATAGGTCAAGCATATAGTCATTGAGTTTGCGGGCCATACCCGGCTGGTGGGCATACTGGAGGGCCACAATATGATCGATCCCCCGGGAAAAAAGAAATTCCACAAGGTCCACCGTTCGCAATCTATATCGAATGGGCCAGCCGAACTGATCAAACCAGTCCCATACAGCGGTGAAAAGGGCATCTGGAAAAACATGGACATGGGCATCAACCACCGGTCCCAATCCTTTGGGAATGATTTTTCCTTCCATGTCATCAAGGGCAGGCAAGGGGGTATTCAGCATTTGCGACGTCCGAAAATTTGCAGTATCCAACTTGTTTGAGGCCATTAGGAGCCACCTTTTAAATTGTTTTTTTTCAAGGGATTGTGATCGATCATAATAGAATTGTTATCGGGTGGGTCAGAGGCCTTACGGCCTCTTTCCCCCCTCAGAACCGTACGTGACAATTTCTCGTCATACGGCTCAAGCATTTCAAAGGCAAAGCCTTGCAGGGCCGCCCGGCTATTATTGTGTAATGTCTTTTTAGCAATTTACAGAGCTTGCCATACATCATACGATTTGGTTAGAAGTCCTTGAAGGCACGTACCTTCCCGAACTTCTTTTCCTTAACAGTTTTTGAGATACACATCTGTAGTCTTTTAACAGATATATTCACCTTCTTCCAATTGATGGAGTTCCAGTTCATATGTTTGTTGGTTGGTGCACCAGCTGGCCAAACAGCCGCCGTCATTTGCTTTCCCACCTTTAAAGATTCTCCAGATTTTCTCCCAAAGAAACACCTGTCCGAGTGTGACTGTAAACACACCCGCCGGACGTCAGCTTCCTTTCGGACCGGATAATGTAATCAATCTGACGATTAATATCAATCCGTATCCACCCCATTACAGGATGGCATTCGCTTTTTCCTACACCTTACTCCCGCACCTCCGACAGTGTGCCTTACGGTTTCACCTGCCTGATACTTCAGGCGAGGATACGAGGTTTCCACGTTCCACGTTATTGCCGATTATGGATGGCTTAGATCTGTTCTCTACACCGGTGGCGCAATATCTCCGTATGGGCAGTTAGCAGACCCATAACCTGACCGCACACCTTTTGGTTCAAGCTTAACAGCCTTTTCAGCGGGCGCGGCTTTTTGCGGTCCGCTGCAAAAGGCTTGTTATGTAATTATCCAATTTTCTTCAAAATAATCGGTATTTATTGTTTTTACATGATAAGTGCTTACAGTCGAAAGACCAACATTATGCTCTATCATTAAGTTGGTTAATCGTTCACCATCAATGAGGATTATTTTGTATTCAACTTGCCTTGCAAACTCGTAAACACTCTTTGGGAAAGATGACGTTGTAATGAAGATGCCTTTTTTGGCTTTTTTAGATGCGAGTGCGCCTGTAAAATCACGGATTTCCTTAGCTGGAACAGGGTTATCCCATTTTTTTGCCTGAAGATAAATAATATCAAGTCCAAGTTTGTCTTCATTAATTATACCGTCGATTCCTCCATCTCCTGATTTACCCATTGCTTTGCCTGCTTCCTTTCTCGACCCGCCGTATCCCATGGTGATAAGTAAATCAATTACAAGTTTTTCAAAAAAACTCGGAGTGCAGGTTTTTACGATGCTAAGCAATTCTTTTGATAATGCAAAATGAAGTTTTTGATAGGCGTATTCGAGAGATTCCTCTGGAGTTTGGTCAGTAGCATCATCAATCTGGATTTTTGGATCAATATTTTTGTTTGCTTTGGTTTTTTTTATTGATTGGAATTCCAAAAAATCATCATATCTGGTCAAAAATTTTGATGTGATTTCAGTTGGATTTTTATTTAAGAGTGCAAGTCCTGTGTCGCTTATTTTGAAATGAGCTCTTTTAGGGGACGTTAACAGGTCAGCCTTTTTTAGGTAAGTTCTTGCCCAGCCCAACCTATTTCTGAATATCGGTTGTTGTCCACTTGGCAATAACTCCCTTAATTCATCGTCTGTCAATTTGAATTCTTTTGCCAGGGCGTCATGAGTTTCACTGAGACTATGTTCCTTCTCATCTGATAAATATTTGAGAAACGGTAGCATTATTTCTTCATACTTTGGAATCATACACATTCCTCATTTAGTTACATAACGCTTATCACTACAGCGACATTTCCGAAATCGCCCCTATTAATGGAGCATTTTATAGGTCTAAATCAGCTAAAATGTGGTGATTTCCCACCCCTTTTTTGCCTCCAAGTTCGTAGGCTATTTTTTTACGTTTTTCGATTTCTTCCACTTCTTTTTTCCACATCTGGCTGAATCTCCTTATCAATATCCATGTCTTTCATTATTGAACAGGTATTTTGAGATATGAGTGCGTGCATTGGTTCTAAGTAGCGAACGATGTTCGTCAAGTCAAGCAGAAAAAGTATAGCTATGAATGAATAGGGTTAGGTTGGTTTTAAAAACATCCCTCTCCGCCCACAGTAACTATTAAACTCAATTTTCATTAGGTCTGAGGTCAAAACTCATCATATACGGCAAATAGACCAGCAAACGCATCATTGTAGCATAGTTCTAATAGTGCTGTTATAACAGTAAATATATTATTACTTGAACAACAATAAAAGTCCAGCTCTTTTTTTGTTGACAATAAAAAAGCTTCACTATATTCTTTATGGGAAGCTCTTTCCGAAGCGCTGTAGTTGGCGGAGTTTTTTTGTTTGTTATGGTCGGACGTTTTTCTTGCTTCGGTCGTGTTGGTTTTTTATATGAAACTCCCTACAAGAAACTTGAAACTTGAAACAAGAAACAAGATCCTGACTCCCTTGTGCTGTCGAGTTTCACTCTTCGTTGTGTCCGCTAGGACATGTGGGTTTATAGGAAACAGCTATCGTGTTTCATTGTTCGTTGTGTCCCTGGGGACGTGTGGGTTATATGAAAACCAAAATAACATTACCATTTAAAATTGTTGTCAGTAAAATTAGACGTGGTTAACGCAAATAATATGGGAGGGGAGTCCGACATGGATGTGATTCAAACCAGAATTGATAAAAATTCCAAGGAGTACAAGACTAACTATGCGGACATGACAGCCCTGGTGGATGATTTGCGCCTTGAGCTTGACCGGGCAATGAATGAACGATCTCCCAAGGCCATAAAGCGCCATGAAGAATCGGGCAAAATGCCGGCCGATAAAAAACTTGCCCTGCTGCTGGACAAAAACACACCGTTTCTGGAGATCGCCCCCCTGGCAGCCAGGGGGCTCTATGACGGCAAGATTCACAAGGCGGGAATTATTACCGGCATTGGTGTGGTCGCTGGCAAAGAATGTCTGATTTCCATGAACGATGCGACCATCAAAGGCGGGTCCATGTATCCCATGTCCGTAAAGAAAACCCTGCGCTGCCAGACCATTGCTATGGAGAATCGCCTCCCCTTTATAAGTCTCATGGATTCCTCCGGGGCTTTTCTTCCCATGCAGTCGGAGATCTTTCCTGATCTCGACGACGGGGGCCGGGTGTTTTACAACCAGGCCATGATGTCCAAAATGGGTATTCCCCAGATTGTGGGTGCTATGGGGTTGTGCACGGCAGGTGGTGCCTACGGAGTCGCCATGTGTGACGAGATTGTTCATGTAAAGGGCCATGGGGCAATTTTCCTGGGCGGCCCTCCCCTGGTCAAGGCAGCCACAGGCGAGGACGTATCTGCCGATGACCTGGGCGGCCCCATGGTCCATTGCCGGGAATCCGGGGTTTCTGATTATTATGCCGAGGACGATGGGCATGCCATCCAGATCATCCGTAAAATCGTGGGTAACCTGCCTGGCAACAAAAAATCAACCCTGACCATGATGCCGCCCCAACCTCCCTTGTATGACCCTGAAGAGCTCTACGGGATTGTAAGTCCTGATCTTTCTAAACCCTATGATTGCCGGGAGGTTATTGCCAGGGTTGTGGATGGGAGCAGGTTCCTGGAGTTCAAGGAGATGTACGGGCCGACTCTGGTGACAGGCTGGGCCCATATCCATGGTTACCCCGTGGGTATTCTTGCAAACAACGGGATTTTATTTTCCGACAGCGCCCAGAAGGCCACCCAGTTTATACAACTTTGCGATCGACGAAAAATTCCCCTGGTCTTTCTCCAGAATATAAATGGGTTTATTGTGGGCAAGGCCTATGAGCGGGGCGGCATAACAAAGGATGGGCACAAGATGGTCAATGCCGTTGCAACGGCAAGTGTACCCAAGTTCACAGTGATTGTGGGGGCCTCTTTTGGGGCGGGTAATTATGCCATGTGCGGCCGGGCCTATTCTCCAAGAATGCTCTGGATGTGGCCCAATGCCCAGATCGGAGTCATGGGTGGTGCCCAGGCGTCGGATGTGCTGATCACCATCACCAATGACCAGCGGGAACGAATGGGCCAGGATCCCATGACCGAACAGGAGATGGCAGCTATCAGAGAACCGGTGATGGCCAACGCCTTAAAGGAGGGCAATCCCTATTACAGCACAGCACAGCTCTGGGATGACGGCATCATAGATCCTGCCAAAACCCGTGATGTGTTGGGAATCGGGATTTCAGCCGCCCTCAACGCACCCATCAGGGATGATGTTGAAGGATATGGCGTTTTTAGAATGTAAGTTTATGAGGGGAGACAGGATGTTTAAAAAGATTCTCATTGCAAACAGAGGCGAAATAGCCGTCCGGGTAATCCAGACTTGTAAGGAGATGGGCATAAAAACCGTTGCCGTCTACTCGGAAGCTGACAAAAGAGCCCTCCACGTGCTGGAGGCGGACCAGGCTGTATTTCTTGGTCCCTCTGATCCAAGCCAGAGTTACCTGGATATGGATAAAATAATCGGGGCGGCAAGGGTTACCGGGGCTCAAGCCATCCACCCGGGGTATGGATTTTTATCGGAGAATCATGAGTTCGCCGAGCGATGCGTTAGGGACGATATCGTGTTTATCGGCCCGCCAGCCAGAGCCATCAAAGAGATGGGAGATAAGATTAAATCCAGGCAGATCATGAAGGATGGCGGAGTTCCGGTAACTCCGGGATTCACCAGGGGCGACCGTTCCATGGATGCGATTCAGACAAAGGCCCAGGAGATAGGATACCCCGTACTCATCAAGGCAACAGCCGGTGGTGGCGGCAAGGGAATCCGTGTGGTCAACACCCCGGAAGAGTTGCCCGAGGCCTGGGAATCCGCAGCAAGGGAGGCAAAAAATGCCTTTGGAAACGACGAGGTCTACCTTGAAAAGTTTTTTCTCCGGGCCCGGCACATTGAATTTCAGATTCTGGCAGATCATTTCGGCAAGACCATTCATTTACTGGAACGGGAATGCTCGATCCAGCGTCGGCATCAGAAAATCATTGAAGAAACTCCCTCTCCCGCCGTCACTCCTGAACTCCGGGAGGCCATGGGCAGGGCTGCCGTGGCAGCGGCAAAGGCAGCAGGTTATACAAATGCCGGCACGGTGGAGTTCCTTTTGGATGATCAGAACCGCTACTATTTTCTGGAGATGAACACACGGCTCCAGGTGGAGCATCCCATAACCGAAATGATCACCGGGGTGGATCTTGTCCGGCAGCAGCTTGAGATCGCCGCTGGAAATCCTTTGACCCTTGATCAAGAAGATATTCAGGCCCGGGGCCATGCCATAGAGTGTCGTATCTATGCCGAGGACCCGGAAAATAATTTTTTCCCGAGCCCCGGGAATATTTCCTTTTTTAAGGAACCCACGGGATCCGGAATCAGAAACGATTGCGGGGTTTATTCCGGCTGCACCGTCCCCGTGGAATATGACCCTATTTTATCAAAACTAACGGCCCATGGAGAAACCCGGGAGCATGCCATTGCAAAGATGACCAGAGCATTACGATCCTATATCGTTCTGGGCGTCAGAATCCCGGTTGATTTTCTCCTGGATGTTCTTGCCTCCCTTCCCTTTGAAAGGGGAGAGGTATTTACCAGTTTCATCGCCACCCATTTTGCCGATTGGAAGCCCGGTCAAACGAACAGGGATCTTGCCTGTCTGGCCTTTATCGTTGATGAGTTGACCGGGGCACAGCGTCAGACAAGGGGCATGGGAACAGGGACTGATGCGCCAACCCCGTTTCAGACACTGGGCAGCTGGACCGTATGATTTTCAATGATCATCGAACAAAAGGAAAATTACAAATGGAATACAACCTGGAAGTTAAAGGCACGACCATTGCCTGCAATGTGACAGTAAAACAGGACCGCACCATGAGCGCCAGAATCGGCGATACCCCCTTTGAAAACATCCAGTATAACCGGATATCAGATCATCAGATCTGCCTTATGGTCGATGGTCACAGGGTCATGGCCTGGGTAGATGCCGGCCCCGAGGGCAAGACCATAATTCTCGGGGGTGAGCACTTTTTTATCCAG
>Ga0265295_1007791_pt1 | contig 12146 bp, 11 predicted proteins | sample Munlansysbiofilm_FD_192503 | JGI IMG/M metagenome (GOLD analysis project Ga0265295, IMG submission 192503) | Leachate microbial communities from a municipal landfill in Southern Ontario, Canada - Methane capture system biofilm | ecosystem: Engineered > Solid waste > Landfill > Unclassified ... | reverse complement strand
CCCGTGGGAAGCGCGACCGTCGAGGCCGCCGTCCCGCCGCTCGCCCAGGAGCTGGTGTCGATCGTGGTCCGCAAGTTGATCGAAGCGGCCCGGCTCACTGATGACGCGTTCGCCAAGCTGGTTCCTAAGGTGAAACAGTACCTCGCGGAGCGATGTTTCGGCTTGGCGGTCTCGCTGGATGACGAGCGTGCGCGTCGCGCCATCGCGCGCTCGAGTGATTCGATCGCCGCGTACCTTGCCGCGCAGGTTTCGAAGCTCGCCTACGAGCGGCGCGGGGTCGAGTTCGAGCGCGCCGAGTTCAAGCTCTCCGACACGAAGCCGTTCCCGTGGCGGCGCAACCTGCCGCTCTTCCAGGCGCGCAAGACGGTGTTCAACTACGTGGCGACCTACAACAACTTCGAGCGTGCGTTCGCAGAGTTCTTGGACGGGGCTCGCGACGTGGTGCGATTCGCCGCGCTCGGCACCACGGCACAAGGGGATTCGAACACGCAGTTCCGCGTGGACTACCTGAAGCCGTCCGGCGCTCGGGCGTTCTACTACCCCGACTGGGTCGTCGTGCAGAAGAGCGACTCCGGTGAGGTCAACTGGATCATCGAGACCAAGGGTCGCGTCTGGGAGAACACCGATCTCAAAGACCAGGCCATGCGCGACTGGTGCGAGCGGATGACCGAGCTTGCGGGGGAGCGCTGGCGTTTCGCGCGGGTGAACCAGAGCTTCTTCGAGGCGCTGAGGCCGCAGCAGTTCGGCGACTTGATGGAGAACCTGTTTGCGCTTTCGGAGGGCCCGATTCTCAAGCTCGTGGAGCCGGATTCCGAGGCCGCAGAAGCCGGTGCCTATGTGACGCACCTGCCGGTCTACTCGCTCGCGGCAGCGGCTGGGTACTTCGGCGAGGGCCGGACCGTCGAGCTCGAGGGCTGGGTGGAAGCGCCGTCTTCGATCGGGAAGCTCGACCAGCGGATGTTCGTGGCGCAGGTCGTGGGCCACTCGATGGAGCCGCTGCTGGACGATGGGGACTACGTGGTGTTCCGGGCGAAACCCGCCGGGACGCGACAAGGGAAGATCGTGCTCGCGATGGGGCCGATCGACGACCCGGAGATCGGCGGGCCGTACACCGTGAAGAAGTACTTCTCGGAGAAGGTTGCGGGCGAGAACGGTGAGTGGCAGCATTCGCGGGTGCGGCTGGTGCCAGTGAATCCGCAGTTCGAGGAGATCGTGGTGGAGGGCGAGGCTGACGAGGTCATGGTGATCGCGGAGTACGTCGGGAAGCTGTGACGCGGCGACTCACGCTGGTCGCAGCCTTGTGCGCACCGCGGTGTGTCTGAGAGGGGGACGAATGCGATCTGAAGCGCTCTTCATCAACGGAGTTTTCGAAGGTGTCCTTGAGGAGATACTCCAGGTCCAGGCCCAGCTGCCGGACCAGATCATGTTCTTGCAGCCGTTCGCCGGGAGCCCCATGGTCGAGTTGCGAGACGACCCACCGACGGTGGAAGCGCCCATGACCCTGTTCCTGTCTGTCACATCAGACTTGCCGACTGTCCGGTACGCTGCTGAGATCGTCGGTTGGGACGACAAGCGGGAACTCTCGCCGCAGAAGCGCAACGTGCTCAACCGGCTTCTCTACTGCCTGCAACCAGGAGAGGGTGGCCTGTACGACGCCGCGCGGACAGACGAGGGGAAGAGCGTGAACCTGCTGTACATTCGTCGGCTGCGGAAGCTCCAGACGCCCTTCGGGGTGGAGCGGTTGATCAAGACGAGTGATGGGAAGCCCGTCTCGCCCAATAGGTCGACGTCAGGTGGGTGGTCGTACGTGAGGCTTGCAGACGGAGCGGCCTAACCCTGGCTTCCAGCAGACGCCGCTTCGCGGCGCAGCTGAAGCCAAAGAGCGTTAGCCAGACCGGTGACGGGCGGAGGGACAAATGCGTTTGCAGGAGTACATCGTCCCCGTCGTTCGCTACGACGACGGAGTCCTGCGCGAGGTACTCGGCACTGGTTTCATTCTTCAGTTCGGCGATGTTCGAATGGTCATGACCGCCGGACACGTACTGGATACGGCCAGAGACAACGGGTGGGACTTCGGCGCCCTCTACTTGCTTACTTCTGGCGAACTCCACTTCGGCTCGGCTTCAGCCTACGTCAGGTCGAGGCGTCACGACATTGCGGCGATACCGCTGAACGACTTCGTCAAGGGGCTTCCGGTCGGCGGCCTTCATCTCGGCAGCCCAGAGTATGCTCTCGATGCCGACCTGTGTACGTTCGAATACAGTAGCTCTTCGACATTCTGTCTTCCCGGTGAACGGCATCCCGCGCTTGCAGTGACCCCCTACTTCCACAAGGGACATGCGACCCGGCGGTACCGTGACCCCGAATCAGACCCGAACGGCGAACTGCGGCTAGAGCTGTCGTTCCCCGCGCTGCAGGGCGCGAGCGGTGCCCCCGTCCTGAACACCGGTGGCGACAACGGAGTGGTTGGGATGATCGTCGCCAATCACGAGCAGCACCTGATGCCTGCACAAGTCGTCAGAGTTGAATGCGGTGACGAGCGGACTGAGGAGATCTCGTATTTCCTGCCCATGGGCGTCGCCCTCGATGTTCGCACAATCCTCGATTTCCTCGAGAACGAAAATGTGGCTGACTGCGTCGTTGAGGTGGAACGCGGAGACGGGGAAGCTGGCGCCGCTGGCTAACCCGGAGATCGAGCGGACGGCATGCAGGTAGAATCAACCTGAGTGGTGGCTGGGCCGCCGCTCATGTCCAAGAACGTTAGCCATACACGTGGGGGGTCATGGAACTCAAACGCATCTTCGATGTCTTCTCTCGTCGGGAGCTACCCGCGAGTGGCATCGCCGCCGTGCCCGAGGCCACTCGAAATCGGGTCTTGCTGTGGTGTCGGGACGTCTTCAGTGGGCAACGTGCATCATTTGGGAGCAGCGACTGCACAGCGGAGTTCTGGGACGAGATCCACAGGACTCTCCAGATGCGTCACGGTCGCGTGCAGTTGGCGGAGACCCGCTACTATCGGCCGTCGGCGGCAACGGAATCCGTCGCCTTCTTGCTCGAGTGCGACGACGCGTCATTCCTCGACTTCCTTGAGTACATCTTCAGATTGGACTGCCTGCACCGGGTTGGCGTCGATGAGGACAGACTCGTTCGAGAAATCAACGACATCCTGCGGGTTGATGACCTGCCCTACCACCTGACGGACTTCGTTCGCGAGTCCATCACGCGGCACTCGGATGGACCGCCGTCATTCGGCGGGACCTTCACCTATGAGGAAGTCGTGTCTAGGCCAGTGGTGATATCGTGCGAGAACGAAGTAGTCCACCTGGAGATGACTAAGCCAGCCCTGGATCTCCTCAAGGATCCTCGCTTCAAGCAGGCAAACGTTGAGTACCTCGAGGCGCTCGCGGACTATCGCCAAGGGGACACGCGGGGGGCGCTCGCGAATTGCGGAAGCGCATTCGAGAGTGTGATGAAGGTACTATGCGAGATTAACAGATGGCCCTATCAGCAGCAGGACACGGCCGCGATGTTGGTCAAGACGGTCTTGGAGCACACCGGCCTCGACAGCTACTTCGAGTCGACGCTCATGATCATCGCCACGCTGAGGAATCGCCTGAGCAAGTCGCACGGTGCTGGAATGGCTGAGCACGAGGTCGCTCCCCATCTTGCCGCCTACGCGCTCAACGCCACCGCCTCCGCCATCCTCCTCCTGTTCGGGGAGGCTGGAGTACGTCGCCGGCGCTGATGGCTAACCCGTACTTCCCAGCCGACTCACGCAGGCGCTAGGCTGAACTGCAGCCGCTCGTTCGCGGCTGAAGTACCGAGACGTTAGGCACCCTCAAGCGAAGTCGACGGGATCGCCAACGCCTTAGCGAAATGTCAGAGGCTCGTGGAACAATGGATCTCCAGGGGGGTGTGACACGTGACCGCCAATCTAGCATCGGTCATCGAGCGAGTTGTCGAGGCACGCCGCCGTGGGAATCGGGAGGATCTCGCACAGTCGGCAGCGGGCTCACGTATCACGGAGACCATCGAGCAGATTCGTTCCGCCTACCATCGGGGCTGGGAAGAGCGGAGGCTCGATGAGGCGCGAGCTCTGAAAGCGAGTCTCGCCGACGGGATTCCGGTGCCAGTCCTGTCCGTATGCGGTCACGGCACGGCTGAGACCCGCTACACCCAGTACCTAGCCTACTTCCTGAATCCCTCGAAGCCACACGGACTTGGGGCGCGGTATCTGGATGGTTTGCTGTCACTGATGCGGCTGTCGAACCCTTCTGTTCCTAGTGACCTCGACCTGACTGCGGCGAACGTTGAGGCAGAGGTCTACATAGGCAGTGCCCCTGGACAGAACGGACGCCCGGTTGGATGCACCTGCGATGTTGTGGTCGAGTGCCCTGGCTACGTGTTCTTCATCGAACACAAGGTGAAGAGCGGGCAGAGCGCGAATCCGAACAGCAGCGATCGGCAGCTCGTCCGGTATGACATCGCAATCGACGGAAATCCCGCTTATCACGACCCGTCGAAGATCCGCATCTACTTGACTCCTGGAGGCAGCGCGTCTTCCGGGCACGTTGACTGGTTGGGCCTGTCACATTCTGATCTGGCCCAGGTAGCCCTTGATCTGCTCCGCAGCGACGGCATCTCGGCCACCGCCCGGGAGAATCTCTTGAGGTTCGCCGTCGACTTGGCGCTCGGTCCGTATGAACGTGCAGAGGATGAAATCAAGGATCTCGAGGTTCGGGCAGCTTCCGCAACGCGGGATGCCGACTTCGGTGAGCGGCTTCGCTTCGACCGGATCGTTGACCGGAACAGACTGCTGGTTGACCTGCTCTTGGAGGGATCACGATGAAGCTGGATGAGAGTGCTCGCTTGTACCTGGCCGACTACTACCTACTTGAGCAGGCGAGATCGGGGGCGCACCGCTATCTCGACGAGATCGCGAACAAGTTGGCGGCGGCAGTCCGACAGGAACTCAAGACACGCGGCGATCTGTCGGTGACATTCGGAGAGTACGTTCAGAAGGACGGCGGGTACGTCAGCTTCTATGTGAAGAAGATCGACCTGCCGGGGCTTGATCAGTACGGCGAATGGAAGTACTCCGTGGTGTACTCGGATGCCATGAGAACCGAGCGGTTGTCAGACCCAACCAAGTGCCGCATTTACGGGTTCACCGCTAAGAGTAATGCGGCTCAGGCGAAGGCTGTCGGTCGGGTCGCGCAGGAGCTGGGCCTGCCGGATCCCTACCTCAATGAGGAGTACGACCTGCTCGGCGGAACACTAGATGAAGTCGTCGACATGCTGTCTCGGGCATTCATCGAGCGGCTTGACAATCATGTTCAGGTCATAGAGGTCTTGTCTAGGCAGTCCGTCGGTCAAGCAGGCTGATTGGTCGACGGTGAGCTGCCTGAGTTCAAGTTTGAAGTGCACCGCTTCGCTTTCCTGAGCGACCTCCTACGATTGTGCATAGCATTCCTCCGGCGTCTTGTAGCCGAGCCGCTTGCGGGGTCGTGAGTTGAGTTTCGCAGCGATCGCGTCGAGATCGGCTTGCGTGATATGCGCCATGCTCCGGCCCTCCGGCAGGTACTGACGGATCAGCCCGTTGGTGTTCTCGTTGGTGCCTCGCTCCCATGAGTGGCAGGGGGTGGCGAAGTAGAACTCCACACCCGTGGCCGACTCGATGTCGCGGTAGTTGTGGAACTCCGTGCCGTTGTCCGCGGTGATCGTCAGAAACGCGTCGGGCCGCCTCCTGATGAGCTCGATGCAGCACTCCGCGGTGTCGACGGCGCGATGCCTTTGGAGTTTGCCCATCTGCAAGAAGCCGGTCGCGCGCTCCACGATGGTCACCGCGCTGTGTCTGGCCTGGTCGTCGCCCTTCACGGTGTCGATCTCCCAGTGGCCCGTCTCCTTACGGCTCTCGATCTCAGGCGGCCGCTCGGAGATGTGCCGTTTACCTGCGAGTCTTCCGCGCCAGTCGCGACCTCCGTAGCGCTTGCGAGATCGCTTGTCCGCGTGGCGCAGATGACGCCACAGGTCGCCTCCGGCGCGCCTGTCCGCCCATACGTGGAGGTAGATCGTCTCGTGGCTGATACGCATGATGCCCTCGACGCGCAGGAAGCCTGAGACCTGTTCGGGGCTCCAGTCCATGCGCAGGTAGCGTTCCACGATCACCCAGTCATCAGCGGTGAAGCGCGCGTTGCGCCGTGACCTCGATCGTCGTCCGCGCGTCCGGGAGTCGGCTTTCGACGCCCGATACCCGGCGTCGGCGCACCGGTTGCGCCGCACCTCCCGTGAGATCGTGGAGGGGGAGCGCCCGAGGTCGCGGGCGATGACCGACAGCGAGTGCCCCTGTCTTCTGAGCGCGGCGATGGCGTATCTTTCACTCGAGGTGATCTGGCGATACTTCATGTCCGGTTCCCCTGTTCTTGGCGGAGTGGAGGAACCTGAAGTATCCCAGATTGCCTCGCCCTCGCACCCGGGGGGCGTTGCACTTAGTATCTGAATTCGCGCTGCCTAACCATGAGATCGAGCCGACTCACTTCGTTCGCGGCTCAACTCATAGACGTTGATATGAGATTGCCGGTCAACCCCCGATCGCTCACGGTCCTCTCTGGTTCTTCGTCGGTGCAAGCGGGCGGGCACATGGATTCGGCGCTCGACCATGCTGATATCTAACGGATTCGAACCCCACATCTCGGTCGGGCCGGAGATGAGCCTCCAACTAGGCGCGCGCTTGCTGATGTCGCATGACGTCATCGAGGATCTCTCCGGAGTCTGGCGCCCGCCCGCGTGCATGACTGACTATCGCGCAGGACCGAGGTTGCCGGTCATGAGGCCCCAGACGAACCCGGAGAGCTCGCGTGCGGTCGCCACGACCGCGGTATGCGCCCCCTTCCTGGCCGCAAGTCTGCGGTACGTCGCGTTCAGCCGCACCTGCGCGGTCCACGAGTACGCGACCACCTCGGGGCTCTGACCTTCGAGCCTCTCACGAAGCTTGCCGCGGACCGCCGGCGCATGCCGGTAGGCCCAGGCCGACTCGACGAGCACGCAGCGGATGTGCCGGTCGCCGGTCTTGGTGATCGAGCCTTGGTGCCGGGACGCCCCGCTCGAGTGCTCGGAGGGTGTGAGACCCGTGAAGCCCATGTAGCTTCCGGCGTCTGCAAAGCGGGAGAAGCCGCACGTCTCGGCGAGGATGGTCATGGCTGAGAGCGTCGAGATGCCGCAGAGGGTCGACAGTCGCGCGACATCGGTGGCAAACGGTTCGATCGCTGCGATCTCCTCGATCCGCCTGCCCATCTCGGCGAGGTGCGCATCGCGGATGAAGCAGGCGGACAGCAGGTTCTGAAACGCCTCGTTCGCCAGCGGCTCGTCGAAGGTGACCGCACGCGCCCAGACCTCGAAGCGGCTCGACCACGCGCCACGCGGGCCCGGGTAGCGGCACCCGTATCGCAGAAGGAAGCTCCGGATCCGCTGGCGGGCGACCTGCCGGTCGCACTTGACCTCCTCACGCACACGGATGAGGTCGCGAACGGCCTCCTCGGCAGCCCCGGGCACACGGACGCTCGTGAGCTCGCCGGCGCGGTGAAGGCGAGCAAGGTTGCGGGCGTCGATGCGGTCGGTCTTCACGCGCGGGCCGCTCCGTCTCGGGATCATCGAGGGCGCGATCACGTCGCAGTCAAAGCCGAGGGCGGCGATCGTGCGCTGCGTGTCGTAGCCGGTGGGACCGGCCTCGTAGCACAGGCGTGTCGCGGCCGGGTCATGTCGGGCGAGGAGGCGCCGGATCGCTTCCGGGGTGTTGGGGATCACCCGCTCGTCGACTTCAGTGGTGCCGGGACGCAGTACCGCCACCGCGATCGTGTCCTTGTGCACGTCGAGCCCGATGTGAGTACACTTGTTCATGGCCGGTCCCTCCGTTTGTTGGCGCCCCGGGGCGGGTCCTCGGGACGATCCACGTATACACCGGAATGGACCGGCCATCTCATGGTGACTAGCCCCATTCCGCCATGACCTGTCTTGGAAGCAAGAGGACCAGCCAATGTCCAAGGGTCTGCCCAGAGAGGTGAGGGCACACGTCGAGAAGGCGCGCGAATCGGCGCTGTTGGCGGTCGAAGTCTACAACAAACCAGCCACCGCGTTTCGGTCGGGCGGATACGTCACTCTGATGATGGTCGCGTGGACCGCTCTCCTGCACGCGGTATTCCTGAAGCAGAAGGTCAAACCATACTACCGCCGTGGTCGCCGCTACGAGCGAGTCGATGGGGACTATAAGACGTGGGAGCTGCGCGAATGCGTACGGCAATACTTCGGCCCGGAGAACCCTCCTGAGCGAAAGAACCTGGAGTTCTTCATTCCGCTCCGCAACAAGATCGAGCATCGCTCGATGCCCGCGCTCGACGAGACAATCTTCGGAGAATGTCAGGCGCTGCTGTTCAACTTCGAAGACCTGCTGTTTCGGGAGTTCGGCGCGCGCTACGCGCTCTGCGAGAGCCTTGCGATAGCCCTGCAGTTCTCGCGGGTCATGGATGACGCCCAGCTGAAGGCGCTTAGACGGCAACGGGCTGGCCTCGCGCCCGATGTCGAGGCATACGTCACTCGCTACCGAAGCTCTCTCAACGCCGACCTGGTCAACGATCTGCGATTCAGCTACAAGGTGTTCCTCGTGCCCAAGCTTGCGAACAACCCCGGACAAGCGGACGTCGCTGTCGAGTTCGTAAGGTACGATCCCGGCAAGCCTGAGGAAATGGAGCAGTATTCCAAGCTTGTGGCGCTGATCAAGCCTTCGCAGGTGCCAGTCGCGAATGCTGACCGATTCAAGCCCGCTGCGATTTGCGCCGCTGTGGAGCCGGTGGTGCAAGAAGTCGTTGGACCCGAGTACCGGTTCACGCCCAGCTATCACCACGCGAAGGCGCATCAGTACTACGGGGTTCGACCGCCTGCCGGAGATGCGAACCCCAGCAGGACGAATCCCACCTACTGCCTGTACGACGAGCCGCACCGCGACTACGTCTACACGCGCGCGTGGAGAGACTTTCTCATCGAGGAGATGAAGAAGCCGGGACAGTATCATGAGATTCTCAAGGGCGGGCCGAGTGGAAGCTCGTAGGTCGCGCAAGCAAGTACTGGTTCCCCGAGTGCCGTGGGGGTTCTGCCGACACAGGGTTGGCTTCACGATCGGCGTCGGCCCCTCGAATACAATGGACGCATGATGCTCATCAAGTCGAAGCAGCGCGTCGCGGACCATGGGGAGGTGTTCACGCCTCCGTGGTTGGTCGGCGCGATGCTGGATCTCGTCAAAGGCGAAACCGAGCGGATCGATTCGCGCTTCTTGGAGCCGGCGTGTGGGAGCGGCAACTTCCTTGTCCCCGTCCTGCAGCGCAAGCTTGCAGCTGTCGAGATCAAGTTCGGAAAGTCGGGGCATGAGAGGCGTCACTACGCCCTGCTCGCGTTGATGTGCTGTTACGGGATAGAGCTTCTTCAGGACAACATCACCGAGTGTCGCGCGAACATGCTTGAGGTCTTGTCCGGCTACTTGAAGCTCGAGGAGACCGAAGACCTCTACCGCGCCGCCGCGTATGTGCTGTCCCAGAACCTTGTTCACGGCGATGCTCTCACAATGCGAACTTGCGATGAACAGGCGATTCGCTTCGCGGAGTGGGGCTACTTAGGGAAGGGTAAGTTCCAGCGGCGCGACTTCCGGCTCGATGCCCTGGCCCAGTCTTCGGCATTCAGCCAGGAGGGGACCCTCTTCGCCCATCTTGCGAGGCATGACATCTTCGTGCCCGTCAAGACCTACCCCCCCATGACGGTCAGTGAGCTAGCCTACATGTCCGCGGCTGATGACTCCGTGGAGGTCGTGTGAACGGCAAGGTGCAGCTCTCGCTTCGCGGCCGCAACCCCGATGTGCTTGCGTGCATCGCGAACCTATCGAACGACGAGGTGTTCACGCCACCCGAGTTCGCCAACAGGATGCTCGATGCCGTCGCGGCCGCATGGGCTGACGGCCACAATGGCGCCAACTTGTGGGCAAATCCCTCAGTGCGGTTCCTTGACCCATGCACCAAGTCCGGCGTCTTCCTCCGCGAGATCACCAGTCGGCTGACGAAGGGCTTGATGGACGAGATCCCGGACCTCCAAGAGCGGGTCGATCACATCCTGACCAAGCAGGTGTTCGGTATCGGTATCACGCAACTCACTAGCATGCTTGCTCGCCGCAGCGTGTACTGCTCGAAGCACGCTCAAGGGGAGCACTCGATTGCGAAATCCTTCGCGACCGACGAAGGCAACATCTGGTTCAAGCGTACCGAGCACACGTGGGTCGACGGCAGGTGCAGATACTGCGGAGCAAGCGAGAAAACGCTAGGCAGGGGCGGAGACCTCGAAACGCACGCCTACACGCTGATCCACGCCGACGACAGCAAGGCACGTGTGGCAGAGCTCTTTGGAGGAGACATGCAGTTCGATGTGATCATCGGCAATCCGCCGTATCAGTTGGACGACGGGGGCTACGGCACGAGCGCGGCGCCCATCTATCAGTTGTTCGTGGAGCAGGCGAAGGCACTCGAGCCGCGCTACCTGTCGATGGTCATTCCTGCCCGTTGGTTCGCCGGCGGCAAGGGGCTTGACGAGTTCAGGGAGTCGATGCTCAACGACAAACACCTTCGCTCAATCGATGACTACCTGAGTGCGGCTGACGTGTTCCCCGGTGTAGGGCTCAAGGGAGGCGTGTGCTACTTCCTCTGGGACGGGGACAACCCGGGGTCCTGCACGGTGTCAACGCACTTCAAAGACTGGCCTGTGTCGACGGCGACACGCCCGCTGCTCGAAGCGGGCGCGGACGTGTTCATTCGGTTCAACGAGGGACTGTCGATTCTGAAGAAGGTCATTGCCCTCGAGAGCGGCCAGTCAGACACATTGCTGCTGCCTGAGGAGAAGCGCTTCGACCAGCTGGTGAGCTCAAGAAAGCCCTTTGGACTCGAGACCACGTTCAAGGGTAAGGCGACTCGGGGCGCCGATGACGTGCTCGTGTACCAGAACGGCGGCAGAGGGTACATCGCCCGAGATGAGGTCACCACGGGGTCTTACCTAATCGACTGCTGGAAGGTCTACGTCGGTCGCGCCGCTCCTGGAACGGGCAATCGGGACACCTATCCGCACAGGATCCTCAGTACGCCGTTCGTCGGGGAACCCGGCACCATATGCTCGGAGACCTATCTCTGCATCGGGCCGTTCGATTCCCGGACTGAAGCGGACAGCGCCCTGTCCTATCTGACGTGCCGGCTGACTCGTCTGCTGATCCTCCTGCACAAGCCGTCGCAGGACACGACCCGCAAGGTCTACACCTTTGCGCCAAAACAGGAATGGACGCGTGTGTGGACGGACGAAGCTCTCTACGAGAAGTACGACATCTCGGATAGTGAGATCGAGTTCATCGAGAAGTTGGTGCGCCCCATGGAGTTCCAGGGGAGTCTCGAAGAATGAGCCGGACTATCGATGACATCCTTGCATCGAAGCCGCAGGCGCGGCCGCGCATCTACGCGTACTCGATCGATGACGAGGCGCACAGGGGTCTTCTGAAAGTGGGACAGACCACGCGCGACGTGAAGGCACGAGTTGACGAGCAAGTGAAGACCGCCGCGATCAAGAACTACACGATCGAAATCGACGAACCCGCTGAGCGCGACGACGGAACGGTGTTCACCGATTACGAGGTGCGCGCAGCGCTTGCCAGGAAGGGTTTCGAGAACAGCGAGCTGGAGTGGATGCGCTGCACTCCAGATGATGTACGCACCGTGCTCGCCGAACTGCGCGCAGGCCAGCGGTTCACCGGCACGCACCACGAGACGTTCACGATGCGGCGCGAGCAAGCCGAGGCGGTTGAAAAGACGCACGCCTACTTCCACTCGATCTGGGCAGAGGACATGCACGCCGTCCCGCGCTTCCTGTGGAATGCGAAGATGCGCTTCGGCAAGACCTTCACCACGTATCAGCTGGCCAAGAAACTCGGTGCCAGGCGGGTGCTGGTGGTGACGTTCAAGCCGGCAGTCGAAGACGCGTGGCAGACCGACCTTGAGAGTCACGTGGACTTCGACGGGTGGCGCTACATGTCCCGTCACTCAGACCTGGACCCCAGCAAGATCGATCGCAGGACG
>Ga0265295_1007790_pt1 | contig 12146 bp, 7 predicted proteins | sample Munlansysbiofilm_FD_192503 | JGI IMG/M metagenome (GOLD analysis project Ga0265295, IMG submission 192503) | Leachate microbial communities from a municipal landfill in Southern Ontario, Canada - Methane capture system biofilm | ecosystem: Engineered > Solid waste > Landfill > Unclassified ... | reverse complement strand
GCTATTAGATTTGTTGTGTTATATTTATAGAAGTTTAACCATATTAAATTTCTGAACAACCAGAGGGGCGTTGGTGAACTATTTCGACTCTTAAACATAAAGGTTTATCCTGAGCATTAGTCCTTTGCCCCTCTCATGGTTTTGTTGCCATTTAGAATGTTAAGCTTTAAGGCTTATTAATAGCGTTAGCACAAGAACCACTTGGTTGTTGCAGGTTTTTAATAGCTAAATTCAAAGGTATGAAAAATTTATTTGTTGGCATTGACATTTCGAACGAAAAGTTCGATTTCTGTATGCTCCGAAGAGAAGATCATGCTGTCGTTAAAAGGGATGTCGTTGAGAACACCAAGAGCAGCATCTTAAAGTGGCTTAAAACTATGAATATTAAGCAGACCGTATTCTCGATGGAGCACACGGGCCACTATGGAACTTTATTAATCTACCTCCTTAGCCAAGAGAATGCTGAGTTTTACGTAATAAACCCCCTAGAGTTAAAGAACTCAATGGGCATACAGAGGGGCAAAACGGACGCTGTTGACGCATACAGGATATCCGCGTACACCATTACCAATAAGCACAAGTTAAGCCCATACAGCATCCCTACGGAAACGCTTAGGAAACTTAAGGTATTAATGACCGCTAGAGAACGTTTTGTAAAAATAGCCGTTCAGCTAAAAAACAGCCTAAAAGCGAACATGATTGTAAGTAGAACCCTGGATGTAAAGGATTTAATACGGGAAGAAAAGAAGCAGATACAATCTATAACCAAAGCGATTACTAATTTTGAAAAGCAGATGCTTGAAATCGTTAGATCGAATCAGGATCTTCAGGTTAGCTATGAAAAAATAACCAGGGTAATTGGTGTTGGTCCCATTACTGCGATAAAATGCATTGCAGAAACCGACAACTTTAGCAAGTTTGCTAATGGAAGAAAATTTAGCTGTCATTGTGGTCTGGCACCATTTGCATACCAATCTGGGAGTAGCATTAAAGGGAGAACTAAGACCCATTACCTAAGAGACAAGTCATTAAAATCAATCCTGTTTAAGGCTGCTGGTAGCGCAATACAGCATGATCCGCAGCTTAAAAAGTATTATAACAGAAAGGTTCAAGAAGGGAAGCATAAGCTAACTGTCCTCAACGCAGTTGCAAACAAATTAGTGCTGAGAATTTTTGCGGTAGCTAACAGAGATGAACCTTTTGTGAAATTAAGTGCTTAAATATTTGGTTTTATCTTAGAATGCTCAGCATGATGGCAACTTAATCAACACTGGAATATGATTATTGGTTTTAACACCTAATTACCCTCTTCACCTGCCTTCGGCAGGCAGGCTTCCAACTCTTCACTTCCAACTCTTCACTTCCAACTTTTCACTTTTCACTTTCAACTCTTCACTATCTACTCAACACCATAACCCCAACCCTTCTATTCTGTGAACGACCTTCCTCGGTTTCTTCGTTAGTTAAAGGATTTGTGTTACCCATACTCTTAAGTTCAAAGTTGCTAAAACCATTCTCGACCAGATATTTACCTACCGTATTTGCACGTTCAAGGGCAATACCAGGCTGCTTAAGTGCCTCTAGGTTATCGCAGTGACCTTGAAGTTCAAGGCGAACGGTTGGGTTATCCTTAAGCTGACGGATAAGACGATTCAGCTCGGCAACGGATTCAGGAGCTAGGAACGAACTATTTATTCCGAAGCGTATGTTAAGATCTATGCTCGATCCAACGGTTACTGGTTTTAGCAGAACATCTCTACTAATGTTCATAAAGGTGGTTATTTGCTCAAGTACTAGATTTTCTGATAGGTACCAGTAGTCATCCGCAATCACTTCAAGCAAATAGTTATCGCCTGCAATAAAACTCAATGTGTATTCACCACTGGTTGCACTTGAGTTGGCCGAAGTAGAAACAGCATTGGTACGGGTATTAACTAAATTAACCTTGGCTCTAACGGGTTGCTGAGTATTTGCATCCTTTATTGTTCCTGAAATTGTTGTACGACGGACCTGCTGTATGCCTGATCTGAGGTCAGAATCGGTAGCTGCAAAATTAATACGGCGCACCTTTTCGTCAAACACAAAGTTCACCTCAAACTGTTTGTATCCGTTAAATTGAACCAAGAAATTATTTTGCCGTAAATCGAAGTTCTCGTAAAAAACGTTATTAACATTTACAATATACTCATCTGTAACTGGGGCGAAAAGTTCAAAATATCCGTCTTTATTTGTTAGAGTTGAAAAAGATCGGCCGTGACTATCTGTTGTAGTAATTCTGATGTTTGATAGGTCAATTCTACCTAAACCCGAAAGTCTACTGCGATTTAATATAATACTTCCAAACACTTTGTTTTTTTCAACAAAAGGTAAATAATTGGTTGTATTCTTTTCTAGGTTAAACGATAAATCCTCAACGGCTTTAGTATAGGTTCCAGCATTTTTATCTACGGGATAGTATGTAATCTCATATATGCCCTCAGGAATATTGGTATAACTAACCCTTCCTTGGTGGTCAGATAGGAGCTCCGATGATACAAAACTTGATATATCAGACGTTGGATCATCGTTCCTTTGGATGTTTACGTATACATTTTGTATTCCGGGTTCGTTGGGGTCTTGTTTACCATCTCCATTAAAGTCTTTAAAGAAGACTAGATTTAAATCGTAAAATTTTTGTCTTGGTTGCTGAAAGCCAAATTCTTTGCGCGCAGCAAACTCAAAATATAAATTTTGATACCTTTCAACTGTTTCTGTTGGGGTAACCCTTGATTGCATTGAGTATACATTCAACCCTCTGATTTGCCAGTTGTTTGGTAAGAAGAGGGTTATCTGATTGGTAAAATTGGTATAACTACTCCTTGTTACCAAATCATTATTGTAGCTGATGCTCGACTCGAGTTCAATAATATCTTTAAAAATGAAGGATCTGAAAGAGGGCATAACCCGTAAATAGCGACTTTGCCTTGAATTGTAATTCCAGCTAAAATGGTCGAATACAGATCTAGGACCATTTGTATACATTGCCTGAACGGACCATTTAGGGTTACGAATACTCGCTGAAATTTCCTGATATGTAAAAGGTGGTTTGTGGGGTGTTGTTGGGCCGGTGTGCCCAACTAAAGCGGGTGCTTCGCCAATACTAACATAACCAAAAATAACCTGAAGGTTAATTGTCTGATTTGGAACCAGACCAATCATTCTAGTTCCAAGATTAAACTTTCCGACTCTAGTACTAAAAAAATCTGTACCTGTTATTATTGAACTAAAAACATCCGTTTTGGGGAGTTCTATGCCGGGTCCGGCATAAATAAATATTTTGGGTGCAATAAACCTACCATAGTGAACTTCACTACTAAGATTGATGTTAAAAGGCTTAATAATTTCAGGATTATCGCGAAACGTGTAAGGTTGATAACCGGTGTAGCTAAACCTAAATATTAGGTTTGATCTGTTTTTGAACCATTGAGTGGAGTTTAAGGTAATACTGGTTCTTCCTCCATAACTTGTGTTTAAAAAGTCTGATCCATAGCGAGCCCTTAGGCGAATCTGGTTACTTGCTACCTTAGCGTTGTAGTATAATTCTCCCCCGTAAGCGTTATAGTTATATTGGTTTGCCGAAACAGGAGAGGAAAAACTAATAGGGTTATACAACCCTTTAATTATGAAATTATGCTGGTTTTTTATAGAAAAGTTTGAACCTAGTATTGCCATAGGTGATGAAACTGAGTACTGTGTACCATGATTATAAGCTGCTCCACCAAAAACACTTAATTTGCTGTTTACTTTATAAGTAGCTATTGCTCCTGCATTTAGCATCTCAGTTCTAATGTTTTTAGTGGCAATTGCAGTAAATGAAATATTGTTAAAAGAGGCTTCAGACTCTATGCCTTTACCCTGCATATTTGCATCTAACGATTTAATAATATCACCAACTCGTACAAAAAACTTATCTTGTTTATAAGCTGCCCACATTCTGTTGTAGGTATAAAACTGGTCATAATCGGTAAAGTTATTATTTTGGTAGTAATATGAAATCCCCCTGTTTCCTTTTAATAGTATATTTCCCTGTAGCATACCAGCAAAAGTTGGTTGTGCCTGATTGCTAAATGCTCCTCTGGAGATAAGTTCTGCAATTAGCATTTTCTGAGACTCGGGGATATGATTATTGAAAACACTGTTCATATCATTAAACCATGCAGTTGCTCTGAAGAGGGTATCAATGGTTCTGCTAGTTACCTGAAACCTGTATAGATTGCGCATTCCCATTTCATCTTTGGGAAAGAATAAACCCAAACTAATTATGGTGTCGGTATGTGCAGGTATGGTGTAGTCTAAATTTAATGAGGAGAGTTTGGTGTTGTTTATTTGAATTCCTCTTTCCCCTTCGAATAGAAAGTTAACAAGTTCTTCTTTATTCCCTCTGTTGTTTATTTGAATATTAAGCTCCGCATCCCTCGTTCTTTGGTCAATATAGCGAATCCGATCTAAAATTTTAATTCGTGTGTCTGAAGTTTTTTGAACCTTAATAAAGCTATATTCATTTTTAATTATTTGGCCTCTTGTGTCGTTAATTGATGCAATAACCGAGTAGCCAATATCGCCGCGGGCATTTGCACCCACAGCAATTCTTATGGGTATTAGCAATGAATCACCAGGGAGTATTGTTATCTCCAGATTATCTTTTCCTATAATGCTCCACTTCTCAGGGTAGGTTATATTTAGCGAGTAGGTTTGTTGTGCTTGACTCCCGTTAATAACTTTAATAACATTAAATACGGTTTGGCCCGAGTTTGCCTCAATGTTCTTCCTAAGAAATGAGATGTCTACATTTTTTTCGTCGGAGTTAAAAGTACTAAAATATTGTCCGTGCAGTAAGGTACTACAGAATAAAAAAGCAACTATAACTATAGGTCTTTTAATCCTCATTTTAATAATTAGTACCTAGGAAAAACTCGAAACTCCAAATCGACATTATAATAGTCTGGAGGCTTATTCAAAACTTTATGCGCAGGATCAACACCACAGTCATAACTTATAGAAACCTCCTCAAGAATGCTTAGATTACCATCTCCAATAACAATTGTTTGAAAAACATTGGTTAAGGAAACATTTGTTGAACCTACGCAGCCTGAACAAGAACTGATGTTTGGCCTAATGGTTATCGTTTCTGTATCCAATTCGGGGTTGCCACCGTCTGAAACAATGCCCGAGGTTATTGCCCTAACTTGTAAGTCCCAACCAACACTCGTTCCAACACCGCCAAACTCTGTAGTATCGTTATAATATATTTGAAATCTAGTCCAATCTTCGTAGCTAATGCCAGACTCATACTTCCCCAACGAGTTAAATATATAACTTACATTACCTCCCGAAAGTACCTTAAGGTTAATGGAGATCATTTGGCTGTATAAATTCGAGGTGGCAGAAAGAATAAAAAAAAGAATAATCAGAAATCTAACGCTACGTATTAACATATTAATTCAATTTAATAAGCATTTATCATGTTAATGTAGGCTTAAAAATGTATTTTCCTTATTAGCGTTATGGTTTCTTTTGCTAAAGGAAAAATGGTTTAACCAATGCAAAACTTTAAATAAATTGACCGCAACAGGATTGGAAAACTGGTTGCACACAGGTCAAATAAATTTAATAAATCAAAAAGCAACCTGTACCCATAATATTAAAGGTACAGGTTGTTGCTGTTCTAGTAACGCATTACGACTACTTGCCTGTTAGCTCAAGAAAAACATTGGTTACGTACCTATCGGCAGGTATACTTTGCGTAAGGAGATTAGCGGTATTCATACCGCCTTCAGAAGTACCAAGTCTCCATTGAATTACAAATCTGTTTTGTACTGCATCACCAGCTGCAAATCCAGTAATTCCGTCAACAATAGTTGCAGCAGTAGCCGATAAACCTTCTACCTGCACAGGCAGGTTCCAGTTTGTACCGTTACCTCCCGTTCCACCGGTAAGATCGTAGCCAACATTATCGCCAGTAAGTACATTCGCAGTGTTGTCTTGTCCTAATAGGTTGTCTTCTTCTGATCTTAATGTCACATCAAAATCTCGTGATGATGAAACAGTAAAAACAGTTTGATACCTTGTATCTGCACCTCCACTATTGATGCCATTGGTGTAGTCATCGATAGTATTTACAACGAACTCAATGTTTCCACCTGTTACAACGGTTAGCCTTAAAATTGAGTTTAGCGTTACAGAAACTGGAATAATTGCGTTGTCGTTAACGGCTTGTCCAAAGCTGAATTGGGCAAATAGCAGCACTGCTGCTCCAAGTAATAATTTTTTCATTTTCCTATTTGTTTGGTTAGTAATTTAGTTGCAATTATTGCATAACTTAAAATTCTTAGAGTAAAATTAGCTGAAAAATTAAGTATTACAATAGGATTGAACTTTTTTTTGGCAATTTTAGCCCTATTATTGAGGAATTAACGAAAAAGTTGGTCGAATGTTCAATACATATAGATGTATGCAATGAGCAAGGGATAAGGTTTTGGGTTTGGGTTATGCTTTACTATGGAGTTAGGCTTCAAGTTTACAACCCATAACTAAAACGTCATCAACCTGCGGATACTCCTGTCTTTTCCATTCGTTAAAAGTAATTTTCAGTATCTCACGCTGTTCGCATGCCGGAAGTTCATGAATATGGTGCAGTAATTCTGTAAAGTTTTTTATCATAAACTTCCTGCCATCATTACCTCCAAACTGATCGATAAATCCATCGGAGAACATGTATATCCATGTTGTAGAATCAACGGTTATTTTGTGTGTTGTAAACTCTTGGTCGAAGTTGTTGCCCCCACCAATCGATTCTTTATCGCCTCTAATCCTGTTTATCTCACCATTTGATATGTAAACTAGGGGATTTTTTGCCCCAGAGAATTCAATGGTTTTGGTTTTGGGATCCCACAGGCAAAGTGCCATGTCCATACCGTCGCGATTGTCGGTTTCGTCCTGCCTTAATGCTTTACGAATACCCCTATTCAACTCTTGTAGAATACGGCCGGGTTTATGCACACCCTTCTCAATAATTTCATCAAGAAGATTATAACCAATCATCGAAAGGAAAGCACCGGGTACACCGTGCCCCGTACAGTCGATGGCAGAAATAGCAAACTTATCGGTTTTTATATTGAATTTACCATTCTCGCTGGGTATGGGTTTAAACCAATAGTAGTCGCCACTAACCACATCGCGAGGTTTAAAGTAGATAAATGATTCGGTAAAGTACTGCTCAAGGTTTTTCTGCGATGGTAAAAGTGCTTTTTGAATACCCTGTGCATAGTTAATACTTTTGCTAATATTCTCGTTTTGTTTCTGGATCTGGTCACTCTGTTTCTGAATTTTCTCATTCTGATGGCTGAGCAGTGTATTTGCTTTCTGTTTATCGCGATATCCCTTATAGATAAAAAGGGAAAGCAGTAAGAGAAGAAAAAGCCCCGCAGCACCCGAGTAGATTACGGTTTGTTGAGCACGTTGACGTGCTTCAAGTTCACTTTGAGCCAGTTCCTGATTTTCTCTAACTTTTTCTAGAAGTTCTATCTCCTGTGCTCTTTGCAGTGAAATTTGTTCGGCTTGTTTTAGCGAATCCTGCTTTGATTGAACAACAAATCCCAAAGAGTCGCGGGTTGTTTGCGCCCTTAGTTTTTGGAGTTCCATCTTCAATGCCTGCTCAATTCTTTCAGCTTCTCCACGCACAACCTTAGTTTCAGTTTTTGTTAATTCTCCTTCAAGCTCTCCTCTGGCCTGCTCCATCGCTAAAAGTTGTTCTATTTCTACACGCATTTTATTCATCTCTTGTGCCTTGGCAACATTACCGGTTCTGTCGTAGTTATAGGCAAGTAGGCTCAGGCAGGTGAAGGTTAGCCTTGAGTTTCCAAGTGATCGCGATAATTCTAATGCTTCTGCAAGCAATGGGATTGCTTTATCGTGTTGTCTTAGGGCTCCGTGTATGTACGCAACATCAATTAAACCAGCAGCAATCTCCGATTTGTCGTTCAATTTCCGGCGAGCATCTAAACTTTTATAGAAATTTTCCAAGGCTAAATCAAATCGCTCCAGGTCAGTATATATAAGTCCTATGTTGCTATATATTGCTTTAATATCGTTGTAGTTACCTACCTTTTCATTTAGGGGAACTGATTCGAGGAAGTAGGTTACAGCTTCTCGTAAGCCGCCATTTTCCCAATAAGTAAAAGCTACCCTGTTTATGTAAAAAATAGATTGCTCCAGATTGTTAGCTTGTTTGTAGCGATTAACCAGTTCTAAATATCGATCAACATCATCCTGCTTTTCTTTAGGTAGTAGTGTAATCTGTTGGCCAAATGCAAAAATTGAGGTAAAAACGACAAGCAGAAAACAAAAGAGGTAGGATTTTATTTTAGTATGTTGCACAATCATCTGTTTTAGTATGTTGTATAACTCAAAATTAGTCAAAAAATCTATTTTTGGTTATTTTTTTGATAAAACTTCGAATTTAACATTCCAGTGAATTAAACAAAAGGGTTAATCAACTATTTACAATGGGCATACTTTAGTAAAGCCTATAGAATATAATGAAAATTGAACAACAAACGATTGTGTTAGCAATCAATTATTAGTTTTTTGCACTATATTTGCCATTCACAACAACAACTTTTAAAATCCATGCTCTATGAGAAGCAACTTTATATATCTTTTTTCGCTAACAGCGCTTATCCTTTTTAGTTCGATAACCTTTGCTCAGGATTTTGAGGTAGCCCCTGTTAGGCTCGATTTTAATGCTGAACCTGGTGATAATCAAACAAAGGTTGTAAATGTAAAAAATCACAGCAACAAGAAAGTTTCTTTCATCGTATCAATTTCTGATTTTTTACCAGGGAGCGATGGTAAAAGGCAAATAATGCCCCCGAATACAACTCGCCGTTCTGCTGCCAACTGGTTAAACATAAATCCCAGTTTTTTTGAGTTAAATCCTGGCGAGCAGTTGCCTGTTCAGGTAACCATGCTTGTGCCCGGTGATGAGTATGGAGCTGTGTGGTCGATGCTTTACGTGCAGCCAATACGAGAACAAACCTCGTGGGATGCTGATAAAGCGCTTGGTGCTGGAGTAATGGTTAGTGGAAGGATTGGTGTTACAGTTTACCAATCACCTAGTAGCAATAAAAACCATTCTTTAAAAGTAACCAATTTAATAGAGGTAACTACTGTTAATGATACAATTAGACAATTTTCTGCAACCATTGATAATCTTGGTGATAAGGTAACTACTTGTAAGGTTCATCTAATAGCATCGGATATTAACACCTCCGAAGAGAAACAATTCCCCTCGCTAGAGGTTGAAACATATCCAAAGATGACGCGCAACGTTACCATTGAACTTCCCAAAGGAGAACTTGCTCCAGGCAAATACGCCCTTGCGGTTATTGTTGACTACGGGGCCCGATTTGCATTGGAGGGAGCCCAAATTGTTATTGATATAGAATAGCCTATACTAGGCTGCTGTAAAAACAACATGCTTCTGATTAAATTATACACATCAATAGTACTGTTATTGATATCCCTCTTGGGTTATGGGCAAGTTGTTGTTTTTGAGGAGCGCTACTATTCAGACGGGACTATCCAGGAAAAATTTCAGGCATACACTGAGAATGGTGACACCATAAAGCGTGGACCATACTATTTTTATTATCCCGAGGGAACCATTATGCAGGAAGGTTATTATATTGATAACATGCCTGATAGCCTGTGGACAAACTATTACAGAAATGGGTTTAGGCAGAGTATGTATAGGTATTCAAAAGGGAAAAAAAGTGGGCAATTCAAAATTTGGAAAGACGATGGTTCACTATTCCAATCGGGAACCTATAGGAATGGTTTGCTAAAAGATAAGTTAGTAACCTATCACCCAAACGGAAATATTGATTCGGAAAGTAATTACGCTAATGGTAAGCTAAATGGGCTTTCAAAGGTATACTCGCCAGAGGGGCTTGTATTACTAATTGCCAGTTATAAAAGCGATACCTTAAATGGTCCATGGGAATCTTACCATGACAATGGAAGCATAAACTATAAAGGGTTTAAGCTTGACAACGAGTATAATGATAGCCTTTACACTTACTATAAAAACGGTAATCTTCAGAGAGTTACTTATTATGCAAAAGGCATTATTAAGGGTAAGGTAATTGGGTACTATGAGAATGGTGTAGTAATGAATATTTCGCACTATGATAATGGGCAGCTGAGTGGACAATATGAGGAGTTTTATCCCAATGGAGAGCTTGCCGAAGAGGGGAAGTTTACTGATAATGCAAGAGAAGGGGAGTGGATTAGCTATTATTCCGATGGAAATTTATATAGCAGAGGAAATTTTGAGCAAGGAAAATTTTCGGGAATATGGAGTTTTTTCCACTCTAATGGTAACCTAAAGCAACATGGAGCCTATAGGGGTGGTAAATCGGTTGGAGCATGGACTTTTTTTGCTGAGGAAGGTTATTTGAATCTTGTTGGTAGTTATGTAAATGGAAAAGCCGAAGGTTTTTGGACCACCTTTTACCCTAATGGCAGCATTGCTGCTCGCATTTATTTTAGGCAAGGGGTACAGCAGGGGCCTGCATGGATTTATCAACCTGATGGAACTATTGAGCGAAGGCATCAGTTGGAGGTCCTCCCACCAGTAATTGGCAAATAGATAATAAGATACAAAAAAAGGGAACCAATTGGTTCCCTTTTTTTGTGATTAAATTAAATGTCAATTTTGGCGTATTTAGCATGTTTCTCAATAAATTCGCGCCTTGGGGGTACTTCTTCGCCCATTAGCATTGAGAAAATCCTGTCGGCCTCTGCAGCACTCGAAATAGTAACCTGACGTAGTAGCCTCGATTCAGGGTTCATGGTTGTTTCCCACAGCTGTTCGGCATTCATCTCTCCCAAACCTTTGTAGCGTTGAATATGTACAGATCCCTCTCTTCCTTTACCTAGCTCTTCAACAGCTTGGATACGTTGGTCTTCAGTCCAGCAGTATCGTTCCTCTTTACCCTTTTTAATAAGGTAAAGTGGGGGTGTTGCAATGTAAAGATATCCCTCGTTAATTAGGTCGTTCATGTATCTGAAGAAGAAGGTCATAATTAGTGTTGCAATGTGGCTACCGTCCACATCGGCATCCGTCATGATAATGATTTTATGGTATCGGATCTTTTCGAGATTAAGGGCTTTACTATCCTCTGCGGTACCTATGGAAACACCAAAGGCTGTAAACATATTCTTTATCTCTTCGTTCTCGAAAATTCTATGCAGCATGGCCTTTTCAACGTTCAATATCTTACCACGTAGTGGTAAAATTGCCTGAAATCTCCTATCGCGCCCTTGCTTGGCCGTTCCGCCTGCCGAGTCGCCCTCAACAAGGAAAATTTCAGTTTGGGCTGGGTCTCTCTCTGAGCAATCGGATAGTTTTCCGGGTAAGCCCGAACCGGAAAGAACTGTTTTTCGTTGAACCAATTCGCGAGCTTTACGAGCGGCATGTCGAGCCTGAGCTGCAAGGATAACCTTTTGTACTATTGTGCGGGCATCCTTTGGGTTTTCTTCAAGGTAGTTGGCCAGAGCCTCGCTAACCGCCTGATCTACAGCAAGACTAACTTCGGAGTTTCCAAGTTTAGTTTTAGTTTGTCCTTCGAACTGAGGCTCCTGAACTTTAACAGAAATAATTGCGGTTAATCCCTCGCGGAAATCATCACCACTAATATCAAACTTTAGCTTGGAGAGCATTCCCGATTCATCTGCATACTTCTTTAGGGTACGGGTAAGTCCTCTTCGAAAGCCTGTTAGGTGAGTACCTCCTTCAATTGTGTTGATATTATTTACGTAGGAGTGTATATTCTCGGAGAATGAGGTGTTATACTGCATTGCAACCTCAACGGGCATTTGGTTCTTGTTTGAATCAATATAGATGGTGTTATCTATAAGCGATTCTCGGTTAGAGTCAAGATACTCAACGAACTCTTTTAATCCTTCCTCTGAATGAAACTCCTCAGAGCGATATGTGTTGCCATTACCATTTTCTTCGAACTCACGCTTGTCGGTAACGGAAAGATAAATCCCTTTGTTTAGGAAGGATAGTTCTCGAAGTCGCGACGAGAGAATTTCGAAGT
>Ga0265295_1007789_pt1 | contig 12151 bp, 14 predicted proteins | sample Munlansysbiofilm_FD_192503 | JGI IMG/M metagenome (GOLD analysis project Ga0265295, IMG submission 192503) | Leachate microbial communities from a municipal landfill in Southern Ontario, Canada - Methane capture system biofilm | ecosystem: Engineered > Solid waste > Landfill > Unclassified ... | reverse complement strand
TATCATAGTATATATATCTATTTCAAATTAAGTCTTAACTCATTATAAATTCTATTAAGCGTTTGTTCTTTAACATCTAGCTCTTTAGCTTTGTTTTTAAATTTTGAAAATACTTCTACAATTTGTTCTAAATACTCTTTTGCAATATTCTCTTTTATGGAGTGTTTTTTTGCTAATTGTAAAATATCATTTAAAGTAAAATCATTAGTTTTTCCATTTAAAGAGAGTTGATGATTTTTTGTATATCCAGTTCCATTTGAATAAGTTATATCATATGCTGGGCTTAGATTCCAAATTCCATTTTTATCCATCATAAAAGCGAAGTTTTTAGCATGATCATCTTGATTTCGCCCAACAATATTAAAAATCATTCTTTTAAATTGTTCGTTTACTGCTTGCTGGCTTCCTGTAAGGTATCTTGTGAGTCGTAAGAGTTCATCATAAGAGAAATGCATAGGAATATTAAAATTTGTATGGGTAAGTCCTGCTACAGAATGTAAATGTAAAGCTTCACCATTTACTCTATCAAATCTTTTTATGAGGTAATGTGCTAAATTTCCATGACTTAATAACTCAATTTTTGGTACATCTATACCAACCTCTTTTGCCATTTCCATATAAAGGTATTCCAGTTTTGTATAATTACTGCTAGAACCATCATCTCGTGGTATATCAAATTTAATTAAATAGTGGTCAAAATCTTTTTTTAATTCTCTTTTAACACCGCTTGTTATTTCTTGTGTTTTGCAGTTATATCCTATAATTGCTTTAGCTCTTGCTCCTCCTGCACTTGCAGCACTATCCATAAAATTAAGCATTTCATCCACTACTTCAATAGCATCGCCACTTATAATCTTTTTTGCATTTTCATAAAAGTTTTGGAGTTCTATCAGTTCATTGATTTTTTCTTCTATCTTATGAGCAACAGGTTTGTATGTAATAGCCCCTATACTTTTATCTCCTACAAACATAAGCTTTTGGATAACTGTTAGTTCATGTGGAGGAATATTTTTTGATTCAAAATATCTTTCAATTACTTTAGTACCAAATTTATCTGGCAAGGTATCGTGAAAAACTCCTGCTAATCCTTCAAAATATCTATCCTCATTATTTGTATATATACCACTTAATGAAAGTGGCAGTTTTATAGGAGAAATTTCGAGCTTACTTCCCTTAAACTCTCTATCATATTCAAAATATACAATCCCATCTTTAAGTAGTATTGTTCCTATTTTTTTACCAAAAATAAAAGCTTCTACTTCCATACTCATTTATCTATCCTTTTAGGTAATTTATCTTTTTGTTTAATCTCATTAAGAGTTTTATACTCTTTATTTTTAAGTAAGCCATTTAGATTATCAAAAAGTTTCAAAGCAATAAAAAGTTTGATAAGATTTTCAAAAGATATTTTATAAGAATAGATGAACTGCTTATAAGTAGGCAAAGGTACATTGGCTTTTAAAGCTAACTCTTTTTGTTGTATTTTTTGGACTTTTCTCTCAGTCTCTATTATCTGTACAGCTTTTTCTATTATTTCAAGTGGTGTATATAGTTCTATCATTTTTATCTATCCTAAGTATATTATAATATCTTTAATACTTAGAAATATACACTTATATATATTATAATATACTTAGTAGATATAATAAAACTATTTTCTTTCTTTATAAAAAGGACTGTATTGTGAGTAGCCATTCTCATATCGATATTTAGCAAGACTGAGAAGCCCACCAATTATAATTAAACCTATTCCTATTATTTCAAGTATCATAAATACATCTCCTATATTAAAAATACTCTTTAATAGAGTCTCTAAATGATTTCCAGTATGTTGCAAGTAAGGCAGCCACAATCATCATCAAAATAAAAAATGTCGCATTATGCTCACCACGAACCAATGTAAAAATAAATAGTGCTATCAAAAGCAATAAAAAAGGCATCTTTTATCCTCAAACGAAGCAATTTAATACTTCAAATTTCATTATTCTTTATTTTATCAAAACTTTTCTAAACTATTTTTATAAAAAATAGAGTCATTGTGATGCTCTAGTGTAAACTCTAGTTCAGTATGTTTTTGATTTTTGCAATAAAATATATCATTATCTGTAAAAGTGTAATGAGACATGATATAGCACCCTTGACCTTGTTTTCTTTTCTCTTGACACTCTATTTGGCTCTTATTCATAGCATTTGCTCTTTGGATTAGATATTCATCAATATTCATCGGCTCATTTTTTGTGATTTGATTTTTCACCAAAAACATTCCACCGTTTAGAGTACAATATTTATATGCTCCAGTTGCCTTTTCATATTTCCAAGGAGTTGTATTGTTCTCTATAGACAAAATCTCTTTTACAGATTTATCTTTTGCGTAGTTAGTGTATTTACTACTGTTTTGCCAAGTTTTTTGATCACTACTTTGAGATTTTTGATGATTGATTAGAAAAAATCTTGAATAGGTTTGCATGTATCCACCACCTATCATATGATCTCTTCTTAGATCAACATTATCAACCATATACTCTATCTCAAAATCATCACTTGAATTGGTACATTTTAAGAAGCCATCAAATTTCCCAGATCCTTGTTTTTGTATATCGTTTTTATATCCGATGTAATTAAAACTAAATGCTGTTGGCAAATTTTCAATTGTAGCTATAGCACTGTCACCATGGATTAGATTTCCACTCTTTGCTTTACAATAGGATTTTGCATCATCTAGTACTTTTAAAATATTTGTTGCATCTGCTGTTGAAGTTGGTTCATTAAACACTCTTAACTCAAGTAAGGTTTTATTTACTGTTGTTGCAACTACATCATAATTGCCAACTTCATTAGATCTTTTTTGAATAACATAGTCTCTAAAGCTATTTATTTTATCAACATTTGTAATTTGTGGACTTTGTGAAGCTACACATCCAGAAAAAATAACTGTCGCTGTAATTGCAAACAAACCACTTATGAGTCTCATTTACTATTTTTCCTTTTCCATCACAACATAAGTTTCATCTTTAATTTCAAAAGTTCCTTTATATCTCCATCCTTCTGCATACATGTCTTGGATTGTAGAATAGGATTTTTCTTCGCATATAACTTTACTGTTTGCATAGCCTATACCATTTTTAAATTGACATAGTGTTACCTCTGTAGCACTTGAAATTCCAACTAATACTAAAAAAGCTAAAAATATTTTTCTCATTACCATCTTCCTTTTGTTGAGTCGTACATTTCAAAAAAGTGTTCAGTTTGTTTGTAGAATTTTTTAGTTTCATTACTTGCTCTTATATCTGCTTTAAATAAAGAAAAAACTAAAGGCAACCAAACTACAATTTTTGCAAAACCATTATCTGTCAATCTTGTTATAAAATTAGCTGCACTTGCCAAATCTGAAATTACAATATAACCTACAAAGATGACAAGTAAAAAAAATAGAAATAAAACATACCCAATAATCGCTCTTACAAAAACAGTTAAAAAATAATCTTTAATGGTAATCATTTTTATTCTCCAAGTTCTGATTTCATAAATATATTATAAAAATATTTTGCTTAAATAATATTTCACTATAGGGAATTTTATTAATTAAATCTATCCAATATAATCTTTTAAAAAAGTTACAGGATTTTTTAATAGAAAATTTACAGGAAATTTCACAAGAAGAGATACAAGATTTACATCGCAAAATAGCACATAATGTTAAAACGATTAGAAAACAAAAAAATATCTCTCAATTAAATCTTGCTCATTCAATTGGTCACAAAACTGTTAGTACAATTGCCAAGATTGAAGCTGGTCATGAAAACAAACATTACAACATAGAGCAGCTCTATAAAATTGCTAGTGTTCTAAAAGTAGATATTAGAGATTTTTTTATACTTTCAAAATAATTCTGTCCGACGCTATTCACTGTCGTTCATATATAGGTTGATTCTGTCCCCTAAAAGGGACAAATTTATTGTATTATATTGCTTGATTTTGTCCCTTACAAAAAAATGCTTACTAAGTTACTTCTTCAAAATAGCCATTTTAAAGGCTACTTGAGGAATTAACAAAAAAAATCGTTACAGAATTTGGCAAATTTTACACTCAATTTGTCCCTTGAGACAAAACCTTTACAAAAATTAGTGCTACAAAACACCATTTGAAGGCTTTTGTAACGATATAACAAAAATTTTCCTTACTCAAATAGTCATTTTTCTATAGTTTTGAGATAATTAGTATTTAAGAGCACATATATCTATTTTTGAAAAACTTTTTGCAATATTTCTATCACCTGCTCTTTCTCTACTGGTAATTTATCAACAATAGATTTGAGCATTTTTTTATCCACATCTTGTTCTAAATGATCTATAAATGCATCAAAATCTTGAGTCATTCTACCTACTAATTTTATCTCTTCATTTCCCCTTAAAAGTAGAGCAAGTTTAAGTATATCTCTTCGATGTTTTTTCCACTTTTTATCATCACGATTTTTCAAATCATAAAATGCTGACATCTTTAGCATGATCGTTGCTTGTGTATTTGTACAAGGTGCTCTGTGATTTTTATCGACATTGTTTTTAATCATCTCAAAATATTCTGGATCAAGCATAATGGCTGAGAGTGAATACAATCCCTCTTCTGGATCTATAGGGATAATTCTTTGCTCATCATCTAGTTCTAAACTATTTTCATTGGATGCAAAAAGTTCAATCTCTTTTGCAAAGTTTTCTGTTTGAGGCTCAACAAATCTATAATATTGATATTGATCTTTAAAACCTATTTGGATTTTATAGCCACCCTTTTTCACATACTCTTTTATTCGTTTTGTCATTTCTATTGAATTGCTTGTTAAAAGAACTAAATCAATATCAAATGTTGCTTTACCATGATTTTCAAGTTCACTATCAAGAAGCATAAGCGTTGCAAAGCCACCTACAACCACATAATGCTCATCTAAATCTTTACAGTAATCTTGAAAATGGCTCAAACCTGCATAATCAGTCTCTTTCATCTGTGTCCTTTAATTTCTCTGTTATTTTTGTTTCTATGTGCTCCATTGCTTCTTGTACTCTCTCGTCTTCATCATTTTTGAAAAATCTTATTACATATAATGGATTTATCATATCCTTGTGAGCAAAAACAGATGGCTCTCTATCCCATACTTCAATCTTATACTCAGCTTCATCCTCATCACACTCCATAGCCACTACTTGCTCTGCTCTAAGTTTTTTATGAGAAATCGCAACTGTTTTTATTTTCTCTTCTACCAATGTAGAATAATATGATAATGCCGTAAATCCGCTATATACTTTTTCCCCTATAAAACCTTTAGCAAAAAAACTATATTTTACAGGTGATTTAGCTACTTCTTTTAAACGATTGTACACTTCTATAAGTGAAATAAAATGGATATATCTATTTCTACCATTAACCTCTATTTGAACATATCCTAAAGCCTCTAAAATCTTTAGAGCTTGCGATGTGGCTCTAAGTTCTCTACCAATAGCTTGTGCAACCTCTTTTATCATCATGCTACTATGTATTTGATTATCTAAATAACCTATCAAAATCATATCTGCATCACTTGTTAAAGCCACTTCTCTCAAAGGGGTCTTCGTTTTATTTTGTGTTTGTATCTGCAAAAGTGCAAAAGGCATATAGATTTGATTATCTTTTATAACAAACGGAATATGCTTCTTTATAAGACTCTCAATACTTCTACTATCGAGTTTATCAAACACTAAAACTGTATGACAAGAAGTAAGTTCATCAAAACGCTTGATAGCATTTTGATGAATCCTTATGTCAATTGTTTCATCTTTTACACTCGCAAATACAACACATACATCTTGTATCTTTGCACTCCAAAGTTCATATCCAGCTTTTAAATAAAGTGGTACATTAACAGTGATATTGTTTGGTACAATTTTCCAATTGGTACTATTTTGAATATATTCAAATATCTCTTTTTTTGTTTTCATAAACTTATATTAACATAAAAATTGTTAAATTTACAATAGTATGTAAATATTGTATTTTTTATGTAAATTTAAGAATATTGTTCTTTTTCTTTTGTCAATATTTTAATAAGCTTTTCAAACCATTCCAAATCTTCATTGGTGGTATTAAACTTATCTATAATTTGCCCATATGCAAACGCATCTATTATATTTAACTCTGGGTATTTTTTTTGAAGTTCATACACTCTTTCATTTTTTCTACAACGACTAAGCCGTTTTTTGAATTTATCATTATACTGTTCAAAATAGTGTGTACTTGAGTATTTTAACTTTTTCTTTCCATCTTCATCGTTTGGCTTTATAATAGTATTCATAAATTTAAGTAGCATATTTCTTGAAATCCTGTAGTCCCTATAAAGATGTTCAAAATATGCTTTTTTTAACCAAGTTTCAACTTTCTTTTCATTTGAACTTTTACTGTTTTGAGCACTAATACCATCAATTTCATCCATTCCCTCAATAATATCTTTGAGTTCCTTGTTTTCTTGTGTAATATCCCATAGTATGCCTGTTACTGCATTTATTGCTTTGTCATAGTAAATATAAGGGCGTTTAAAATTATCATCCCTTAATCTATCCAACAAATATTGAAACGCATCTTTAGAATATTTGTGAATATCTAATAGTGATGTTCCTTTGCTCATAATACTACCTCCCTAAAAAATTGCATCGATATATTTTTTAGCTTCAATATCTGGAACTTTTATATATCGATCTGTCATTTTTATACTTGAATGATTCATTAATTTTTTAATTACAAAAGCATTAGCACCTCTAGCTGATAACAAAGAACCAAAAGAATGTCTTAGAGTATAAAGGCTTACTTTATTAATCCTATCGTTTGCCTCTAATCCCTCATTAAATAAGGCGTCCATAGTAGGCTGTATTCTGTTTTTCATGGCTATATATGATATATGATTTGTTTTATCAATTTTAGGATTTTCTCTAAAAAATATAAACTCTTCTGGGTCTAAACTCCTTACCCAATCATAAAGTGTCACTTGAAGTTTTTCATGCACTGCCATCGTATATTGAGGTCCATTTTTTATGGGAAGAAAAGAAATTTTATCATTCCCAGCATCTATATCTTTTCTTTTCAATTGCAAAATTGATTTTGGTCTTGCACCTGTACAAATCCCAATCAAAACAAAAAGATATGCTTTGGGGTTATGAACCAATGCTGCTAACAATAATTCAAGCTCATCCTCTGAAAGGATTCTTTGTCTTTCATTATGCAGCTTGAGCAATTTGACCTCTGCTGAAGGATTTTTTTCTATGTTGATTGTCTCCGTATCTATTGCATAGTTTATAATCGCCCGTAATAAAGCAAGATAATAATTTACAGAAGCAGGACGATACTTCTCTATTTCAATAAGATATGTTTTGAAATTTTTTATATCTTCTACTTTTAATTTATAAACATTTTTATTACCGAATACAGGATCAATCTTGTTAAGATACTTTAAATAAGCATCTCTATGATTTTTCATGCTCTTTTTTTCATTAAAATATTTTTCTGCGAGCTCCTTAACCTTTACAACCTCTTGCAGTTTCCTTTTTTGTATATACAATGGTTCGTCCAAAGAGGAAATATCTGCCAAAGCTTTTCTTCTTTGAACAGCAGCATCTCTTTCTGAATAGCCATCAGATTTTTTTCCTACATTGACCCAGATTTTTTTACCATCTATATCTTTGTAATTATAGTAGTAAGACACATCACCATTTACTAATAATTGTTGATATACCCCAACATGTTTTTTTGACTTGATTCTAGACATTTTCTACCTCAATTCTACCCTTATTTGAAGAGTAATGATAATTTGTGGATAGAAACCGGTTTGCTATCTAAAAAAATTGTAGTAGATTTGAAGCCCTATTTCAAGGGCTTAGAGGAGTCTTGACGAGTGATGAATTTTTTTGATGACATTCACTGTTACTAAGCGAAACAGTAATTATCAATCATTAAAATCATAAATTTATTTTCCTATTAAAAAATGTGTTATTATACCAATTATTTATAAATTTAAATAAAAAATATCTGATAATCATTCTTAATACTAAGTTACTTCAAAGCTTTGTTACTATAATATTTCAAAATTTCAAAATAGATATAAAAAAAGGAGATAAAATGTTTAAGAAAATAGCGCTAGTTTCAATATTTTTTTCATCAATACTTTTTGCTTCAAATGAAGTAAATGTATATTCACAAAGACACTATGATTCAGATAAAAAGATATTTAAAGATTTTGAAAATAAAACAGGAATTAAAGTAAATCTTGTAACTGCAAAAGCTGAAGAGCTTGTTTCAAGACTATCAATTGAGGGTGCAAATAGTCCAGCTGATATTTTAATAACTGCTGATATTGGAAATTTATATTTAGCAAAACAAAGAGGATTAACTCAAAGTGTTAGTTCAAAAACTTTAAATGAAAATATACCAACTCACTTAAGAGATGAAGATGGTAACTGGTTTGCAATTACAAAAAGAGCTAGAATTTTTGTTTATAATCCAAAAAATGTTAATAAAGCAGATTTAAGTGACTATTTTAGTATTACAAAACCACAATTTAAAGGAAAAGTAATAACTAGAACATCAACTCACGCGTACAATAAATCTCTTATGGCATCAATTATTGCTCATCATGGAGAAGAGAAAGCTTTAGAGTTTGCAAAAGGGCTTTCAGATAATTTTGCAAGAAATCCAAAAGGAAGTGATAGAGATCAAATTAGAGCTGTGGCATCTGGTGAAGCTGATATTGCTATTGTTAACTCTTATTATCTTGGAGTTATGGCAAATAGCGAAGATAAAATAGATGCACAAATTGCAAAAGAGCTAGCTATATTTTTCCCAGCTCAAGAGACAACAGGAACTCATATAAATATTTCAGGAGCTAGTATTACAAAATTCTCTCCAAATAAAGATAATGCTATAAAATTAATTGAGTATCTAACAAGTATTGAAGCTCAAGGTGAATTGGCTCAAGGAAATTATGAATATCCTGTAAATCCAAAGGTAAAACCAGCTGGAACAGTTGCTTCTTGGGGAGAGTTTAAAGAGGATACAATTCCTTTAAATGAAGTTGGAAAATATACTCAAGAAGCTGTAGAGATAGCTTCAAAAGGAAGATGGAGATAAAAAGTTTAAAAAAATACTTAGCCCCAATTTTGGGCTTAAGTATATCATTTCCTATTATTATATTAATAGTTTACTTCTTTATAAATAGCTCTTTTTCTAAAACTTTTTTAGAAGATGGTTATATTTACGAATATAGTAAAAATAGTACCATACTACTTATTGGTACACTTTTTGGTGTACTAATTTTAGGAACAATTACCTCATATTTAAGTGCAAGATTTACATATTTTGGAAGCAAGTTTTTTGCTTTGTGTTTTGTACTTCCTTTAGCATATCCAGCTTATATTTTAGGTTACACTTATGTTGGATTTTTTGAGTATAGAGGGATATTTTCTCAAATATTTGCAAATCTTGCTTTAAAAGTTGATATCTTAAATATGTATGGAGCAATTTTTATATTCTCAATTGCAATGTTTCCATATGTTTATATCATGGCAAGAGTATCTTTTGGATCTATTTCAAAATCTATTTTTGAACTTGTATCTTTACAAAAAATAAGTTCTACAAAAGCCTTTTTCAAAATATATCTTCCACTTGCATATCCAGCACTTTTTGGTGGAGCACTGCTAGCACTTATGGAAACTTTAAGTGATTATGGAACAGTTTTATATTTTGGAGTTGAGACTTTTAGTGTTGGTATTTTTAAAAGTTGGTTTGGACTTGATGATTTAGTTGGAGCTATAAATGTAGCTATTGTTCTTCTTATTTTTGTATTTTCACTTCTTTTAGTTGAGTACAATATTAGAAAAAAACTTCGTTTTTCAAGCTCAACAAATAGTAGCGAAAAAGTATCAAAAATAGAGCTAAAAGGGAAAGAGAACTTTTTTGCCTTTTTAATCTCTTTGATAGTTGCTTCAATAACTCTTTTTATTCCAACATCAATTTTAATTTATTGGGCATTTTTAGATATTTTTACACTTGATTTTACAGCATTTGAGTATCTATTTAATACTTTAAGTTTAAACATAGCTTCAAGTCTGTTTATAATATCTTTAGCATTTTTAATAGTATATTTTTTAAGATTTTTCCCAACAAAAATATCATATGCAACTCATAAATTATCAATGCTAGGTTACTCTATTCCTGGAGCTGTTGTTGCTGTTGGATTGCTTATTATCTCAAATTTTATAGATAGAAGTTTAGGAGTGATGTTTTTTGGTGGCTCATTTATAGTGTTGATTTTTGCATACACTACAAGATATTTTGCAGCAAGTGTTGGAAGTGTTGAAAATGGTTTTAGCAAAATTCCATCATCTATTGATGATGTATCAAGAATATTTTGTGAAAATGAGGCCAAATCAATATTTAAAATCTATCTTCCAATATTAAAACCATATTTATTAAGTGGATTTTTAATTTTATACATAGATATTGCAAAAGAGTTACCAGCAACTTTGATTTTAAGACCATTTAACTTTGATACTTTAGCAGTTAGAATTTATGAATTAGCAAGTAATGAGATGCTTTATAAAACAGGGTTCCCATCACTTATTTTAGTAACCACTACTGCAATTGCAGTTATATTTTTAGCTTATAAACCAAAAAGAAGAAAAACAAAATGAAAAAAATAGTTGAAATAAAAAATTTAAGAAAAATATTTTGCAAAGGTGATATTTGTGTTGCAAATAGCATAAATTTTGATTTATATGAGGGTGAAATATTCACAATTTTAGGAACAAGTGGAAGCGGAAAAACTACTTTTTTAAGAATGTTAGCAGGACTTGAAAAACCTGATAGTGGAGAGATAAAAATAGATGGTAAAGTTGTTTTTGATAATAAAACAAATATAGAGCCAAACAAAAGAGAAACTGCAATTGTTTTTCAAAATTATGCTCTGCTACCTCACTTAAATGTAGCTTCAAATATAGTTTTTGGAAGCAATGCTAGTAAAGATGAGTTAAAAGAGATTTTAGAAAAAACAAAACTAAAAGGTCATGAAAATAAATATCCACATGAATTAAGTGGTGGTCAGCAACAACGAGTTGCACTAGCACGAGCTTTGATAAACAAACCAAAAATTCTTCTTCTTGATGAGCCTTTAAGCAATATTGACACAGAGCTTAGAAATATTTTAAGAGTTGAGTTAAAAGAGACAATAAAAGAGTTTAATATCACTGCACTATTTATAACTCACGATAAAGAGGATGCCTTTTTCTTATCTGATAGAATTGCTATTATGAATGGTGGTGATATTTTGCAAACTGGAACTTGCAAAGAACTTTATAATAGACCAGTTGATCTGTATTGTGCAAACTTTTTAGGAAAAGTTACAAAGATTGATGAGAACTTATATATAAGACCTGAAAATATAAAAATATCAGATGATGGTGATATTGAAGGTGTTATAAAAGAGATAATTTTTTATGGAAACTTTTATGAAGTTGTTGTTTTTGCAAATAATCAAGAGTTTTTAATACATAGCTTTGATGATACTATTGAAGTTAATCAAAAAGTAAAACTAAAACTTGAAAATAGAGTTATAAGATTTTAATCTTTTAACTCTACTTTTTATTAATACTATCTATTTTCAAACTATCTTCTAGCTTTTTTAAATCATCTATTTTTTCTTGAGCAGTTTTTAAAAACTCTTCAAATGCAAAACCTTTTTCAATAATTTCATACAAATATGGTCTATCTTTTCGCCACTTTCTTATAGTTCTTGCATCAATTCCTAATAATCTTGCTTTATCTTGTTGTGTTAGTTTCATAGAAAAAACTCTACAAGAAACAATCTATTAAAAAAATTCGGCTTATTGTTCCTCTTTAATTTATTATTAGGAATAATATGTATATAATCTTTTCTTATTTCGGAAAATTATTCCTATTTTATAACTATTAGGGGAAACATTGTTATTTAACTCATACGAATTTATATTTGCATTTTTGCCAATAACATTTTTTATATACTTTTATCTAAATAGTAAAAGATTAACAGTTGCATCAAAAGGGTTTTTAGTATTTGCAAGTTTGTTTTTTTATTCTTGGTGGAATATTGCATATTTACCTTTGATAT
>Ga0265295_1007787_pt1 | contig 12154 bp, 11 predicted proteins | sample Munlansysbiofilm_FD_192503 | JGI IMG/M metagenome (GOLD analysis project Ga0265295, IMG submission 192503) | Leachate microbial communities from a municipal landfill in Southern Ontario, Canada - Methane capture system biofilm | ecosystem: Engineered > Solid waste > Landfill > Unclassified ... | reverse complement strand
CAACACTGGCCATCTCGTTCCTCGCGAAAAAGTCAGACTCAAAAAGCGGGTGATTAAAGTTATTGTCGAAAAAATGGTCGCCCATGCTAATGGCGGGACTGATTACGATGGTAAGTGCTTTATTTCGCACTCCGCTTGTTTAGAAGATGCCAAAGCGGTTGCAACATTAGTTGAAGCGACCTTTCCGCATCTTGTTGGCAAAGTTGTCATTAATGATATTGGAACAGTCATTGGTTCACATACTGGACCGGGAACTGTCGCATTATTCTTTATGGGCGATAAGAGAGTCAACTAACCACCGCTCACTTATAAATTAAACCAAGGACACGCAATAGTGTCCTTTTTTGTTTGCCTGATTTCGCAAAACACCCTTTTTTAAAATCACTTGCGACAAAGATTTTTAAAATGGTGCTACGATAAAAGGGGGTAGACTTATGAATATATATGACCTAAATTTGACAAAAATTCGCGAGGCGATTATCGCCGATCCTGATAACCAACAATTCACAGACAATAACTTTATGCCGATTTACCAACTAAGCAGCCACTCTAAAATTTTAATTATCGGCCAAGCACCGGGCTTAAAGGCACAAAATAGCGGGATGATCTGGAATGACAAAAGTGGTGACCGCTTACGCGACTGGTTAGGCGTTTTACGTGATGATTTTTATAATCCTGACCTTTTCGCACTGCTTCCGATGGACTTCTACTATCCTGGCAAAGCTCAGACAGGCGACCTGCCCCCTCGCAAAAAGTTTGGACTAAAATGGTTACCGCAAATACTGAGTAACCTAATAGAATATAAACTTGTCGTTTTAATCGGGTCTTATGCCCAATCGTATTTTTTACCTGAAACTAAAACGATGGGTCTCACGGAAATCGTAAAAAATTATCGTCAATATCTCCCAACTTACTTTCCGCTTTCGCATCCATCACCATTAAACTTTAGATGGCGAAATCGGAATCCGTGGTTTGAAGAAAAAGTTATTCCAGATCTAAAAATAATTGTTAGAGAAATCCTAAAAAATTCGGCAAAATAGTTTATTGTTTAGTTATAAAACAAAAATCACTTTAACGCTTATAAAAGATTAAAGGTATTTCCATTTCACCGCTTGTTAAACCCGCATGATGACCTATATAATCGCGTTCTTTAATCAGACGAATATAGTACTTATCGATAGCAATTAGCACGTAATCGCCGACAAATGTATGTAAAAGTGGATGATCTGGGCCGATACCAAAAAGTTTACTAGAAAAGTAATCTTTACCCCTGAGTAAAAGAAAATATTTGGCGAGATGGTTTTGATAATATGCGAGGAACTCGCTATCTTTACCTTCTTTTAAAAAGAATGTACAAGCACGTCCCTCGAGTGAAGGTCTCTGCCTTAATAGTTGTCTAAACTCTAATGTAACAACAAAATCAAGCGGTTCAACGTTAATAAGTCCGTGATCCGCGAAAAGAAAAATTGCTGTATCTTCTTCGATGTTGCTTATTAATCTTTCATATTGTGCCGCTAGGCCTTCGACAACGGCTTTTGTTGTCGGACTAGCTTCACCAAAGCGATGAATAGTCTCATCAGGATTAGTCCAGTAGCAATATGTTAAGGTCTTTCCTTCCGCTTTGCTGATTTTAATTAGACGGTCTACTTGCCCTTCAAAACTTGTATATCCGTTTATTCGAAAATCCGGCCATAACTCTTCAACTTCTACATCTGGTCTTGCTTCACTAATTTTGCTAAAGATGTTTTTATAAGCTAATTGCAGCGGAAAATTTGTTTTAAGGACTTCGTGTTTAGGTTCATAATAATCTTCATTTCTAAAAACGACGGTATTAATATCGTGTTGCTTATCATATTGCATCCACGCGATATGTCCATTAGTGCGCGGGAGTTTTCCTGATAAAAATGAGGTCGTGGCCGCAACTGTCGTCGGTGGAAATACACTGGTTAGGGTTGCAATCATATTTTTGCGTAAACTCGATTCAACTTCTAAATTTTGCGCGAGAATGTTAACGCCGAGCCCATCTAAAAGAATAAACATCACGTGCTTTGGTAAGTCTTTTAAAACACGATCAATTTCAACGATACTTGGATATTCCGTATTTAGTCCATAGGCCTTTAAAATACTCTGTGAAATATTAAGTAGGCTCCGTTTGTAATTAGGATATTTAACTATCACGCTTATGTCCTCACTAATCTATTTTATTTATTCTACTTTAGTATCTAGTTCACCCTTGTTAATTACAAGTATATTCTTATGATTATAAACAATCAGGAATACCAACGCTAATCCTTCCATAAAAGTCGCAAAAATAACCATATATATAATATTAAAATCATAGAGCCAGCCCACGATTAGTGAGCCGATAAACCAAGCAATTCCAAACACGGCATAAAATATTCCATACGCCGTGGCCCGTTTTTCTTTCGAGACCATCGTCGAGACGACAGCTTTAAGGATTGATTCTTGTGCACCCATGCCTATACCCCAAATGATTACACCAATAACAATTCCTAAAACACCTTTAACAAGGAAAAATACTGGGGCGATAAATGTAGAAATCGCGACTGAAATAATCAATGATACAATTCCCTTTTTATCAAACAGATGACCAAAAAGTAAGGCAGCAATCGCGTCTACTCCCATCGCCATCGCATATAAAAGAGGGACATAAATGATGTTAATCGAAGTCGTTGTGCCGATGTGAAAGGCAAGGATGGGATAATCAATAAAACCAAGGGCAATTAAGGAGATTGCAATCATGTAATACATAAAGGCTTTATTGCCTTTGATACTTTGGCGGGACCTAGATTGCTCAAATTGATCAGGATGAGGATATTTTAACTTCGCTACCAGTAAAACTACCAGTGTTAAAATCGCAAATATCCCTAGTAGTCCAAAAGCTAGTTGATAACCATTTAGTTCGCTTCCTTGATTAAAGCTTAGAACAGCAAATACAAACATTGGTCCTAAAAAGGCGCCAAATTGATCCATAGCCTCTTCAATCGCAAAGGACTTACCCGCCCCAAGGTGTGGCGTGGTAAATGAAGTTAAGGCACTTTTTGCAGGCGCTCTAATACTCTTACCCACTCGCTCAAGGAGGATAAGGATGATTGCAACTTGCCAAATTGAGGCATCGACAAACATTAATAAGGGAATCACAAGGAGATTAATCGCATAACCAATAAACATCATCGTCCAATATTTTTTGGTTTTATCGGCAATAAAGCCCGTGACAATTCTTAGGGTTTGGCCGATTAATTCACCAAAACCGGATGTAAAAGAAATTACTAATGCTGACGCTCCGAGTAAACCTAGATATGGCCCATAAATACTACGGGCTCCTTCATGAGTAAAATCGGATAACAGTGAGATTAGGCCTAATACTAATAAAAATAGGAAGGCACTTTTTTGAAGTTTGTTAGTTTTCATTTTCTCTTCTCGATATATTTTTTAAATACTTGTAGGATAGTTACTACCTTCATATATGATAGCACCAGTTAAGATTTATATAAGTTAAGTTGCACACAAAATTTAGACAACTATAAATTAGAAATCCCCCTTTTAACTTACATTAATATTAAGTTAAAGGGGGACGTTTCAACGTGCTTGGTGCAGCCAAAGAGACTCGAACTCTTACACGATTAAGTACTAGCGCCTGAAGCTAGCGCGTCTGCCAATTCCGCCATGGCTGCATTAGGATAGTGGATTGGACTCCACGCTATTGATCATGAAATCAATATACTCAGCGAAAAGGTGAGTTCCACCGAAGTTATTATACACTTCATTGGAATGTAAACTCAAAACATTTGTATCATTTTTATAAGTATTTCGGTAACGGGCATACATGTCATTGAATCGCGCGAGCGTAAAGAAATCACCCGCTATATAATTAATGAGCTTATCATAATATGTTTGTTGCCAAGTCGGATTTGTCGTGATATCGAAACCTTGTTTATTGTTGACAATCGTATATAGAAATAATCTATTATCTTGCCAATTTCTATCATTACCTTGGAGCTTGGAGTGGAAAGGTGAAATTTTCGCCATTGTAAGGCCCCCATCTTCACTAAACCCTAAGCCTAGCGCCCAGTCATAATCATAAGGAATAAAGTAGGCTTTGTTGTTTTGTCCGGGATTAAAGTAAATATAGTAGTTGTTACCATTGTTTCTCATATCATCTTGATTACCTGTTAAGTAAGATAGCGCCGCATAGTTAAGAAAGCTATCAATATCGACGACAGCTTCTAGATTTGCTAAATATTCACTAACCGATTTGCCCTCATTTTGCTTTAAGGCTTGCATAAGATTTATTAAATTTTGATGAGGGACTTCTTTTTTGTCATCAAATTCTTTCGCATCATATCGAGGACTATAGCCAATTAGTTTATCTTCCTCGCCAATCATTGCCGGATAAGCATTATATTCTTCAATGCTTAGGTTACCCTTGTTCCATTGGTTGTTAGCGCCAACGCCCCAGCCAACTTTATATAAGTCGCCTTTGGCATCAGCTTTGGAAAAATAACGTCTTAAGAGTTGTTTATCAATCGTTTCATTGATGGCGACAACGCCGAAGTCTGAATTATTATTTCCGCTCGTCATCCTAATTTTTCCCAACGTCGAATTAGGTGAAATTAAGCCGCCTTTTTGAAATAAAGAAAAGGCAAATGCTTGATTGATCATTGATTCATCGTTAGTTTTGTACATTTTAATATCGATTTTAGCAAGACCGTTTTTGCCGTTTTCATCGGCTAAAAATTGGCGGTTGTCACGCGCAATATATTCAGCATCGGTTGGCAACCATGATTTTTTAATTCCAAACTGTTGATAAATATCTTCATCCCAAACTTCTTTAAACGATAGTTTGAAACTAAAAACATCCGAAACTCTTCCCTCTTCTAAAAAATAATAGCCTCTTGACGTATTGCCCTTCCTTCGCATCCCAACCTCTTCAAAAGTGTGCGCCGTATCATTGACGGTAATTGTGACGTTCACGGGCCAATATAGGTCTTGATAAATACTATCGCTATATCCGTTTTCATCCATTTTAGTAAAGATGTCGGAAGAAGCGCTTATATCAAGGACGATACGAGTTTCGGGGTGCCAAAATTCATAATAAGCCGCGGTCGCACTTGTTTGGGCTCCGCTTGGATAAGTAAATCCATTATACATTTCCATTCCTGGTTCAAGTGGGTCATAACTGACATTCTCACTTGTTGATGAAACATTTGAATCATTAGAGAGACCTTGTGAGGTATTATTCGATGTTTGTGACGGCTGAGTATTACTACTACTATTCGTGCTTGTTCCAATCGGAACAAAGGCACATCCGCTTAAAATAATAGCAAACAATGGAACTGAAATATAACTTTTTTTCATAATAATCTCCTCAAATATTCTAACATAATCACGCCGCCTAAGGGAAATAAGCTCCTCTTGCTTTTCACACTAGTTTATAAATAGAAAAATTAAGTAATGATGTTATAATACAAACTTGGAGTTATTATTATGAAAAATATTAAAAAAACTAAAGGAAAAAAGGAAAAAAGGCCACAAACCGTTGGTGAAGAAATCGCTAATGCAATCTCTCATGGGGTCATGGCAATATTTGGTGTCGTCGCATTAGTTCTTCTAATCCTAAAATCTACGAATGGGGTTAGTCTCTTCGCAAGTATTATGTACGGCTTTGGGATTATTATTCTCTTTTTAATGTCTTGTTTATATCATTCACTATCATTTACGAAGGCGAAAGGAGTCTTTAAACGGTTTGATCACATTTCAATCTTTTTATTAATCGGCGGCACCTTTGCACCACCATTACTGCTTCTTCCCGCGCTTACGAGTCCACTGCTTGGTTTAACCACAGGCTGGTGGCTATTTATCATCCAATGGTTATTCATCCTTGTAGGCGTTGTGTTTAAAGCAATTTGGGTCCATAAATTTGCAGGTTTCCATTATGTTATTTATTTAGTTCTTGGCTGGTCTGCGGTAATCTTCATTCCTGCTCTATACGCTTATAGCATTCCCGCATTTTGGTTAATTCTCGCCGGGGGATTAAGTTATACAATCGGAACATATTTTTACGCCGGATCTTCGCGCGTTAAGTACTTCCATTTCGTTTGGCATCTCTTTGTCGCTTCTGCCGCAATATTGCATTTTCTTGCAATCTATCTTTACTTGTATTAAATGTAATCATCCAAAAGTTAAAGCCACCCGCAGGTGGCTTTTTTGTGAGCGTTAATTGTTTTAGAACGTTGTTTTATCAGGGTCAGTCGCTAACCCTGTCACTCCATGGAGGCCATCAATTAATTTAATGTCTTCAGGCTTGAGTTTGAAATCGAATAATTGATAATTTTCAATAATTCGGTGGGGCGTGATTGTTTTTGGAAGTGGCAGATATCCATGTTCCAAACTCCACCTCAATACTACTTGTCCAACGGTTTTCTTATATTTAGCGGCAATTTCTTTAAGAACTTCGACGGCAAAGATTTTGCCAGTTCCTAAAGGACTATAAGCTTCGGTTAAAATATCGTGAGCTTCATTAAAGGCAACGACCTCTTCTTGCATATCACTTGGATTGATCAAGATTTGGTTAATCATAGGTTTGACTTTTGCAGTTTTAAGCAGTGCTTCAAGATGATGAATTCTAAAGTTAGAAACACCAATTGCCCGAATTTTTCCTTCATTATAGGCATCTTCCATCGCCCGATAAACTTCACTATTGCGTAATTCGTAGTTAGGACGGCAACTAATTGGGTTTGGCCAATGAATTATATATAAATCGATGTAATCTAGCCCGAGGCGTTTAAGACTAGCTTCAATTGCGCCTTTAGCATCTTCGTAAGTAACATGCTTGTTCGTTAATTTAGTCGTTAAGAAGATATCTTTTCTGGCAATTCCGCTTTCTCTAATCGCAAGACCGACACTTTCCTCATTATAGTAACCTTCAGCGCTATCGATATGTCTGTATCCGGCTTTAAGCGCATTAGTGACTGCGTTATAAGCTTCTTCGCCATTTTTAACTTGCCAAGTGCCAAACGCAATTACCGGAATTTTTACTCCATTACTAAGCGTATACGCCGCATTTGAATTAGACAGATCAACACCTTTTAAGAATTTTGATTTAAACATTATTATTTCTCCTTTTTTCCTACTCTTCTATTGTATGCCAATATCATCTTAATTTAAACGAATTCGCGCTAGTGAATAAGTGTTAGTGTTCTTTGCAACAAAAAACACTCTTGTTAGAGTGTGATTTTACGGTAACTGGTGGAGCTGACGAGGATCGAACTCGCTACCTCTTCCATGCCATGGAAGCGCTCTCCCAGATGAGCTACAGCCCCAGAACCATGCTAGATTATGATAAATAATTTAGACACCTTTGTCAATACTATTTTATGGCGCGCTGGAGAGGATTCAAACCTCCGACCTACCGCTTAGGAGGCGATTGCTCTATCCACTGAGCTACCAGCGCACGTTTACATTATATTCAATTTTTATCAATTTATTAAGGTAATTTTAATCGCGACAACTTTATTATTATTTTGGCTCGCTAATGGGTAATATTGCTGCATATCTTTATAGCTAATTTCTTCATCTTGTTGATAGCCCAGATCGACAGAATTTATTGCCGTGTACAGTTCTTTAAAGTTATTAAAGATATGTAAAGATTCGACACTGACGAGTAATTTTTCTTCGGTTTCGCGATTGCTAAATTCGATTCTATCAAGCGGTTGAATGAGTCTACGCCTTTGGTCATAGAGCCTTAACTCAAATATTTTTTTACCGTGCTTGATAAGTTTAAACGGTTCTGGTCTTAAATCCAGCTTATGTAATGTCACTAAATATTCCTCCAACTAAATCGAAATATTCAAAAATTTTCTCAGTTTGAATCGCGACGCTTATTTGCTTATTGTCAGAACTTCCACTGGCAAAATTAATTCCGGCGATTTCAAGTTTGTAATTAAAAAGCGGTCCGCCACTACTACCGTGATCAATCTCTGCGTCATGGACAAGGACAGGAAATTTAACATCGGAAAGATATTTATCTTCACCTAAATCAATCTCGCCAAAACCTAGCGTTTTTCCATAAGTAACTGTATTGAAATGTCCTTGTGGGGTTCCAATTGCAATCACGTCCCGTCCGCTATAGTTAGGGTCATATGTAAAAGGAGCAACAAGATAATCTTTGACACTTTTAAACCGGACGATTGCGAGGTCGTAGGTGTTAAGTTCATGAACTTTTTCCGCCAAAAACATCATTTGATGATCGGAGTCGAGGACATAGATGACTTGGTTGTAGCCATAAATTGAATCTTGCGGTTTTACTGTCACATGATTATTAGTAAGAGCGTAGTAATAGTTATCTTCTTCGTGAAAGATAACCCCGCTTCCTTGGGCAACTTTTGTGTTTGCTCCGAAGTAATTTGGCGTATTATAAGCTTCAATTGTGACTACCGAAGAAAGGGTTGAGGTTCTAATTATTTCGGCGACCCGAAGTACATCAAGATTATAACCGGCAAATAGGTGTGTTGGTTCCGTAATAAAGGCCCGATTAAACTCTGTCATTAAGTTAATATCGCTATACCATTTGTTAAATATAGAATTCTCGCGAAGTGGAATTCCCAGTTTTTTTACATTGTAACCAACCGGAACCTTTAAGGTTTCGCTCGGTTCACCATTATCAAAGTGCAAATAGACGTTAACTTCATTATCTAAAAGAAGCCCACAGCTAGTGAGACTTAATATTCCTGTAAAAAATAGTGAGACTGCTACTTTCTTATTCATGTATTTATTGTAGATAACTCCCCATATTTTGTTAAGCGATATGACTCATTTTCCGTTTGTTTAGATAAAATAAACCGAGACTGATTGCAACGACAAAAACACTAATGCCAAAAATATAAATTAGTATTAAGGCTCCGTGTTTATAAAAGTCTAAAAAATAATAAGGAAAATAACTAGTCTCCGGAATTAAACCCACCCCAACATATTCCACAAGTTTAAAGGCCCCAAGGACGAGCGAGAGCACCATATAAAAGAGGGGAAAGATCAGGGCTTCAAACACATTTTTTAAATCAATCTTTTGTTTGCGGTTAAAGAAGAAATACTCACCGACCATCGCCAGTGGTGTTGTCGTATGAACAATTAGATTGGAATATGAGAGTAAATTATAATTAGTATGAAGGGTAGCCGGCGCTAATAAGACCCAAAAAACAAGAAAGGTAATAATGATATTAACCATGATGATAAAACTGAGTTTTGGTGCATAGCTAGCTTCACCTTTTAGTCCATGTTTTTTAATATCCACTAGTGTTTTGATGAGTAAATAGGTAAAAAATGTAAGGACCAGAATATTAGATTGAGTTGTATAATATAAAAAGGTATTGGGGTTAAATGTGGGTAAGAATACTTTTGTGCTTACTAAAATACCCGATAGTGCCAGCAGCATAAAAAACCCGCGATATATAAGCGCAAACACTTTATTGTTTTTCATATTATATTATTTCGAGCTCGTAGCGGATGAAGTGAGAATATTCTTCGTCTTTTTCAAGAATAATATTACCGAGGTTAGGAAAGTTAATTGCATCAACTGGCAGTTGGGGCTCAATGGCTAGGGCTTGATTTTTTACTACGTGACCGTTTAATAACTCTTGAGGACCAGGGAAGCCGGTGCTATAAAGTTGAACCGCAGGATAACTTGTCTTAATTGTTAGTCTTAAATCCGCACTTTGGAGCACCAATTTTTTTTGAGCGCCAAAATATAGACAATGGTCGATGCCACATGTTTTAGGATCAGTTAAATAAGGGTCGTTAATAATTTTTCCAAGTTTTGTCAACTTAGTAAAATCAAGAGGAGTGCCCGCGGTTTTTGCCTTCACACCTGTTATAGCCTTTTTATCATCATAGGGAAGAAAATAGGGACCATCCATTAATAATGAGTGATCGTGGATACTTTTAGAACCTTCAAGGTTAAAGTAGCTATGATTAGTAATGTTAGCAATCGTCTTTTGGTCGCTTTGGCCTTTATAATTAATGTGGAGACCTTGCTTATCTAAGGTGTATCTGACTTTGAGGTCGAAATTGCCGGGATAACCTTCTTCTTTATCTTTTGAATGATAAGTAAATTCTAGGGCGTGCTTACTAAGTTTTTTACCCGTAAATGTTTGCGCCCAAAAACCATGAGGGCCCCCATGTCCAGCGTTAACTTCATCATCAAAATTTTTAGCTAATTGATAGTGGACCCCGTCAAGGACAAATTGACCATCTTTAATACGGTTGGTCACGCGCCCGATTGTTGCACCTAAAAACCCACTAGCACTATTTAAGTAATCATCAAGATTTTTGTTGGATAAGACAATATTTCGATTGTTCTTTTCTTTAATTTCCCACGAATAGATTGTCGCTCCTACATTTAAAAAAGTAATTTTTTGGAAACTGTTTTCTAAAACAAATTTTTTCATGTTTTCACCTCGGTCCTCTAAAGTATAACAAATAAATAGCAACTACATCGCGACTAAAATCAACAAATAATAAGTGATTGCACTAAAAAGAGGAACGGTAAAGTTATCAATGCCGTACGGTCCATAATATTCAAAAACGGCCGTCACAAGTGCAATGATCGGTGCAAAATAGATAAACCTTAATCCATTGAAAATCAAAACAACGACACTTGCCACGATTAGACTTGTAATAAACATCGTAAGGAACCCGATGAGTGTCTTGTTAGATTGTTGTTTGTTATATTTACGACCAATGATTCCGGCAATTCCATCACCGTAACCTAAAAGTAGAGCCCCTAAAAGACCAACATAGGGTAGCTCGAAAAAGTAATTAGAAATGACTATCAGTATCGCAAGCGATAAGGGATATACAATTGTGCCAATCTCTTTTTGGTCGTCACGCTCGATTGCTTTGACAATTTTATAGCGATAGGACAAGAAATTGAGCATCATAAAAATAAGCGGTGGGATGATTGCAATCAGGACATCTTCTTTGTTAGGTAACATAAAGAAGGGGATAAAATAATAATTAGCAAAGAGAATATGAATTATTTTTCTTGTTAGATACCGAGGTACTTTACCTTTGTAGTCTAAAATTAATGCAATCCCAAAAACGGTGACGATAAATAGGCCAGAAATAATTATATAGAGAAAATAATATAATGCTTGTGGCATATAATCTCTTACCTGCGCCGCTTTTTGCTAGCCCTTATTATGAAATAGATAGTTAAGGTGATGGCGCCAAGCAAATACATGCCAAGAACGGGAATTAATAAAATCGCGATAAAAACGAATAGGAGTCCGCTACCAAAAAATGACGTCCGTTCAGGATTGGCATCAGTCGATAATCGAAAGGTTAATTCTTTGTCCGGCAAGTTGTCGAGGGTCAGTTCATAACCTGTATCAGTTTTACTAAATTTGGTTAGACTTGATTCTATTAGGAAAAAGTCAGTATTTATTTTAATTGTTAGATTTGAAAACGAACTCCAAGTTGAGGCTGGGCTCAGCAAATATTCAAAATCAAAAACTGGTGGTTTATAATTGGTGGATATCGTTGGAAATAGTGGGGCTACCACCTCATTAGTAACACTTTGGTGCGCGCCAATAATTAAATCGTAATCATACCACGCAAGCAACTGATATCTAAGATCGAACACTGTCATATTTGTGAATCTGTTGAGGGGTCGGTCAAGAAAATTGTCGTTGAGTTTATCTAAAATAGCATTTTTATAATCACTAGCACTAACGACCCCTTCATCATCGTAATAACGATAAGCAAGTTCATCAAAATCAACCATCCGCTTATCTAGCATCGTTACAGTTCCTGTATATTCATTAGCTTTATAGGAGTCATCGACAAATCTAATGTTGTGTTCTAGTTGGGGGAAATCCTCAGCAAGAAAATAAACCGTAAAGGCGACTTGATTGGTAACATATAAGGAAATTTGTTTACTTTGATCTGTTACTTTGGAAGATTGATAATTTTGTGCGATTACTCCTCCGCTAAAGTTGGTTGGTAAATCAATGATAATTGTCCGTTGATACGAATTATATTCCGGCACGTAACTACTATTGATTTTTAACGTATAAGCAAATATTTGTAAGTCCTCATTATAGTAATCATCACTTTTAAACCCATCATGAATTAGGTC
>Ga0265295_1007786_pt1 | contig 12155 bp, 10 predicted proteins | sample Munlansysbiofilm_FD_192503 | JGI IMG/M metagenome (GOLD analysis project Ga0265295, IMG submission 192503) | Leachate microbial communities from a municipal landfill in Southern Ontario, Canada - Methane capture system biofilm | ecosystem: Engineered > Solid waste > Landfill > Unclassified ... | reverse complement strand
TGGTACATTAATATTTCAGATTCATTCAAATTCATACCTGAACCCTCCTGATTTTTCACGAATTTCATCTCCCGGTTCATGTGATTTTTCAAACCATTCCGAAAGCTCCGACGCCAATCTTTTCATCTCATATCATAGCACGGCCGAGAAGGTCTTTTTCATTCATGAATCGACATTTTAATAGGAAATTTGTTTTTCAAATCCGATATATGCACCAAAAGGAATTTCTTATTTCATATGAGATTCGTTTCTGTACAATCCCTATGAGTTGCCCGATATCTGTCCGTCTGTCTGTCTTCCGGGCAAAGTTCTTGTATCAACTGTTCCGAATCAATGTTCTTCACCGTTCTCCCGGACATTTGGCAAAGCCTCCGCCCTCTCCAGCATAAAACGGTCAAAATCGCTTTCAAATAACCTGTCTTGAATAATGCGGTATTTTTCAAACTCTGTTTCGGCGTGCAGCTTGGCCTGCTCTGCGCTCACCTTTCCGGGACCGGTCAGCAATTCTCTGCCGTTGAACTCCAAAAAGCCATCCAAGCGTTTTGCCCAATCCGCCATGCTCATTGGGATTTTGCGCTCGGCTTGCAACTCGGCGTAGTCCAAATACAGCGATACGATGCGTTCCAGATAGCGCATTTCCTCATCGTTCAAATAATTCTTTGCCACCGTGACGTCGGATTTCAATATTTTGCCATCCGGCGCAGTCTCCCAAGTGACCAGTCCCATATGCTCTTTTTTAGTGTTCGCGCGCTCTGCAATCAACTCGGCGGCGGTATGGCGATGCACAGCCCAATGCATTTTATTCTGCACTGTCCGGAAAAACAGAGCGGTCATCCCGGAACTTTTATCATAATCAAAAGCGGTGGCGTACAAGTCGGTCACCTTTTGGTAGAACTTGCGTTCCGAAAGGCGAATCTCACGGATCTGCTGTAACTGACGGTCAAAGTATTCGTCTGTAAACATATGTCCCTTTTTCAGACGTTCGGTATCCATCGTCCAGCCTTGAATGGTGTAATCCTTTACGATTTGTCCCGCCCATTTGCGAAACTGCACGGCGCGGTCATTGTTAATCTTAAATCCGACGGCAATAATGGCCTGCAAATTATAGTGCATGGTTTTGTACTGCTTGCCGTCGGCGGCAGTTATTAAGTATTTCTTAATAACTGAAACGGCATCCAATTCGCCGTCATCAAAAACAGTTTTCAAATGCTGATTTATGGCGGCAACTGTAACATCGTATAGTGTTGCCATCATTTTTTGAGTCAGCCATATGTTTTCATCCTCATAACGCATCTCCATACTCTCTTTGTTGTTGCCGGCAGCGGCAACAAAGGTGAGATACTCCGCCGCCGAAGAGCGGACGATGTTAACTTTTTTCTTTTCGTTATTCCTGCCTCCGCCTCGATTTCTGCTGTGATCCTGTCCGGTACGGTGCGGCTTTGCAAGTTCCTGTTCTTTCCTGTTATCCGTCATGTTCTTTTCCCCGTTTCTCTTTGCGGTTCCCCGTCCCAATTTTCAATTAAAGAATTTGAATTTGTTTTTCAAATCCGATATCTGCGCCGTTTTGTTTTGCCGTTGTTAAACCTTTTTGAATGATATTGTCCGTTTAATTATTAAAAAACATCTTATTCAACAAAAAGGAATGGCTTATTTCATATGATATTCGTTTCTATACAGTTTCTATACAATCACTATATACTATGAATTGCCGATATGTGATATTAAGAAATTTGCTTCTCTTAAAAATTCGGAAATAGATCATGACCGTAAATCTGCCGGCAAAAGAAATTTCACCCAAATCTTCCGCACCCCAATCACCCCGGTACGACGAACTCGACGTTCTCAAAGGAATCGCCGTCATCCTCATGCTTATTTACCATTTTCTTTTTGATCTCGACTATTTTAATATCAAAGAAATGCCCGCTTGGTTTTGGCCGCAGTAGCTTTACGGTTTTCCGATTACCCTCCTGTTCATATTTATCGCCGGAATCTCGCTTTCTTTGACAGCTTCAAGAACAAGCGACGCCAAAACTTTGACGAAAAAATTAATCAAACGCGGCGCCTTCCTTTTTTCAATCGGTCTTCTCATCACGGCCGTCACTTGGATTTATCCCCATGACGGCGCAATTCTTTTTGGAGTTCTTCATCTCATCGGTCTTTCAACAATTCTGGCCGTTCCTTTTTTAATCGGCATGACAAAAGAGGCGCCCCTTTTTGGAAAATATAAAAAAACATTGGCGTGGATGATTCCGCTCGTTTTTGGAATCCTTGTTATTTGGGTTTCAAAGAGCGTTGAAAAAATAAGCGGATCGATTTGGATGGTTCCTTTAGGAATTCACCCGCACGGGTTTTATACGCTCGATTATGAACCGCTGTTTCCGTGGTTTGGCGTTATTTTAATCGGAATTGCGGTCGGCGTTTGGTTGTATCCGAAAGGGAACCGGCGTTTTTCGTTGTCGTTTTGGGGAGAAAATGTGCCTCCGGTTTTGAAGTTTTTTTCTTTTTTAGGGAGGCATTCTCTTTTTGTTTATTTGGGGCATCAGCCGGTTATATTGGGTGGGTTGATGTTGATTAAAACAATCGGATTAGGGATTTATATATAATGACGAATTTATTAAAAAACTAAAAATAATGGTGGGGTCTTTACATGGGCGGGAAAGAAGCATCCAGAGGGTTTCAATATCAAACAATTATTTCTGTATTTGCAGCTTTTGAGGATAATGAATGGGATCAAATTTCTGTAGAATTTAAAACTGATGATGATAAAGTGGATATAGCATTGTTAAAAGTAAATCATATTCAAAAATCTATTCAAGTAAAATCATCTATCAATCCTTTTAAACCCGGAGATTTAATGAATTGGTTATATAAGATGGAATCTGATTTAAATAAAAAGGGTATGCCAGTTGAAGAATATGTTGTTCATCTAGTTGGGGCATATACTTCAAATGTCTCAGAACTAATTAAAGCTTTTAAAAAATATAATGAACAACAAGATCTATATTTAAGAGAAGGGGGACCTTTGGAAGATTTTCAAATAGAGCGGTTTAGAAATTCTAAAATTAACATATTCCAATCACCTTTTGAAATAGTTACTTTAATGAGTATAGTTCATTCAAAAATACATAAGTATTCAGAATTAAGAGGATTGAAATTAAGTTATTCTCAAATTGATTTGATTTCACATGCAATAATTAACGTAATGTCTCAATTTTCTACTGAAGGTAAAATGGTTAGTCGCGAAGAATATGAAAAGACAATAGATGATTGGCTTTTAGAAATAAAAAATGAAATTATTAAAAAAACAAAAAAAATATCAATAAGAAGTTTTGAACGTGCAACGGAGATACATGATGAAGCTGATTTTCCAATTTGTTTATTGGATATGTTTAAAGGCAGGATGTTAGATGAAGCTTTTTCTTGGGATGATGATGTTTGCATAAAATTGGCAGATAAATTGATTCAAATTAAAAATCTTGATTTCATATATCAATTGCATCTCAACTCACATGCATCCATTGCTTTTGCTACCGGAAGATTTTTTGACAGTAAGCGTGGGATTGAGATATATCCAATACAACGAACTGCAAATCAGGGAGAACAAGTATGGAGTATAGATGAAATAAAAACGAACTACCCGTCGTTAATTATTGAATCAGTTATAATTGAAAATGTTGACCCCCAAATAATGGATGTTGTCTTAATTATAAATATTTCACATAAAATAACTGGACAGGTTGAAAAATATTTAGAAAAGAACAGAATTAAAACTAAAACTAAAATAATTTGTAAATTAGACAATTGTTCCAATACGGCCGTATTAAATGGAAATCATGCAAATCAGTTAGCAAAAGATATTCTAAATGTTTTAAATCAAAATGATATATTTAATGAATCTGCAGTTTTACATTTGTTTATTTCGGCTCCAAATAGTTTCTCATTTTATCTTGGAAGATTGTCAAGAAGTTTTGGGAAATTTATTTTATATGAATATGATTTTGAAAAATTAGGATCAAAAACGTATAGTCCGTCATTAACATTTCCAAATCCTAAATTTGATACAAAATAAAGAGGAAAACACATGGCATTAGAAACACATTTTAAAGATTTCTTACAAGAAATAAATTTAACACCAAATCAAAAAGAAGATTTGAAAATGGGTCATATAACTCTCAGAGAACGATTGATGGGTGATGATAAATTAGCACCGATAATTGTTAATGTTTTTTTACAAGGAAGTTATAAACGTTCAACCGCAGTTAGACCAAAAAACGGCAATAGATCCGATGTAGACATTATTGTCGTAACTAACATTGATCCAGAAAAATTCACACCTCAGAAAACTTTGAACTTATTCATTCCATTCCTTGAAAAATATTATAAAGGGAAATATAGAGTACAAGGTCGTTCAATAGGTATTTCTTTGAGTTATGTAGACCTTGATATTGTTCCTACATCTGCTCCAAGTGAAATTCAAAGAAAAGAATTAGACAATTCAATTTTTAATAGTGATTTTGTTCTGGAAAATTATCAAATCACCAGTCAAGTCAATAACGAAAATCAATGGAAAAATGAACCTTTGTTAATTCCAGATAGGGAAGCCGGTGTTTGGAATAAAACAAATCCTTTAGAGCAGATAGATTGGACACGTAAAAAGAATCAAAGTACAAACGGGCATTATATCCAAGTCGTTAAATGTTTAAAATGGTGGAGGAAAGAACAATATCCGGATATGAAGCATCCAAAAAGTTATCCATTAGAACATTTTATTGGCGAATGCTGTCCAGATGGAATCAAATCTGTTGATGAAGGGATTGTTAAAACTTTAGAAAATATTGTTAACTATCATCCTCGCAAGCCTGTGTTACCTGACCGCGGTGTCCCGGAACACGATGTCTTTGGCAGAATTACAGATGAAGAATATAACGAATTTTATGACACAGTATGTGTTGCTTTTAAAATAGCTCGCAAAGCATTTGATTCTGATTTTGATGGCGGTGTAAAGGGATGGGGGGAATTATTTGGAAATAAATTCCCGCTTCCTAAAACATCTGTTGGTGGATACACGCCACGTAAAGAGAAAACAGAAGAAATTCCAGAAAGGCGATATGCATAATGGAATCCGAAACTTTTGAAAGAATTAAACAAGATCGCAGAATGATTGATTCTCTTTCAAATGTCCAAATACTCAAGGATACTTGTTGGGATGAACATTGCAAAAAATGGTATTTGAAGATTTCAATTGAGATAGAACAAGAATCTGAACATATACCAAAAATAACAAATTGGTATATTGTTTTAGATTCAAATTATCCAAACGGAGTCGTTGAAATATTTCCGGATGTCGAAAATGGAATTACTGCAACATTTCAACACCAAAGCAATAATTTTCCTATTGAAAAAAATGAATTATGGAAAAAAGGTAAGTTGTGTTTAAATACAGATATTTCTTCTTTAAAATTCATTAATACAGACAATGGAAGCAATCCAATATTATGGAATATAAAAAGAGCAATAAACTGGTTAACAGCTGCTTCTACAAATTCTTTGGTTAATAATAAGTCTTTATTTGAATTTCCGGAATACATAGAGGATAATAATGATTTATTTGTATTTTCAGAAGATGAAATGTCTTTCACCCAATGGAAAGAGATAGATGAAAAATATGGGATTGCATGGTTGGGTATTTACAAAGAAAATCCAAAAATCTATTTTGTGAAAAGTTTTGATACAACCGCTAGTACATCTACCTATGTAGTAGAATGGGGTGATTTTTTTAAACAGAATTTTCCAATTGAAAAAGCTGCTTGGATTTTGTTGGATGAGATTCCGGTTTTAAATGTCTGGCAATCTCCGTGTACATATGAAGAATTAGAACAATGTTTTACACGGCAGTGTATCAGTCTTGAAAAATGTTTAGATGCACTATCTCCTGAATTAAGAGATGAAAAAGAACACATACTTTTAATAGGGTTTCCCATTCCAAAATATTATGGTAGTAAAAATGAAAACATTACATGGAAAGCATTATGGTTGCCAAAATTAACTAATTATAAAAGAGTTAGAGATAATGAAAAAAGTTTAAGACAGTTTGATAAACAATTTGTTTTCAAAAGTGAAATGCCTTTAAATTGGATAAAATCTGAAAATTGGAATTTATCACAAATTTCTCAAAGAGGAAAATTAAATCAAGAAATCGTTTTTAAAAAAACATTAATAATTGGGGCTGGATGCGTTGGATCAACATTATCTGAATTGTTAGTTCGGGCAGGTATGTGTGATTTAACAATCATTGATAACGATAATTTTATGGCAGGAAATTTGTGTCGGCATACTTTAGGGTTAATTGATATTGGGAATAATAAATCAGACCAATTAAGTGAAAGATTGAATCGTATAAACCCTCATACGAAAGTTACAAGTTTAAATTTTATGATAAATTCAGATGTCATAACAACTGCAGACACTAATCAAAAAATCGATTTATCGCTTTTTGACATAATTATTGATTGTTCCGGTAGCTCAAAAGTTCTAAAATTATTGGAAGAATATAGTGCAAAAACCGGTTTTAAAGAAAATATTATTTTGGCTTCAGTATCCTTAAGTCTTGAAGCCCAATATTTATATTTGGGATTATGGAAATCAAATCCAATATGTGTAAATACATTCATAAATATTATTTCCGAATATTTTAATCAAGACGAATTAAAATATAGTGAATATGAGTTCCCAAGAGATGGTACTGGATGTTGGACTCCAACATTTCCTGCAAGAATTGATGATATTTGGTCAATTGTTTCAACTGCAGTTAATGCAATTGAGACATTTATAATATCTAATTCATTTATTCCTTCAACTAGTGATATATTAATTTTTGAAAAAACATTTCATGAAAATTATTTTAATGGATATCATTTAAAGAGGGTTGGATGATGAATTACTTCTTTGAAAGTCGATGTAATAAATTTGGGGTAATCTTATCACATTCTGTTTATGGCAAAATAATTGGTGAATGTCAAAGATCTGGAAAAATTGAAACCGGGGGAATTTTGATTGGATTTTATTCTGAGGATATGAATAATGCTATTATTACAGTTGCCACTAATCCTACCGAAGACTCGAAAAGTTACAAAACCTCTTTTTTACGAGGAACAAAAAAACTACTAGAAGTACTTGATAATTACTGGGAGCTGGGGGAATATTACATTGGGGAATGGCATTTTCATCCCGGTTTTTCACCAAACCCAAGTAATATAGATATTATGCAAATGAAACAATTAAGTACGAATAAAAAACTTAAATGTTCCGAACCGATTTTGTTAATTGTTGGACAAGATTCAGAATCAAATTGGTTATTAAGTATACATATTGTCACAAAAAATGAAACTATTAAACTTATTCAAATAAATAAAAAAATCTAATTTTTATCTTACCTATCTTCAATCAAGAAGTCATGAAATTCAAGCATTTTCTTGGTCTGTTGTTAATACTATATTCTACACTTTTAATTTCTATAGTTATCTCCGCGAAATTTGTACCTTTCGGAAAAAATCTTCTTATTATTCCATTCGTATTTTCTACTGTTCCTTTTTCCCAACTATAATAGGGATGACAGAAAAATGTATCAAATCCCAAATCATGCAGTCGTGTATGCGCCGCATTTTTTGTTCCGTTATCGAATGTCATTGTATTTCTCAATTCCATAGAAAACGTTTTAAGGGTTTGGGTTTTATGTTCATTGGAAAGAGCTTCTATCCAGATACGAGCATTTAATAAGAGATGGTGATATTATTTTTATATTCATAGATTGAAGATATTTTTACAGTTATTAAAACAGAAGAGTTACCCCCAAATATAAAAATTAGAATGTTATGGAATTACGAAAAATGAATAAATTGTGGTTTTGGTACAATTGTAAAACACTATAATTTATAATGGAATTAAATATTACTTCTTTTGGTATTAAATCAGAAACGTAGGCGTTATTTATTTGTTTCAACCTTATCTTGTATCTATATATATTTATTAATTTTTTCCGATAGTATAAAATAGGTATATAATGATTAATTATATCATGATTGAAAAAGTCATGATTCATGAATTTAGAAAATTCAAAAATATTGAAGTTCCTCTTGGAAAACGAATAACTGTAATTGCTGGAAAAAATGCTACTCAGAAAACGACATTATTGGGATTAATTTCACAACCATTTAGTTTAACAAAACAAGATGATTATTCTAAATTCCCTACATTAATGGGAACTAGATTTGAATCACCAATGAATCTAAGATTCAAATTTTCTCCTAAATACGATAAACCTGGAAAACATCGTTGGGACTTATATTTTTCAGATAATAGTGTTTACAACGGAGTCTATCCTGTAAAAAGTGAAGCAAGATCAGACGGTAAAATTCGATTTTGGAATGCACAAAGTCGAGCTAAAGGTTCAGGATATGTGCAATTACCGATTATATTTCTAAGCCTTAAAAGACTCTTTCCACTGGGAGAGGATGATAAAGTTAATTTTGAATCTCGTGATCTTACAGATCAAGAAAATGATTTTTTCATTCATAATTATAAAGAAATTTTAATAATGATGGAAGAAGTTAAAAAACCCGATTTTCTATTATCTTCAAATAAAAAAACGATGATTTCTGGAACTGATAAATATGATGCATATGGTGTTTCTGCGGGACAAGATAATATTGGTCAAATATTGATGGCTATTCTTTCGTTCAAAAGACTCAAAGAGAAATTTCCGGATGATTATAAAGGAGGCCTTTTATTAATTGATGAACTTGATGCAACATTGTATCCAGCCTCTCAAGAAAAATTGTATGATAAATTAAACAGATTTGCAAGTGATTTAAATTTACAAATTATTGTAACAACTCATTCAATGGATATTTTAAAATGTGCACGGAAAAATATTGCAGATAGAAATACAGAAGATACAAAAATTCTTTATCTTCGTACAGTAAACGATAATATTCTCATTGATGTTAATCCCACTATTCCTGATATGGAAAATAATCTCAAGGTTTTGGCAGAGAAAAAGCCTTTAAATGAAACAAAAATACATATTTATTGTGAAGATGCAATTGGGTGTTTATTTTTAAAAGCACTGTTGGGAAATCGCCAAGGTACGCAAAATCTTTCAAATATAGTGGAATTTATAGATGTAAATATTGGTGCTGAACAATTAAAAGACTTAATTCATCGAAAAATCCCTGAATTTTTAAATAGTCTTATTGTTTTGGATGGCGATAAAACAAATCCTAAAAAATATAAAAATGTAATATTACTCCCAATACCTAATAAAAAAATATATCCTGAGAAATTATTTTATGACTTTTTGTGGAAACTTGATGAAACAGATGAATTTTGGGATAACAGCATTTCGGGTTATAGTAAAGTTGTTTGTTTTAAAGATTGTAATGATGAAATAAATCCCGAAAAAATTAAATCTTGGTTTTTAAAACAAAAAGATAATGGAAATTGGGGGAGAGCAGCATCAAGAATGTTTAATCGTTGGAAAAAAGATAATGAGGATGAAGTGCGAAGAGTACAATCTGAATTTATTACTGCATATAATTTATTGGCAGAAAAAATTGGTATTGACTTAATACTGAAATAATTTTATTAACAAGGTTTTAGACATGGCAGAAGTTAAAAAAATATTAGATTTACAATTAGATTCTCAAAATCCTCGATTTTTTGATGGAGATAAAATTCGATCTGAACCTGAAATTATTAAATACCTTTTAGATTATGAAGAAATAATCCCTCTTGCAAATGAAATAAATGATTATGGCAGTCTTCTTTTAGGAGAAAGATTGATTTGTACAATTGAAAATGGAAAATATGTTGTTCTTGAAGGAAATAGAAGATGTACGGCATGTAAATTATTGTTAAATCCCAAACTAATTCCTTCTGAATTTAAAAATAATTTTCCTCATATTAAAAAAGAAACACGAGATAATATCGAAGAAGCAGAAATAGATATTATTACATCCAGAGATGAAGCTGCCTATGTATTATCTAAAAGACACATTGATGGACCTAAAAAATGGGGTGCGTTTGAGAAAAAAAGATTTCATGTTTATCATTATGAAAGAACTAAAAAATTAAAAAATGTAAAGAGTTTATCAGGTTTTTCGGAGCAAACAATTCGTGAAGATTGCAAAGATTATCATTTCTATCAAATGTTTAAAGAAAATTTTATATCTCATTATCCTAAATTTTCCATTCCCGAAGATGATAAACCGACATTTATCTGGGACCGTTTATTTCGGTTCTTAAATCCATTTTTAGATTTTTCATTTGATAATAATTATAAATTAATAATTCCTGAAGAAAGTAATCAAAAAAAGCTTTTTTTAGAAGTGTTAAGTGATTTTGGAAACTTGTATTGGGATAAAAAAATATTAAATTCCAGAACGGCGAATAAAGATATAGATTTTAGAAAATTATTAATGAAATATCCTTCAATTGAAAAAAAACTTCATACATATCACAATAAGTATATCTTAAAAATCAATGAAAAACCAAACACGAATTCTAATTCGACACCACAAAATACAAATGGTGATAATAAAACAGGAGAAACAAAAAAAACGAGTAATGCTGAAACCAAAAAAACAGATTCGAAAAATACACACGCAGATGAAAAACCTCCAAACACAACACCTGCTCCTAAAACAAATACATCAAGAGGTGATATGTATGGAAACAGTGTTCATAGAAATACATTTTTACCAAAAGGATTTAACATAAATTTGTCTCCTGAAGCAAACAGTTTGACAATTGAATTGTCTTCATTGAAAGTCACGGATTTTAAAATATTATCTGCAACTATGATTCGGCCATATTTTGAGGCGTGTATTAATGGATTTTTGGGAACAAAAGATGGTCATATTCCAAATAAAATCGATAAAGTAATTTCCATATTAACTCATGATGATTTTGGTATGAATGTTCAAGAGTATATAACTTTTAAAGAGTTGATAACAAAAGGAGAGAAGGCGCTAATTACTTATGCTGAGAATGGCAATTGTAAAACAGGACCATTACTTACTGAATTAAATATGTCTACACATAATGGTGTATTTAATTTTGAAATACATCGAGCAAATTTGGATGGCATTATCCTTAAAATTATTTTAGCTATGAATAAAAATAAAAATCCGTAAGGTATCAAAATGCGATCAATTTCACCATTAAGGTATCCGGGGGGAAAAGCAAAACTTACTCCCTATATTCAATCCTTAATTTCATTAAATGATTTAGTCGGATGTGAATATGTAGAACCATATGCGGGCGGTGCTTCTGTTGCACTGTCTTTAGTAATGAATGGTTCAGCCTCTACAGTTCACATTAACGATTTTGATCGCAGAATATATGCATTTTGGTATTCTATTCTAAATAATTGTGATGAGTTTTGTGACAAAATTGAATCTATTCCAATCAATATTGAGGAATGGAATAAACAGAAAAGTATTTTGAAAAATTTTGAAGAATATGATCTTTTCGATATTGGTTTCTCTACATTCTTTTTAAATCGCACAAATATTTCCGGAATCTTAAAAGCCGGAGTTATCGGTGGCCAGTCACAGCAAGGGAATTGGAAAATAGATGCTCGTTTCAATAAAAAGAAATTGATCAAAAAAATTCAAGAAATTCATAATTATAAAAAAGGAATTAAAGTATACAATCAAGATGCATTAGATTTTATAAATCAAATACATTCTTCTGTTCCTGTTCAAAATTCATTTTATTATTTAGATCCGCCATATTATAACAAAGGTCAACAACTGTATCTGAACTTTTATCGACCGGAAGATCACAGCAATATTTCTTCATTGTTAGAAAATCTGGACGATACATATTGGATTGTTTCATATGATAATGTTGATCAAATCAAAAATCATTATTCTAAATTCCGGCAACAAGAATATTGTTTAAATTATTATGCCGGCAAAGCTACCGTCGGTAAAGAAATTATTATTTATTCTGATACTTTAAAAAACCTATCTTCAATCAAGAAGTGCATAATCGCATGACTTCAATAGCAGTCATGTAATTCAAGCATTTTCTTGGTCTATTATTCAACATATTTTCTACTATTTTTATTTGTTCCGGCGTTACTTCCGAGA
>Ga0265295_1007784_pt1 | contig 12156 bp, 9 predicted proteins | sample Munlansysbiofilm_FD_192503 | JGI IMG/M metagenome (GOLD analysis project Ga0265295, IMG submission 192503) | Leachate microbial communities from a municipal landfill in Southern Ontario, Canada - Methane capture system biofilm | ecosystem: Engineered > Solid waste > Landfill > Unclassified ... | reverse complement strand
ATAAATTAAAAACAAAAAGCAAAAAACAAAAGCAAAATAAAACAAAAGAACAAAAGCAAATTCCTGAAAAACAAAGAAGAGTCTTGTAATATAAAAAATAAAAGAAAACAAGAAAAAAATTAAAAAATCTCAAAAAACCTGCCTGTACCAAGCTTGTGTATTTTCATCAGGTTTGTGGAACCGCGGGCTTCAACAGGTGTTCCCATAATAATTACAACAACATTGCCGCGCTTTAACCCTGACTCCAGCAGCATCTGTTCTGTGGTTTCAATCTGCTGCTCCATGCTTTCCAGTTCTGGAATGGTTCTGGTATGTACTCCCCAGTAAAGCGACAGTTTGCGTTGTATTTCCGCCGACACCGTAAATGCAATTATCGGAATCGGTGGTCTGAATTTTGAAATAAGTGTCGCTGTACTGCCTGATTTTGTAAAAACTGCAATAGCCTTGGCTTTTAGACTGATGGCAGCACGACAGGCTGCTTCCCCCACTGCCTGGGCAATGCTTGGTGTGGGTGAAACCGGTGTATCTGTAAGACTACCGTAACCAGCCATCTCCACATCCCTGGCTATATGCACCATGGTTTCAACCGCCTGTACCGGAAAGCGTCCTGCCGCTGTTTCTCCTGAAAGCATAACAGCATCAGTGCCATCCACAATTGCGTTGGCAACATCAGAGGTTTCTGCGCGGGTTGGTCGCGGATTAGCCATCATGGATTCAAGCATCTGGGTGGCAGTTATAACCGGCTTACCTGCCTCATTACAGGCCTTGATGATTTTTTTCTGGATAAGAGGCACTTTTTCCGCGCGCATTTCCACGCCAAGATCACCCCTTGCAACCATCACTCCATCGGTAACTTTCAAAATTTTGTTGAAATTTCGTAAAGCCTCCGGCTTTTCAATTTTGGAGATAACCGGAATATCTTTTCCGGCTGCGTAAATGTGTCGTTTTATATTTTCAACATCTTCGTGGGTACGTACAAAAGAAAGCGCAATGTAATCAACATCTTCCTTCAGGCAAAAATCAAGATCATCCAGGTCCTTATCTGTTAGGGAAGGGGCAGAAACCCGTACTCCGGGCAGGTTGATACCCTTATTATCTTTAAGCAGCCCGCCATTTATCACCAGGCAGCGCACTTTTTCTCCTTCAATGGCCAAAACTTTCAACTCAAGCAGACCATCGTCCAGCAGTATCTGGGCTCCTGGCATTACATCTCGGGGCAGCTCGGTATAAATAGTGGGAATCACACCGTCTTTACCTTCAATGTTATCAGTGGTGATAACCACCTGATCGCCTTTTTTCAGCAACATGCCTTCGCCAGCCATTTTGCCAGTGCGTATTTTGGGACCTTGCAGATCAGCCAGTATTCCCACTTGTCTGCCATGTTTGGCTGAAATCTCACGTATGGCCTTAACCATATACCGTTTATCATCCTGGGTGCCGTGGGAGAAATTAAGGCGAAACAGGTCAACACCGGCATTGATCAGACGTTCCATCACCTCCCTGCTGCTGCTGGAGGGACCCAGTGTTGCCACAATTTTGGTTTTTCTTTTTTCACGATTCATGCAGAGTTATCCTCATGTATTCATTTAATCTAAAAATTTAACCTACACTTTACTATACAACACCAGCGCAGCCTCTTTCATCACCTCTGAAAAAGTAGGATGGGCATGCACCATATAGGCAATATCCCGTGACGTGCCATTAAGTGTCATAACTGCCACAGCTTCGGCAATCAGGTCAGAAGCACGGGGACCAACAATATGCACACCCAGTAAACGATCTGTTGTTGCATCTGCAATAATTTTTACAAAGCCATCGGTTTCGCCAAAAGCCCTTGCCCGCCCATTATTCATAAAGTTGAAAAGTCCGGTTTTGTACGGGATTTTAGCGTGCTTTAGCTGCTCTTCACTCTGCCCGACAGATGCTGCTTCCGGTGCGGTATAAATAACCGCAGGGATGCAGCCATAATTTACAGCAACATCTTTGCCAGACATCCGCTCCACAACCACAATCGCCTCTTCAGATGCTTTGTGCGCCAGCATCGGACCAGCAACAATATCACCTATGGCATACAGGTTTGCCAGATTGGTCTGGTAATTTTCATCAACTTTGATTCTGCCATTATCCAGCAACTGTACGCCAAGCTTTTCAAGCTCAAGGTTCTTCAATACCGGACAACGACCAATGGATACAAGGACTGCATCACAATCAATTTCATGTTCTTCTTCATATTGTTTGTAGCAAAGTTTAAGCCCGTCGTCCTTTTCTGCGGTACCAAGCACAACCGCACCGGTTTTTACGTTTATCCGCTGTTTTTTCAGGGAGCGTTGCAAACCTGTTGCCACCTGCTTATCCATATTTGGTAAAATTTCCGGCAGCATTTCAAAAACTGTAACCTCTGCCCCCAGCCTGCGCCAGACCGACCCCAGCTCAAGCCCGATGGCACCGGCACCCACCACCACCAGATGCTTTGGTACCTTATCAAGCTCTAAAGCCTCACGGGAGCTGATCACAGTTTTGCCATTAAACGGCAAGCCAGGTAGCGGCACCGGCTCGCTGCCGGTTGCAAGCAGCACTTTTGCTGCAAAAATAATTTTTTTGTCACCATTGGCATCGGTTATCTGAACCTGATGTATGCCCTCGGCATCTGCACCAAGCAGACTGGCAGTGCCTGTTATCTGCTGCACCTTATCTTTTTTAAACATGTAGCTGATGCCATCAGCCAACCGCTTGACCAGCTCGTCCTTTCGAGCCATCATCTTGTGCAGATCAAGTTGTGGCGTTCCAACTTCTATACCGTGGTTGCTGAAGTTGTCCCTTGCCAGGGCAAAGTATTCACTGGAATCAAGTAATGCCTTACTGGGAATACAACCCTCATTAAGGCATACCCCGCCCAAAGCTGCCCGCTTTTCCACCACCACAACCTTCATCCCCAGTCCGGCTGCCCGTAAAGCAGCCAGATACCCGCCAGGTCCTGCCCCTATAACCACCAGATCAAACTTTTCAGACATTAGTTGCCTCCCCTTGCCGGATCGGGTCTTTTACAAAAGCCGATTCTTTTTCCAGCCATTTGTACCATATATCCAGCCCGTCCCCTTTGGTGGCAGAGGTTTCAATAATCTGCAAATTATGGCCAACCTGATCTGCGTATTGCCTGCATTTTTGCAAATCAAAGTCAAGGTACGGCAGCAGGTCGGTCTTGTTCAGCAGCATCAGGGACGAGTTGTGAAACATTTGGGGATATTTCTGTGGCTTGTCCTCCCCTTCTGTTACTGAAAGCACCACAACTTTATGATGTTCACCCAGATCAAAAGCTGCCGGACAGACCAGATTTCCCACATTCTCGATAAATAAAATATCCAGATTATCCAGATCAAAAACTTCTGTGGCATGCATTACCATATGGGCATCAAGGTGGCAACCGGCACCGGTATTAATCTGCTTTACCGGCACACCGGTTGCAGCGATGCGGCAGGCATCATTATCTGTTTGCTGATCCCCTTCAATTACTGCACAGCGCAAATATTTTGAAATATCCAGCAATGTTTTTTCCAGAATAGTTGTTTTACCCGAACCTGGAGAAGAAACAAGGTTGAGTACCAAAATCCCTTTTTCCCTGAAAAGTGCCCTGTTAAATGCAGCCAGGCGGTTGTTTTTGGCAAGCAGGTCTTCTTCAATTATTATTTTTCTGGTTTTATCTGTTTTGTGCTGATGGGAGTTATTGTCATGGTCATGTTCATGGCTATGACTATGATGGTGATCGTGACTGTGCCCTGATGTCGGGCTGCATCCGCAGCTTATACACATGGGATAAGGCTCCTTTCCTGTTGTAATATCAAAAAATATCCGGAAACTTGTATTGCCATACATAATGTTTTAGCTATATTCTTTGTTACACTAATGCACAGAAAAATCCAGAATCCTTTCCAAACGGAAACAAGCCATGCGTATCACAACCAAACTATATATGATTATCAGCCTGCTGCTGCTTGTCCTTTTCTTTTTCCTTACCTGGAACTCATACCGCCACAACATGGCCATGATGCTACAGGAATCAGTTGAAAAGGCGCGTACCATCGCAAAACAGGCTCTGGCAACCAGTGAATATCTGTCTGCAACTGTTGAAAACAGCCAGCTGGAGCAAAACTACAAGCTGGTACCACAAGTTGCAACCACAAATATAATGCGACATTTAACTGATGGTACACCCTATTATGTCCGCCAGATTTCAAACCGTTACCGCAACCCTGCCAACAAGCCTGATAACTATGAGCTAAAAAAGCTTAATCAGCTTGCTAACGATGATAACCATGAACAGTTTGAAATAGTTAAACTGGGCAGCACAGAAACCTTGCGCTACCTGCTGCCGATGACGGCAAACAGCTCCTGTCTTGGCTGCCACGGCAGCTTTGAAAAGGCCCCGCGTTTTGTGCAGCAGCATTTTCCAAAGGGGCACAGTTCTTACGGTTACAGCCAGGGTGAACCGATTGGTGCCATCTCAATCTCCATACCGCTTGATGAACTGCGATCTCTGATTGCAAACAACCTTTTCAAGGAGCAGATAATACAGGGAGCCGTACTGCTGCTGGTACTTTTTGCAGCCGGGCGGTTAATTCATGTGACAGTGCTTTCACCGGTGTCCAAAGTGGCAAAAGGGATTGCCAGTGTTACCCGTACCGGCACCTTTGCAACACCTATTACAACAAAAAGCAAAGGTGAAATAGGCAACCTTGTGGAGTCTTTTAATGAACTGATGCTGGAGTTGGAACGCAGAACCAGACAAAGGACTGAAGCAGATGAGCGTTATCGTAATTTCATTGAAATTGCCATTTCACCCATTGTAACTTTTTTACCCGATGGCAAGATTGTGATTACCAATAAAAAGGCAGAAAAACTGCTGGGACTGGAGAAAGAAGAGCTACTGGGGCAGGCTATTTTTGATTTTATGAAAGAGCCGGAGGAGTTAAAACAAGGCATTGCAGATTATCTGGCTGATGGCAGAAGCCAGATACTTGGTGTCGCCAGCAAGCAGACCTTGCGTGATCTTTGTGGGCATTATTTTGAAGTGGAAATGGTGATATCGGTATCGCAAAGCAGGCAAGAAGCCATGTTTACCGCTATTTTACGCCAGCTTGGACAACAAAAAACAGATAACAAGTAGCGGCAGTTTAATAGATAATGATATAGCCATGCTCTTCTGCTATCTTAACCACCTCGTCACGATCTTTGATCCGGTATTTTTTACCTTCAAGCGTAAAAAGATACCCGTTATCCTCTTCAACCAATGATTCAAGCAATGCTTCAAAAGTTGCAGTTTTAATCATAATCAGCGCCCCATAGCCAAACAGTTTTTATTGGTTTGATTTATATATATTACAAAACTTTGAAAAGGATAGAAAATGAATAAAAGCGGTTTAAGGCAGCTATTTTTACAGATTTTGCTGTTATGCCTGGTTGCAATCCCTGCCCTGGCAAGCGACAACACCATATATGTCATAAAAAAAGGTGATACACTTTGGGGGTTGTCCGAACGCTTTCTGAATGATCCGATGTACTGGCCTGATCTTTGGTCAAAAAACCGCGATATAACCAACCCGCACCTTATTTATCCGGGGCAGCGGGTGCGTTTTGTTGATGGCAAGCTTGAAATAATGCAAAAGGAGGACGCAGTTCCTAAGGCATCAGCACCAAAAGTTGTGGAACAACCAGCCGAAGAGGTTGCCGAGGAACGCACTTTTACAGTTTATGGTAATGAAGGTGGTCTGTTTGAAGAAGAAATACAGGCATCCGGCATAATTGTTGGTGGGCAGCACGGCAGAGAGCTGATAGGAGAAGAAGATACTGTATTTACCAACATCGGCAGCAACAAGCAGGCCACCGAAGGAGAACAGTATACAATTTTGCGCAGCACTGAAGAAGTTTATCATCCGTTTACAGAAGAAAAACTGGGCAGACGTGTGCTGCCCCTTGGTGTTTTGCAACTTACCAGAGTAGCTGCTGATGGCTCACGGGCAATCATCACCAAATCCTATCGTGAGATAGCCAGGGGAGATATGCTGATACCCCATCAGGATTTTGAGCGTAAGGAAATATCACTTAAAGCGAGCGAGCAGGAATTAAGCGGATATATTGTTGAAAGCTATACAGGCAACAACGCCCTGGCAGCCGGTGATGTGATTTATCTTGACCTGGGCACTGAACATGGCGCAGAAGAAGGCAACCTGCTCTATATTGTGCGGGATGTAAGCATTAAAAAAAGTTTTAAAGAATCAAAAACCGTTGCAGAGTATCTGTTCCAGGAAAACCGCTATCCGCTTGATGTTATTGGTGCTGTGGTGATTATTAAAACCGGAAGACGCACCTCCACCGCGTTAATAGTCAAGAGTATTGATTCTGTTTTCAAAAACGAGCAGGTTTTGAGCACACCACATTAGACAGCGACAGGTTTTGGAGGCAGCTGACAGTTGGATAAATTTTCATGGATAGCGTTAAGGGCAGCTGATGGCGTAGGTCCTGTCCTTTTCAGACGTCTGCTGGAGAGGTTTGAGACACCTGCCAATGTCTTGGCAGCCTCACCACAGGAGCTGCAAAGTATAAAAGGGATGAGTCCAGCCACCTGTGCAGCAATACTGGGCAGCAGTTGCCAAAATTTTGCCGAGCAGGAATGCAGAAAACTGGAGCAAAGCAACATCCGGCTTTTAACCTTTCTTGATGCTAGCTACCCCCGTCGGCTACTGGAAACCGGTGATGCACCGCCACTTTTGTACTTGCGCGGTGTTATCCCGAGCTGGGATCCGGCCGTTGCTGTGGTTGGCTCAAGGCAGGCAAGCCGCACTGGACTAAAAGCAGCAGAGCAACTTTCGGCAGAACTTGCCGAAACAGGCGTAATGATTGTTTCCGGACTGGCAAGGGGGATAGATACCGCTGCACACCGTGGTGCTTTGCGTGGCAACGGCAGCACTGTGGCAGTGCTTGGCTGCGGCATTGATGTTCAATATCCGCCGGAAAACCGTGACCTTGCAGACCAAATTGCAGAAACCGGTGCCATAATTTCTGAATTTCCGCTGGGTACACAACCGCTGGCTGAGCATTTTCCCAGACGTAACCGGATTATCAGTGGTCTTTGCCGCGGCATACTGGTGGTGGAAGCGGCTGAAAAAAGCGGCTCACTGATAACTGCCCGCTATGCTCTGGATCAGGGGCGTGAAGTAATGGCAGTGCCTGGTCCGATCAACCTGCGTTCCTGCCGTGGCAGTAACCGCCTGATCAAACAAGGTGCGCAACTGGTTGACTGCCTGCAGGATATTCTGGATGCCCTGGCAATGGATTTAACTGCCAAAAGCCAATCAACACCTCTTTTTGATCAGCCTGCATCAGTAATTGGGCATAACTTTACCCCTCGCGAGGCAGCTTTATATGAACTTGTAGCACAGCAACCACGCCATATTGATGAGCTGACCGCCTTGCTGGAATTGACGGCTGGCGAGGTATCAGCTATGGTTCTTGGTCTTGAATTAAAAGGGCTGTTGCAACAGTTGCCCGGCTCATACTACTCACTCCCTTAAGGATTTATTCGCCATGTCACACCAGTTGGTTATTGTAGAATCACCGGCTAAAGCCAAAACAATTGAAAAGTTTTTAGGATCTGATTACCAGGTTATGGCCTCCTACGGCCATGTCCGCGCCCTGCCCAGCAAGCAAGGTTCAGTTGATATTGCCAATAATTTTGAACCGCTTTATCAGGTACTGCCAGAAAGCAGAAAACATATTGATGCCCTTAAAAAGGCTCTTAAAAATGCTGACAGGCTGCTTTTGGCAACTGACCCCGACCGCGAGGGAGAAGCGATTTCATGGCATCTGCTGGCTGCACTTGGTCTGGATAAAAAACCCAAAATACCGGTGCAACGGGTGGTTTTCCATGAAATCACCAAAGATGCCATTATCCATGCCGTTGAAAATCCTCGTGATATTGCCGGTGATCTGGTGGATGCGCAGCAGGCACGCTCTATTCTGGATTACCTGGTGGGCTTTAACCTCTCTCCGTTTCTGTGGAAAAAAATCCGCTACGGTCTTTCTGCCGGACGGGTGCAATCGGTTGCACTGCGCCTGGTCTGTGAAAGGGAAAAAGAGATCCGCGCTTTTGTGGAGCAGGAATACTGGACAATAGCCACCAAACTGCAAAAGCAGGATGGCAATCAGCTGAAAGCTTCGCTGGTGGCAGTTAACGGTAAAAAACTGGGTAAATTTGATATTCCGGATGCAGAAACAGCCGAACAGCTTAAAAACAGCATTGCCAAAGGTGCAGCAACAGTTGCAACCGTTACCCGCAAGGAAACCAAACGCACTCCACCGCCACCTTTTACCACCTCTACTTTACAGCAGGAAGCTTCACGCAAACTTGGTTTTTCAGCAAAAAAAACCATGTCCACTGCCCAGAAACTGTATGAAGGGGTTGCAGTGGGCAGCGATGGCACCGTGGGTCTCATCACCTACATGCGTACAGACAGTGTAAATCTATCTGCCCAAGCGTTGCAGGAAGCCCAAAACCTGATTACCACAGCATATGGCAAAGAATATGCCCTTAAAAAGCCGCGCTTTTACAAAAATAAATCCAAAAATGCCCAGGAAGCTCACGAAGCCATCAGACCAACCTATCTGGAAAAAACTCCTGCTGAACTGAAAAAACATTTAACTCCTGATCTGTTCAAGTTGTACGAGCTGATCTGGAAACGCACCATAGCCTGCCAGATGGCAGAAGCTTTACTGGATCAGACCTCGGTGGATATAGCTGTGCAGACTGAAACAAAAGAACAGTTTACCCTGCGTGCCACCGGTTCTGTACTGCGCTTTCCTGGCTTTATGAAGCTTTATATTGAAGGCGTGGATGATCAGGATGAAGAAAAAGAAGGCACTTTACCAGCCCTTGTTGAAGGTGAAGCATTAAAAATGCTGGAGATTCTGCCAGAGCAGCACTTCACTCAGCCACCGCCCCGTTACACCGAGGCAACTTTGGTAAAAACATTGGAAGAATACGGTATTGGTCGCCCTTCCACCTACGCCAGCACTCTTAATACATTGACAGAGCGTAAATACTGCCGCCTGGAAAAGAAGCGGTTTTTTCCGGAAGATGTGGGTATGGTGGTAAATGACCTTTTAACTGCCCATTTTGCCAAATATGTTGACTACAACTTTACTGCCAGCCTTGAAGAGCAGCTGGATCAGATTTCGCGGGGTGAAAAGCAATGGAAACCGCTTTTGCACGAGTTCTGGGAGCCATTTATCAGCCTTTTAAAGCAAAAAGAGGGTGAGGTGAGCAAAGAAAGCCTGACCACCGAAACCATTGACGAAACCTGTCCTGAATGCGGCAAGCCGCTGGCCGTAAAACTGGGTAAGAGGGGCAAGTTTATTGCCTGCACCGGCTTTAAAGAAGGCTGCAAATACACCCGTAATCTTGCAAGCAGTGCTGAAGAAGCAAAAGCAGAGCCAATAATATCTGAAGAAAAGTGTGAAAAATGTGGTCAGCCGATGCTGATTAAGGATGGGCGGTACGGGAAATATCTGGCCTGCTCCGGCTATCCGGCCTGTAAAAACATCCAGCCGCTTGTTAAGCCCCAAAGTACCGGAGTAACCTGCCCCGAGTGTAAGCAGGGCGAACTGGTTGAAAAGAAATCCCGCTATGGCAAAATGTTTTATTCCTGCAACCGCTACCCTGATTGCAAGTTTGCCCTTTGGGATTTACCTGTGCAGCAACCCTGCCCGAAATGCGGTTTTCCGCTGGTGGTAAAGAAAGTTTACAAAAGAAAAGGTGAGTTTTTGAAATGCCCTAAAGAGGGATGTGACTGGACGAGTGCATAGCCACTTTCTCTATCCGCCCTTTCAACTGACCGCAAGCAGCCGAAATATCATCACCGCGGCTGCTGCGGGTAATCACTGTAAAATTCCTGTCCAGCAGGTATTTATGAAACTGATCAATAGCTGCTTGCGTTGGCGGCACAAAATCAGCCATTTCGTGGGGGTTAAACGGGATCAGGTTGATTTTGCAAGGGATATCAGACATAAGACGCACCAGCCTTTTTGCATCATCCAGGCTATCGTTTAATCCACCAAGCAAAACATACTCAATTGTAATTTTTCTGCGTCCTGGTAGCGGAAAACGTTTAAGTGCTGCAAGCAGCTCAGCAATGGGGTAACGTTTGTTCACCGGCATAATCCTGTCGCGCAGCTCATCAGTGGTGGCATTTAATGAAACTGCCAGATTTACCGTAACCTCCCTGCCCAAACGTTCAAGCTCTGGCACAAGCCCACAAGTGGAAACCGTTACCCTGCGGCTGGAAAGCTGCAAACCATTACCATCCACCATAATCTGCAATGCCGGAATCAGATTATCCAGATTATGCAGCGGCTCCCCCATCCCCATCATGACAATATTGCGTACCTCGGCATCACGCCTTACCGCCAGAATCTGATTTACAATTTCAGCAGTGGTGAGATTGCGGGCAAGCTGAAAGCTGCCTGTAAGGCAAAAGGCGCAACCCATGGCACAGCCAGCCTGACTGGAAACACAAAGGGTATTATGATCCTCATCCGGAATAAGTACACTTTCCACACCTTGCCCATCGGCAAGTCGAAACAGATACTTGCGGGTACCGTCAGCTCCCACCTCCACGGTTTCAGCCTCAATATTGCTGATTATGGCGGTACGCTCCAGCTCGGCACGCAAAACCTTGGAGATATTGGTCATCTCGGCAAAAGTCTTGGCATCATACTGGTACAGCCACTTGAAAACCTGAGTAGCACGGTAACGCTCTTTACCCTGCCCTTGCAGAAACTGCTCCAGCATCGGCAAAGAAAGATTTTTCAGATCAGTTTTATGCATACGCACCTAACGGAAAACGGCCTCCAGTAATGGAGGCCGCCACGACAACATTATGATTTTTAATTACACCAGTTCAAAGCTGTTAAAGAAATAGGAAATCTCAAAAGCAGCGGTCTCAGGAGCATCGGAACCGTGGGTAGAGTTTTCCTCAATATTCTTGGCAAACTCTTTGCGGATGGTGCCTGGCTCGGCATTTTCAGGGTTAGTGGCGCCCATTGCAGCACGCCAGTCAGCAATGGCGTTTTCCTTCTCAAGACAAAGCACCACAACCGGCGAACGGGACATAAAACTGCAAAGATCGTTAAAAAACGGACGCTCTTTATGCACATAATAAAAACCCTCTGCCTGGCAGCGGGTAAGATGAATCTTTTTCATTCCGACAATTTTAAACCCTTTTTCTTCAATCCGATCCAGAATCTTTCCGGTAAGGTTGCGCTCAACAGCATCAGGCTTGATAATGGCAAATGTACGTTCCATGCTTTTTACTCCTTCAGTTAAAGTGTTAATAAAAATTAATTTTGTAGAATAACACAAACATGTTTAATCGGCAATAAATACAACTACACTGCGACTTGTCACTTTTTTCTTTCTGTATGCAGGCAGGTTATAGTTCAGAAAGCAGAACTGATATTCTTGTCAATTTCTCTGAAACGATTACAATCAGCATCGTTTACACCAAAGGCGGCAAACACATCTCTCCAGGTTTGCAGAGCAACACAGACTTCTTCCACAATCTCAGCCGGTTTCGATATCCCCCAGGCTCGCCCCAGTTTTTCAAGAGCTTTTTTCCCAGGGTAATAGCCCCCTAAGTCGAAAAACAAGATATGTTCCCTCGCCTCCCTTATATCCGGTAGCAGGTCAAAGGATGGCGAAAGCCGCCACCCTTCGGCAGACGAACAAGTCATCCAGAAATTCTTCAGGTGGTCATCAGTATTGCCGATTACAGCATTGAAAACCATCTGGCGGAACAAAAGACCACTGTCTGTCACAGGATCTGTGCTAACCATTCTGACAATTTGAAGGAGATCCTTGTAACGGCACTGGTAATATCCTTCAGCTTTCAGCAACGTCTGCATACTGATCATATGCCTACGGTAGTGGGGCAGCAAATCGAATCGTTCAACAAGCAGAACAGGCTTGACTCCACACTGAACCATGCTGGTAGCAGGGACGACTAACCCTGCTGTTGCCGCAAGCGACATCGTTGCCGCTTCGATCCGAACTACATCAACATTGTCTTTTGAGCTGGGAAACTTAGCTATATAGTATCTGCCCTGTTT
>Ga0265295_1007782_pt1 | contig 12158 bp, 8 predicted proteins | sample Munlansysbiofilm_FD_192503 | JGI IMG/M metagenome (GOLD analysis project Ga0265295, IMG submission 192503) | Leachate microbial communities from a municipal landfill in Southern Ontario, Canada - Methane capture system biofilm | ecosystem: Engineered > Solid waste > Landfill > Unclassified ... | reverse complement strand
TATCAGCGGTGCGATTATCCTAATTCTCGGGATTGCTGCTTATTTAGGTTTGCGGGACGGGCGATCCTGGCAGATACCCGTGTTATGGGCATCCGCTTTGACGACCATCGCTCTGATTTGGCTGGAAAAGTTTCTGCTTTGGTCCCCGGACCAAGCTGGCGGAAGCCTGGTTTTGCCCATCATTTTGCATCTTGCCTGGCTGCTGTTGGCTGGTTTGTACACAGCCGCTATTCGCATAAGGGACCGCGATGAATCAGGAGATTGAAGTCAAGTTTTTGATTAGGAATTTTGAAAGCCTGACGCATAAAATTGCAGATTTGAATGCTATTTGCACACAAGTGCGCGTTCATGAACTCAATTTGCGTTTCGACCAAGCCAATCGCTATCTTTCTAAAAAGCAGCAGATTTTACGTTTGCGTCAGGATTTCAAAACTTATTTGACTTTTAAAGGCCCCGGGATTGTGCAAGATGACGTCATGCACAGGCAAGAAATTGAAGTGCTGCTTTCTGATTTTGAAACAGGCAAAAAACTTTTGACGGCTTTGGGCTACGAAGTGCTTATGGTCTACGAAAAGTATCGCACCAATTACTCCTTGAATGGCCTGACGCTTTCGATCGATGAGATGCCTTATGGCTTATTTATTGAACTGGAAGGCGAGAGCTCCGACCAGGTTCGAAAAGCAGCTGCAAGCCTGGGGATGGCTTGGGAGCAGCGCATCAACAACAGTTATAGCGGCTTGCTTCGCGTTTTCAACAAGAATACCGGGCATGATTTCCGCGATTTAACTTTCGAAAATTTTTCGGGATTAACTGTACAAGCAAAAGACCTCGGTTTGAGCTACGCTGATTAACCATTAAATCCTAGCTTTTTAAGGCAAATAAAAATTCCCCTCCAGAGAAGGGGATTTGTTTTGCAAGAAAATTCTTTGGTCAAAAAATTCAACTATTACCAATGGCCAATTTTGACAATTTCATCCAAAGATTTGCGTGGTCTGGGAGCCGGGTTTTCGGCAGAATAACCAATTGGAATCACGGCGACCACAAATTTATCCTCCGGGATTCCCAGAACCGGACGAACGCTCTTTTGAGTGAAACCGCCACACCAGCAAGCACCCAAGCCCTGATTGTCAACCTCAAGCAAAATTTGGCTTACAGCAATCGTCGTATCGCGAATGCCGCGCTTCAAATCCATTGAAGGGTTTTCTTCGTCAACAAAGGTCCCAGCCGAGGCTTCCTTTCCTCTGGTTGAATCGGCAACGGCGACAATCACAACCGCTGCGCTTGCAATCCAGACTTGCTCGTTGACAGCTTTCGCGAGAACTTGCTTGGCTTGTTCATCTTGGACAACGATAAAATGCCAGGGTTGTGCGTTATTACCGGAAGGTGCCAGCCTTGCAGCTTCCAAAATTGTAGTTAATTTTTCTTCTTCCAGTGGTTTATCAAGAAATTTACGAATACTTCTCCGGTTTTTAATTGAATCAATCATTATCAACCTTCCTTTCAGCTTTAAGTTTAAACCCGAAAAAATAGTTTTTCAAGTTTTGACGAAAAGCTTAATCCCGATATTCCAAAATATCACCCGGCTGACATTGAAGGGCTTCACATATAGCTTCAAGCGTCGAGAAGCGGATTGCGCGGACTTTTCCGGTTTTTAAATTGGAAAGATTGCTCATTGTGATACCGACTTTTTCAGAAAGTTCGGTCAGGCTCATTTTTTTCTTCGCCAGTTCAACATCTAAGTTTACGATAATCGCCCACATCTTTAGGGAAAAGGCCAGACTTTTCCAGGATAGCGCGGGCACTATCCCTTCGAAAATGATCCATTGGGCGGGTTTTGCGGGTTGGGTAAGGTCAAAACGCCCACGTCTTGAACCCGCGCGTACACTTGATATAAATTCAAAATCTTGAACATATGATTCAGACTGGGTTTGGAGCTGGTTTCACAACTATTCTTATGATTAATTCGAACAGTTCCATAATGAAAATTCCTGTTTTTCCGTGAAAACTTCCCTCAAATTCCGAGTTTTCTGGTACTATTAAAGTGCAATACCCAACATACCTTTAATGGAGGATTATACAATGAAATATTTTCGTAAACCTTTGTACCTGTTGCTGGTAATCAGCATCTTGACAGGAATGCTTAGTTTGCAACCGCCGGAACCGGTTAGGGCTGCAGATTCGGAAAATGCCGTTCGAATCAGCCAGGTTTATGGCGGGGGCGGAAACTCCGGAGCGCTTTATAAGCAGGATTTTATTGAGCTTTTCAATGCTTCTGATTCTCCGGTCGATTTGAATGGTTGGAGCGTGCAGTATGCTGCCGTTACCGGTAAAGATTGGCAGAAAACTAATTTGACCGGCATTATACCCGCTAATTCCTATTATTTAATCCAGGAAGCACAAGGCAGTGGAGGAACGCAAGACCTCCCGGACCCGGATGACGGCGGTAATATCGCGATGCAAGGGCAAAACTTTAAAGTTGCCCTGACGAACACAGATACTGTCTTATCCGGACCTTGCCCGACTGGCAGTACTGTTCTTGACTTCGTTGGTGTCGGTCCTACTGCAAATTGTTATGAAGGCACTGCTCCTGCTCCTATAATTGCCAATGTCTCATCTGCATTGCGCCTTGGTGACGGTTGTCAGGATACCGATGAAAACGGGGATGATTTCATCGTTTCTAATCCCCCAATCCCCCGCAACACTGCATCAGACACACATTCTTGCAGTGTTGCACCAACTGTTTTCCCCGAACGTTTTATCATTTCTGAATATATTGAGGGTTCGAGCAATAATAAAGCGATTGAACTCTACAATGGCACCGGCGCTGATATTGACTTAAGTCAATATAAACTTGCTTTGTATTCAAATGGTAACGCCGCTCCTCAAAACCCTGTAACAACCTGGCCGGCCGAAACAACTTTGGCAAACGGTAGCACCTATGTAATTGTCCATAACCAAGCTAACGCTGCTTTCCAAGCTAAGGCTGATTTAATTAATGGCACTGTTACCGGTTACAACGGTGACGACACTTTGGTTTTGTATCAGATTACTTCCGATGGAGATGTTGTTCAAGATTCCTTTGGCAAGTATCAATTTAGGCCAAATCCTCAATTCGGCAGTGGAGATACTGCTGCGCAAAATCGAACTTTAGTTCGTAAAGAATCTGTTTGCCAGGGTGATACAGACATCACAGATGATTTTGATCCTGTGGATGAATATCTTGGCTATGCAATTGACACCTTAACTTATCTCGGTTCTCACACCATGACCTGTGGTGCGCCGGTTGACGTCCCACCAACCATTTCCACCACCGTTCCGGCAAACGGTGCCACCAACGTTGGTTTGACTTCCGACATCAAAATTACCTTTAGCGAGCCGGTCAGCCTGAGTGAAGACTGGTATAGCATCAGCTGTACTGTTTCGGGAGTCCACACAGCCACAGTTACCGATGCCAACCCAATCTTCACGATTGACCCCGCGATCGATTTCAGCGCTAACGAAACTTGTACCGTTACCGTCGATGCCGACAAGGTGCTCGATCAGGACGGAACGCCCGACCCAATGGCTTCCAATTACACATTTACTTTCGCAACAGCCGAAGGTTGTGGCGGTCCGACTACCGGAATTTATGATATCCAGGGCACCGGCATGGCCACTACAATGGCCGGACAAACGCATACCGTTGAAGGTGTTGTGGTTGGTGACTATCAGGTCGGCGGACGCAACGGTTTCTTCATTCAAGAAGTTCTTGGCGATGGCAATCCCGCTACTTCTGACGGCATTTTCATCTATGCCCCCAGTATTCCCGCTACAGATGTGAATTTAGGAGATAAGGTTCGGGTGAGAGGTTCGGTAAGTGAATATTACGAACAAACCCAAATTACCAACAGTGCCTGGCAGCTCTGCTCAAGTGGCAACACAATCGAGCCGACCGTAATCATCCTGCCTGTAGATGATGTGGACGATTTCGAGAAATACGAAGGCATGCTGGTCAAGTTTACACAGCCTTTGATCGTTTCAGAGTATTTCAATTTTGACCGCTACGGTGAAATTGTTTTGACCACCGAGCGTTTTGTTACCGGTACGGCAAAATATGAACCGGGTTCCGTTGAATATTATGCAGAAATCGAACGCTTCAACCGGAGCAAAATTACGCTGGATGACGGCCGTTCACAGCAGAACCAACATCCGGCTTATCACCCCAATGGTGCTGAATTCACCCTGGATAATCTCTTCCGCGGTGGCGGCACCGTTACAAATTTGGTCGGTGTGATGGATTATTATTCAAGCACTTACCGCTTGCAACCGGTTTTCATTGGTGAATATGAAGAGACCAACCCCCGCACTGCGGCACCTGAACTTGAAGAAGGCGATTTGACGATTGCCAGCTTCAACGTTTTGAACTACTTTGTCACCTTGGATAACGCCGGCAATCAATGTGGTCCAACCGGGGGAATGGAATGCCGCGGTGCTGATACCGCAGCTGAATTAACTCGCCAACGCACCAAGATTTTGACAGCCATGAACATCATTGATGCAGACATCTTCGGTTTGATGGAAATCGAGAACGATGGTCCCACCGGTAATAATGCCGTTGCGGATTTAGTTGCCGGTTTGAACGACCTCAAGGGTGCCGGAACCTATGCTTACATCCAGACCGGTTCAATTGGCACCGATGCCATCAAGCAAGCAATTCTCTACAAACCGGCTTCGGTTACACCTGTTGGTGATTATGTAACCTTGACTGAAGCGATTGACCCTCTTTTTGACACCAGCAAAAACCGCCCCTCTCTGGCACAGGCTTTCGAAGACAATGCCAGCGATGTTGAATTTGTTGTTTCGGTCAACCATTTGAAATCCAAAGGCTCTGCCTGTGACGGCGATCCCGATTTGGGCGATGGTGCCGGGAACTGTAACATAGCCCGCACCGAGGCTGCGCAAGCCTTGGCTGACTGGCTGGTTCCTGCTAAATGGGATGGAATTGATAAATTCCTGATCATCGGCGACCTGAATGCTTATGAAAAGGAAACACCGATCGATGCAATCAAAGCCGGCGCTGATGATACCGAAGGTACGGAAGACGATTTCGTGAATACCATTCTGGCACATCAAGGCGAAGATGATTTTGCTTATGGTTATGTCTTTGACGGAATGGTCGGCTATTTGGACCACGCCCTGGCGAGCCCGGCAATGAATGCACTCGTTTTGGATTCAAAATTCTGGCACATCAATGCCGACGAAGCTGATATTATCGACTATGACATGAGCTTTAAACCCGTTGCTCAGGCGGAACTGCTGTATGCACCAGATGCCTATCGCTCTTCCGACCACGACCCGGTGATTGTCAGTTTGAAGACAATTCCCGATAATCAAGCCCCGGTTGCCCAAGACCAATCTGTTACTACCGCCGAAGACACCGCCATAGAAATCACTTTGGTAGCAGACGATGTTGATGGTGACACACTGACTTACAGCATTGTTGACGAACCACAACACGGTAGTTTGAGCCTTGTATCCGGAGATAAAGTTACTTATACACCCACCGCTAACTACTTCGGCACTGATAGTTTCACTTTCAAAGCCAACGACGGCGATCTCGACAGCAACACCGCTACGATTAGCATTAGCATCACTCCGGTCAATGACGCTCCGGTTGCGGTTGATGACACTTACACGATGGAAGAGAAGGACAGCCTGACCATTCCTGCCTTAGGCGTTTTGGCTAATGACACTGACGTAGATGGAGATAGCCTGACCGCAATCGTGGTTGATACCGTATCTAATGGCACCTTGACCTTGAACTCGGATGGTTCCTTTACCTATACGCCGACAGAATTCTTCAACGGCACCGACAGCTTCACCTATAAGGCGAAGGATGCTGTGCTGGAGAGTGACCTCGCTGTTGTGACCATCACGGTCACCCCGGTAAATGATTGGGTTACTGCGAATGACGATGCCTACGAAACGCTTGCCAATGTAAGCCTTGTGGTTGGCGCCGAAGAAGGTGTCCTGGAAAATGACGTACTGCTTGATCCCGATGAGGAAGTTTCGATCCAGATTCTGGACGCTCCCCAACACGGGGCACTAAGCATGAATGACGATGGCTCCTTCACTTACATCCCCGATACTGGATTCATGGGTGTGGATACTTTCCGTTACATCGTGGTTTCGGTACAGACAGGACAGATGATCCAAGGGGCGTGGAGTGATGACGCCACTGTTACCATCCTGGTTAAACCACACAGTTTGATCTACCTGCCGTTTATTAATCGTTAGGGATTTAGACTCAATTTAGACAACAACGCCTCATCGGAGGCGTTGTTTGATTAAGAGAAACGGTATGCAGTTGATAATTCCTTCTTGTCCTATGCGGTTTTAAATTACCCAATCAGTAAAACCCCTCCCGTTGGAATCCCGGATAAATAGCGGGGTTAAAGTGTTTTTGCTGATCTCGTGTGGTGGAAAGGTCTTGCTAAGTCAGGGATTATCGAGTATTCGTGATTTGGACCTTCCCCTACCGATGTTTACACATTGCACGGTTTACAATGTCTACGGAAGAATCTCGGTGATTTATATGGGTAGCGATTCATGTTTTATATTGAGAATTGCTGGATTCCTTAACCACTTCCCCGACATCCCTCCGTCAGTGATAAAATAGGAGTCTGTATACTTCGAAAACCAAGGAGGTTAAGATGATTAATGATTTGATGAGAGATGCCAAAGGGAGAATGCAGAGCGCCCTCGACGTGCTCAGCTCAGACCTGATTGGAATCCGCACCGGACGCGCTACCCCTGCCCTGGTTGAGAGTTTGCCGGTGCTTGCTTATGGCTCTGAAATGAGCCTGATTCAACTTGCCACAATTAGCGTGCCGGAATCGCGCCAACTGATGATTCGTCCTTTCGATAGCGCCACCTTAAAAGCAATCGAAAAAGCTATTCAGGCTTCCGGTTTGGGCCTCACACCCAACAATGACGGCAAAGTTATCCGCCTGAATTTACCCCCCCTGAACGAAGAACGTCGCCGTGATTTGGTGAAAATTGTCAACAATCGCCTTGAAGAAGCGCGCGTTTCCATTCGCAATATTCGTCGCGATTCCTTAAAAGATTTGCGCGATTACGAAAAAGAAAAAATGATTTCCGAAGATGAGATGCATAAGGGCGAAGATGATTTACAAGAACTGACCAACAACATGATCGATCAAATCGCTGTGATTGGCAAGAACAAAGAAGAAGAAATTATGGAATTTTAATGATGAGCGAAGAAATCGCGCCTTCAATTCCTGCCCACCTTGCCATCATTATGGATGGAAACGGCCGCTGGGCGAAAGAACGTGGCTTGCCGCGCCTTGCCGGGCATCGCGCCGGAACCCAAAATTTACGGACTATCATCCGTGCCGCTGCTAAGCTTGGGATTAAACACCTCACTTTTTACGCCTTCTCTACAGAAAATTGGGCACGTCCGCATGATGAGGTGAGCGGTTTGATGGAGCTCCTGGCAGAATTCCTTGAATCTGAAATTCAGGAATTGCACAAAGAAGGCGCCCGTCTTTTGCATATCGGTCATCTGGAAGGGCTGGGAACGGTTTTGCAAAAAAAGGTTGAAGATGCGATCGAACTGACCAAAAACAATACCAAGATTGATGTTATTTTGGCTTTCAATTATGGCGGACGCGATGAAATCGTCTGTGCGGTCAAAAAATTGATTCAAGCCGGAACTCCTGTCGAAAAAATTGACATCCATAGCCTGAGCGATGCGATGTTTACCGCAGGCACACCCGACCCCGATATCGTCATCCGCACCTCGGGCGAACAGCGCACCAGCAATTTTTTGGTTTGGCAATCAGTTTACAGCGAATGGTTCTTCCCAAAAACTTACTGGCCCGATTTTAGTGAGGCTGATTTGCTCCAAATTATAGAAGATTTCAACAAGCGTGATCGTCGTTTTGGCGGGTTAAGCAAAAAATAATGCTGAAACAACGCGTACTCTCTGCCATTGTCTTTGTCCCGATATTTTTTGGGCTTGCATTCCTTGGTGGGACGGTCTTTGATATCTTTTTGGTTTTGATTTTGTCGATAGCCGGCTTTGAGTATGCGCGGATGATGAAACATGGAGGCTACCAGGTTTCTCCATTTTTGATGATTAGTGCCATTTTGGGGCTGTTGCTTTGTCAAATCCTGGAGGCTACCGACATCTTAACTTACGTTTTGGTGGCACTTTTAGCCGTTTTTGGTGTTTATGCCTTAGTTAAATACGAACAAGATGACAAACAAGCTTTTCAAAGCCTGACGATTCAATTTTTTGGAATTTTTTATATTGGCATCTTAGGTGGGACTGCAATCAGCCTCAATCGCGTTCAACCTAATGGCAATATATGGGTGCTTGTGAGCATAGCTCTGGTTTGGATGGCGGATATGGGAGCCTATTTCGTCGGTTCGCGCTTTGGAAAAACAGCTGTTTTACCCAAACTCAGCCCTAAAAAAACGCTTGAAGGCTTCTTTGGTGGGCTTGGTTTCGGCGCAGTTTCCGGTTATCTTATCGGTTTAATCATCCAATCGTTCATGCCTGAATTAAGCCCTCTCAAAGGGGCAATATTTGGCTTCTCTATGGGATTCGTGGCTTTTTTTGGGGATGCACTGATGAGCATGCTCAAACGCACGATGGCAGTGAAAGACACCGGCGGCATCTTGCCGGGGCATGGTGGTATTCTCGACCGCTTGGATTCAATGCTCTGGGCTTTCGCATTGGGCTTGTTGTTTGCAACGACAGCGCTTTAGCAGTTTTTGGCGTAGGGCTGGGTTTCAACCCAACCGCTTATTCATCTAATACTGAGATAGATTAAGAACTCATCCGGTCAAGGGGCTGGCTAAAGAGGGGTCACACCGCTCGCTTCGCATCGGGTGCTATAGGGCGTATTCCCCTCGAGAGAAATTTTTGCGGCTCCCTGCTCCCTGTTTCCCATATTGTGAGACTGGGTTTCTCAATTTAGTGTCCTGAAAACATTTCTTTTCTCGTTGAAAACAGATTATTTCAGCAAAATGAGAAAATCAGGTCGTAAGCAAACTTGCGCGTTTCAAGTCGGCAAAAAATTTATCGTAGGCCGGCTTGCGCTTTTCAAGCCGGCAAGATCCTGGCAAATTGTTAAGCCGGATTCAAAAACAGAATCCGGCCTACAGTTAAGTCAGGATTTATCCAAACCTAATTTTTCTTTTCAATCTCATCCAATGCTAAGGCGACGAATTCTTCAACGCTCATGGTGCTGGGGTTATCTCCCCTGAGTTTCTCAATTTAGTGTCCCGAAAACATTTCTTTTCCTCGTTGAAAACAGATTGTTTCAGCTCTAAATCTATCCTTAAAACAAAAAGCCGGTTTTTGCGAAAACCGGCTTTGGGTTGAAAAGCTTGTGTTTATCCTTGGTTTCTTCGGGTAATGCGGTCAAAGATGACAGCCAGGACCAAAACAGCGCCGCGGACGATGTATTGAATCGAGATATCAATTCCCATCAATTGCATACCATTGGTCAGCGACATCATCACGAGCGCACCGATAATCGAGCCGGTAATTGTGCCTACGCCACCGGCGGCTGAAACACCACCAACGAATGCGGCAGCAATCGCATCGGTTTCAAAGCCTAAACCAGCGGTTGTGGTTGCTGAGCGTAAACGGGAAGCATACATGATACCCGAAAGTGCTGCAAGCAAACCCATTGCGCCGAAAACGAAATAGGTAATCTTTGAGACGCTGATGCCGCTCAGTTCGGCCGCTTCGGGATTACCACCGACGGCATAAATATGCCTTCCAAGCGGTGTTTTCGTTGTGATGAATTGGAACACAAACACGACTATTAGCAAAATTACCAGACTCCAGGAAAGACCGTTATAACCGGAAAGAATCCAGGTAATATAACCAATCAGGACTGAAATCAGTACCAATTGGGCGATAAAGAGCGCTGTATTCGAAACGGCAAAATTGTATGATTTTTTGGTTTTGCGACTTTTAATAGCAGAAACGATGTAGAATGCGATTCCAATTAAACCGAGAATTAAGGTTAGTTTGTGCCTTCCCGGTAAAATGCCGGAAAGGAAAGGTATATCTGGAATGAAGCCATTGCCAATTGCGTTAAATACAGTATCGCGAATGACAATCGTGCCGGTTCCCATCGTAATCAAAAGCAGCACACCGCGGAAAATCAGACCGGCCGCCATGGTGGAAACGAAAGCCGGCACGCCCAATTTCGCAATTGGTGTTGCCGTTAGCAAGGCTGCTAAGATGCCCAGTATCAACACGGCTGGAATCACGGCAAAAACCGGCCAATTCCAACGGGTCATGGCAATCGCAGCAAAGGCACCCAAAAAGCCAGCCAGATAGCCGACTGAAAGGTCAATATGGCGAATCACGATGACAAGAGTCATTCCAACTGCCAAAACAGCGATATAGCCCATTTGATTAATCAGATTGCTGATGTTCCTGGAAGAAATAAAATTACCATCAGTCGTGATTGTAAAAAACACCATAATAACAACCAGGGCGATAATCATAAAATAATCGCCGATATTTGCTTTTATGAGCTGCAAAAGGCCTTTTAAACCTAATTTGTTTGTATTTTGACTTGAATCTTCCATGGAATTCTCCTAATAATCGACTGCCAGTTCCATAATGCGCTCTTGTGTAGCATCTTCGACCGGCATCTCTCCATTAATTTTTCCTGCAGACATAACATAAATTCGGTCGCTCATTCCTAAAACTTCGGGTAATTCGGAGGAAATCATGAGGATACTCATGCCCTGTTCGACCAGTGAATTCATCAGTGTATAAATTTCGTACTTTGCGCCGACGTCAATCCCACGAGTTGGCTCATCCAAAATCATGAGCCCCGGTTTCACGAAAAGCCACTTAGCGAGTGAAACTTTTTGTTGGTTGCCACCACTTAGATTTCGGACTTTTTGTTGAATGCTTGGGGTTTTGATGTTTAGCTCGTTGCGATAGCGATTTGCAACCATAATTTCTTCGTTTTCATTAATGACACCGGATGGAGAAATTTCAAAGAGGTTTGCAAGACTGATGTTGTGTTTTACGTCATCAATCAAAATCAAGCCATCACCCTTGCGGTCTTCGGTAACGTAAGCCAGCGATGCTCGAATTGCACCAGCCGGATCACTAAACTTTTGTTCTTCACCATTGATAAATATTTTTCCACTCAGGCGATATTTATCCGGGTTACCATAGATGCTCTTCGCTAATTCTGTTCGCCCGGAACCCATCAAACCGGCAATACCGACGATCTCCCCGGCATGGACATTGATGTTGATGTCTTTGAGAATATCGCGGTTGAGAGAAGCAGAATGTGCGGACCAGTTTTCAAGCCTAAGCATTTCCTTGCCAATTGATTTATATTCGCGTTTTGGATAGACGTTGTCAATTGATCGGCCAACCATATGACGAATCAAAACAGCATCGTTTACTTCGTCAATGTGGGCGTCCAGAGTTATAACCGTTTTACCATCGCGCAATACCGTTACGGTATCGGCAATTTCTAAAACTTCGCGTAATTTGTGCGAGATCAAAATGCAGGTAACTCCCTGATCGCGCAAACCCCGGATAAGATTCAGCAAATTGTCACTGTCATTTTCATTCAATGCCGCTGTTGGCTCGTCTAAAATGAGGATTTTTACTTCTTTTTTCAAAGCTTTGGCAATTTCAATCAGTTGTTGTTTGCCAACACCCAATTGTTTGATTTTAGTCATTGGGTTTACATCCAGGCCGACTTTTTTCAAAATATCAATGGCCTGCGAAATCGCCTCATTTTTGTCGATAACGATGCCATTGGTAACTTCATTTCCCAAAAAAATGTTTTCGTAAACACTTAATTCGGGAATCAAGGCTAATTCCTGATAAATGATGGCAATGCCAGCCTGTTCGCTTTCGCGGATGTTGTTAAAATGTTGTAATTCACCGTTGATGTAAATATCGCCAGTATAAGTGCCAAAGGGGTGAACACCGCTTAAGACTTTCATTAGCGTTGATTTGCCGGCACCGTTTTCACCGACAAGACAGTGGATTTCACCTTTGCGAACACTAAAAGTTACTTCGTCCAACGCCTTAACTCCAGGAAATTCCTTGGTTATGGACTTCATTTCAAGAATAGGGTTTTCCATCGGCG
>Ga0265295_1007781_pt1 | contig 12160 bp, 10 predicted proteins | sample Munlansysbiofilm_FD_192503 | JGI IMG/M metagenome (GOLD analysis project Ga0265295, IMG submission 192503) | Leachate microbial communities from a municipal landfill in Southern Ontario, Canada - Methane capture system biofilm | ecosystem: Engineered > Solid waste > Landfill > Unclassified ... | reverse complement strand
CTTCGGGTCCACGGCCAGGGCCCGATCGAAAAAATTGCGCCACGAGGCAGACAGCATTCCAAAATCCGCTCCCCCGTCCCCAGGCAGCAATCCCGTGAGCAGCCGATGCAAAACCACTCCCACAGCATACAGATCGGCCCGGCCATCGGCCTGCTCGGGGTTCTTCTCCTGCTCCGGCGCGGCGTAATATGGGGAGCCGATCTTGAGGCCACGGGGCTTGGTCCAGATCTCGCCGCGCAGCCTTGACAGCCCCAGATCGATGAGCTTGATGACGCCGTCGCTGGCGAGCATGAGGTTTCCGGGCTTGACGTCGAGATGGATGATGTCCCGATGGTGCAGATATTCCAGTCCGTCCAGGGTCTGACGCACAAAATCGATGGCCGTGAACGTCGGCAGGGTTCGCGTCGCGTTTTCCACCACCCGGCTCTCGCCGATCAGGGCGCCCACATTCATGCACAGGTATTCAAGAACCATGAAGGGCCGCCCCTGGTCCTCGTCCAGATCCCAGACCACGGCTATGTTGCGGTGGTCGCACGACCCCAGCAGGCGAGCCTCGCGCAGAAAAGCGGCCCGCACCTTTTCCTCGCCCATGAGTTCGCTCAAGAGCTCATGCGGCTGCAGAAGCTTGAGGGCCATGACCCGGCCCAGCGTCCTGTGCCCGACCTTGTACACCCCGCCCATGCCGCCCCGGCCCAAGGGTCCAAGGATGTCGTAGCGCCCGATTCTCATGTCTACCAAAGCCTCGTGGCGTAGTATTCGGGAAATCCGCGCTGCCTGATCTTGGCCACGGTGAGTTCGATGTCGTAGGGAACGAAACGGACCTCGATCAGGCCCGTCCGGGTGTTCCAGATCAGATATTTGGCGTTGTTGTTCCCGTCGCGGGGCTGGCCCACGCTGCCCGCGTTGACGATGCAGGGCCTGCCGTCCAGCACAAAGCGCTCCCGCGCCAGTTCCCGTCGCTCCACCGTGGCCCCGTTCCAGCTGACCAGTCCCAGTTCGTGGGTATGGCCCACGAAGGTGAGGGCCTCTCCCGAACCGAACCAGCTTGCAATTTCCTCCTCCTCGACCTGAAACAGGTAGGAGGTCACGCTGTCGGGAGGGAATCCGTGCACGAACCTAGCCTCTTCCAGACACAAAAATCGGGGCAGAGTGGCCATGTACTTCAGGCTATCGGACGAAAGCAGCCGCGCGGTCAGCCCCAGGCCCTTTCTGGCCGTGTCGTTGAACCAGTCCCGCTCCGAGACGCTGACAATGCCCAGTTCGTGATTGCCCAGACAGCACAGCATGCCCTTCTCGCGCACAAAGATGATCGCTTCCTCCGGATTTGGACCGTATCCGACCACGTCGCCCAGACAGACCACCTGCTCGATGCCAAGCGGGGCCAGGTCCTGCCAGACGGCTTCAAGGGCTTCGATGTTGCCGTGAATATCCGAAAGAATCGCGACCAGCATGCGCTCTCCGTGGAGGGTGACCTCTTTTCATTTTGCCCGGCAGGTGCTAAGCGTACGCTCAGTCTTTGCCATAGCATCAAAACATAAACTCGGTATTTCAATCAGATATAAATAAAGGAACTGCTCATGATCCGCAAATATATCTTCATCTGCATCTTCACCCTGTGTCTGGCGTCCCCCGCCTCGGGCGGCCAGATCGGGGACGTGACCCTGCCCGACCAGCTCACCGTGGGGCAGTCCTCCCTGACCCTGAACGGCCTGGGCATGCGCACCTTCACCTTTTTCGACGTCTACGCCGCCGGGCTCTATCTGGCAGCGCCATCCACCGGCGCCACGGCGGTTCTGGCCTTGAACGCCCCCCGGGCCATGACCATGCATTTTCTGCGCACGGTCGAAGCCGAAAAAATAACCAACGCCTGGCTCGAAGGCCTGGCCGCCAACACTCCCGCCGCCGATGCGTCCTTGCAGGAGCGCTTCGCCACCCTGGGAACCATGATGGAGACCATGAACGAGGGCGAAACGCTGGACTGCCTCTATGATCCGGCCAGCGGAACCACGGTCATGGTCAAAGGCCAAGTCAAGGGCGTGATTCAGGGCAAGGATTTCAGCGACGCACTGCTGGCTTGCTGGATCGGCCCCAAACCCGGACCGGGTGAAAAATTCAAGGCAGGACTCTTGGGCCAACGCTAAATAAAGGCACCTTATCTGACTGCTTAAAAATTCAAAATTCACAGGTCGTTCAAAAATGGTGAGATGCAAGGAAGCGAAAAAATCCAGGACGCGCAGTCATGCGCAGATAAGCGGTCTGGATTTTTTCGCTGACGCAGCAGATTGCCATTTTGGGGCGGCCTGTTATTTCTTTTTGCGCCAGGGAAACCGACAACTCACGGCCTCCCATGCGTAACGGACCGCCCGCACCACGAACAGCCCCAACACGGTAAGAAGCGCCGCATTGACCTTGGCCGCCTGGAACGTGGATTCCTTGAAATAGGCCTTGGCGTGCTCGTACTCCTGCTCCACCGGAGTGAAGGCAGGCTCCTGCTTCGGCTCCACGGGCACCAGGGCGCCCTTTTTTTCTTCCATCAAATCTTTCTCCCCATGAATTCATCTACCAGTCGTTTGAAAGCGGCCAGATCCCCCCGGCCATCATAGCGCAAGGCGACATAGGCATCGACAATGGGCCGGACAACCTCTTTCAGGCCGGGACTTTGCCTCTCGATGCGCCGGGCGTAATCAAGCGGCCCCTCGGCCAATCCTCGCGGAAATCCGAGCCTGGCCAGCCTGCGGCAAAAGCGACCGTACAACACCGCCACCTGATCCCGCTCGCCGCCTCGTGAACGCAGCATGACGCCAAACACCGCGCCAAGGACGATGCACAGTCCAAGGGCCAGCACGCCGGCCAGTTTTCCGGCTCCGGCCCAGGTGGTCGGATCGACGCCCAGGCGCTCCCACAAGCCCCTTTGCCTCTCGTGGCTGAAGCCGAGCACCCACTGGTTCCAGGAGTTGTTGGCCGCGTCCCAGCCCAGCTGAAAAAACCGCCCCACCCTGCGCATGATCCTGAGCCCCTCGGGGGGAAGCACGCCCTGCCCCTGGGGCACAAAGGATTCCACCCCCGTCACCAGCCGCTGCGGAGCGACGACAGAGGTCGGGTCCACCCGCTGCCAGCGCCCGTCGATCCAGGCCTCGACCCAGGCGTGGGCATCGGATTGACGGACAATGAGGTACCCGCCCATGGGATTCTCCTCGCCGCCCTGGTACCCGACCACAACCCTGGCCGGGATTTTGGCGGCGCGAAGCAAAAAAGTCATGGCCGAGGAGTAATGTTCGCAATATCCCTGTCTGGTTGCAAACAAAAATTGATCGACGATGTCCTCGTTCATGGCACCTGGTCGCAACGTGTACACAAAACCGCCATCCCGAAAAAATCCGAGCACGGCCTGGACCGTTTCACGCGGGGACAAGCCCTTCTCCCGCCACTGCGCGGCCAGCTCGCGGGCCTGGAAATTCCCCTTCTCAGGCAGGGCGGTCCACGCCGGACCGGGAACCGGCGAGGGCTCTGGAGCCTGGACCGAGACAAGCTCGTAGCGCGCCCTGGAGCGGACCGCGCGCAAACTGACAAGGGTCTGGTCCGAGCGCAGCACCGTGCCTCTGGGCGCCAAAATGGGCAAATCAAGGGCGAAGACCCATTCGCGGTTGTGCGGCTCCATGGTCAGGGCGTACGACACGCTGTCCGGTGAAAGGTCTGCGGCAGGCAGCTCCGCGAACTCGAAAGGAAGATCCTTGAACCAGGTCAGCCCGTCAAAGCTGTCGAGCACCAGACCACGCCAGTACAGGCTGTCCCGCGCGGGAATGGGGCCCGGAAAGTCGACCCTGAAGGCGACCGCCCTGGACAGGGACAGATTCGCCACCGAGCCCGGCTCCAGCGTCTCGCTGAAACCGCTGACGCCCTCGTCGCGCTCGTCGTGCATGCCCCACAGGGCGCCCTGCAATCGGGGAAAAAAGACGAAAAGCAGCAGTGCCAGGGGCAGGGCCTGCGCCATGAGCACCCCGCCGCGCCGCAGATCGGGTAAAATTCCGGACTCCCCGGAATGCAGGTGGACCAGGGCCGCGGTCACGGCCAGTACGGAAAAAAGCATGTAGCCGCTCATGACCAAGGTCTGGGAATAGAGAACATTGGTCACGACCACGAAATAGGCCAGAAACAAAAGGGCCAGCATGTCGCGCACGGACTTGCTTTCCACGGCTTTCAGCCCGAGCATGAGGGAAAGAAGGGCCACTCCGGCGTCGCGCCCGAAAGAACGGCCATAGGTAAAAATCACCAGCGCCAGGCACCCCAGGGCCAGCATGGCGCGCAGCCAGCGAGGCGGCACGGGCCAACCGCGATACTGCATGCCCAGGGCGTATCCCCAGGCCAGACCGACGAAACCACCGACAAAGCCCGGCACGCGCGGCAGGTGCGGGGCAAAGGCCACGGCCAGGGCGATCAGGGTCACGCTGAAGCGGCGCTTGTCGTGGATCATGCTTTCTCCGGCAAGAGAGCCAGCGCTTCCAGGCAGCGATGGGCCTGGGATGCTCCGCTGGCCGGTTCGATCATGAGTCCGGGCAGGCGCAGGCCGTAACTGAGGCCCACCCGTTCCGCCTCGCGGACCAGTCCGGCCAGCATGCCAATGCGCTCCTCGTAGTCTCGTGCGCGGACCTCGTCCCAATCAAAGACCACGTTGGCGGCGATACCTGCCCGAAACTCCTTGGCAAAAAGTCCCGCGCCCCTGGCCGAAGCCTTCCAGGAAATCCGGGACATGCCGTCTTCCGGGCGATAGGGCCGCACTCCGCCGAACTCTCCGGACTGACCGATAGCGCCAAGGGCTCCTTCCTCGCCCTGGCCGGCAAAATGATGCCGGTCCAGGCTGTCCACCGCCAGCGGCCGTGGATAGACCAGCCCGGTCACGGGCAGGACAAGGGGCGACCAGGCGCGGAAAAGCCCCAGGGGATACCGGGTGGCGATGACCAGTTGCCCCAGGGGCATCAGCCCTCGCCGAAAGGTGGGCACATTCAAGTCCAACTCCCGGCCCGCGCTGGCGGGAAGAGAAAATTCGTCTTCAGCTGGCCCTGCTTTCACCGTGATTTTTCTGCGCTCACGGCCCCCGGCGCGGAAAAAAAGCTGCAAGCGCGCATCGTCGCCGCAAAAGGCGGGGAACAAGCGCCCGGACTCGACCTCAAGTCCGGCCAGATTGGCATAGGCATGGATGGCGGACAAAACGGAGATGCTGCCCAGCAAAAAGGTCAGCAAAAAGGCAAGATTGTTGGTGTAGTTGATGGCCGCGACCAGCATGGCCAGAAGAAAAAAGGCGAAAACCGTCCCCGCCCGGGTGGGCAGAATGTAGATGCTCCGACGGTTCAGCCGCACGGGCAGGTCCGCGCGTTGCCGTGCCAGGATCAGATTGCGGATGAACCGGGGCAGGATCATGCTCTTTTCTCCTGCCGGGGCTTCAGGGAATGGGCACTGCGGCCAGAATCGCGGCCGGGTCGATGCCCGAGCCATCGACTTGCCGCAGCCGATGCCCGGCGAGACTGGGAAAAACGGCCTGTACGTCCTCGGGCAGCACGAAATCGCGCCCGTCCAGAAAGGCCCAAGCTCGCGCCGCGCGGACCAGGGCCTGACCCGCGCGGGGCGAAAGGCCGTTGACAAAGCGTCCGCCCGTTCTGGTCCAATCGAGAAGGTCGCGCACGTAGCGCAGCAGCGGCTTGCTGGTGCGGACATGATCGACCCGCTCCTGCAGATCGAGCACCCTGTCGGCATCCATGACTGCCTCGGGCAGAACAGGACGACCGGCTGTCTGGCTGCGCCCCAGAAGTTCAAGCTCCGAGTCCAGATCCGGATAGCCAAGGCTGATGCGAAACAGGAAACGATCCAGCTGCGATTCGGGAAGGGGATAGGTTCCGGCCTGGTCCAGGGCATTTTGGGTGGCCAGGACGAAAAATGGCCGGGGCAGCAGCCGGGTGCTGTTGTCCAGGCTGACCTGCTGTTCCTCCATGACCTCAAGCAGGGCGCTCTGGGTGCGCGGCGTGCCCCGGTTGATCTCGTCGGCCAGCAGGACATTGGTGAAGACTGGGCCGGGATGAAAAACAAAGGAAGACTCGGCCGCGTCAAAGACCGAGACCCCGAGCACATCCGACGGCAACAGGTCGTTGGTGAACTGCACCCGTTTGAACTCAAGGCCCAGCACCACTGCCAGGGCCTTGGCCAGGGTCGTCTTGCCGATGCCGGGAATGTCCTCGATCAAAAGGTGCCCGCGCGCCAGAAGACAGGCCAGGGAAAGGCGCAGCTGCATGTCCTTGCCAAGAACCACGCCGCCGAGCAGATCCAGGGCCTGCCGCAAGGTGCCGACCATCTATTCTCCCAGGAGCTGGCCCATGGAATAGAGCCGGCCGGGTTTTTGACTTGAAAGCCAGGCCGCCGCGCGCAGTGCGCCGCGGGCGAAGTTTTCACGGGAATGGGCGCGATGGGTGACCTCGATGCGCTCGCCGGGGCCGAAAAAATAAACCGTGTGATCGCCGACCACGTCGCCGCCGCGCAGGGCATGCACGCCCAGCTCCTTTTCCGGCCGCGCGCCGACCATGCCCTGGCGCCCGTAATTGCCGACCTCGTCCATAGTCCAGCCGCGCGACTGGGCCAGAACCTGGGCCAGCTTGACAGCCGTGCCGCTGGGCGCGTCCTTCTTGTGGTGGTGATGAATCTCGGTGATCTCCATGTCGTAGGCCTCGCCCAGGATGCGCTCCAACATGGGCAGGACGCGAACCAGGGCGTTGACGCCGATGGACATGTTCGGGGACCAGAAGACCGGGATGGCCGCGGCCAGAGTCTCAAGCTCGGACAGCTGCGCGGCGGACAGCCCCGTGGTGCCGATGACGATGGAATTGCCGATCTGCGAGGCTTTGCGGGCGGAAGCAAGGCTCACTTCCGGAGCGGTGAAGTCGATGACCGTCGCGCCGGGGCACGACGGCAGAAGTTCTGCAAGATCATGCGCCACGGGGCAGCCAAGCTGATCCAGCCCCTTGCAGAACTCGGCCCGTTCCACAACCCCCTTGACGCTGAACTGGTCGGACTCCATGGCCAGGCGGACCAGAGTCGAACCCATCCGCCCGTTGGCTCCCATAATGACTAGTGGAATGCTCATGTCAGACTCCTCGTGTTTCATTGCCCTTGTGCGCCGATGAGACGCAGATATTCATCTTCCTGCAAAATTTCCGTACCGAACTGACGGGCCTTGGCCAGCTTGCTCGCCCCAACGCTCTCGCCGCAGACGAGAATATCGGTCTTGGCGTTGACCGCGCTCTGCACCAGTGCTCCCCTGGCCCTGGCATCTTCCTGCATGTCCTCGCGGGGAACCCGCATCTTGCCGGTGAAAACCACGTGCTTTCCGGCCAGGGGGCTGTCCGTGACTTTTTCACGGGCCGCGCCTGTGGGCATGATCTTAAAGCCAAGATCCAGCAAATGGCGCAAGGTCGGGGCCATGCGCGTGAGGCCCGCAGCGATGGACCTGGCCGTGATGGCGCCAAACCCATGAATGGCCTCGATCTGCTCCCGAGTGACGGTCAAGAGATCCTGCAGGCGGAACTGCTCCAATAATTTGCGGCTATCGCCCTTGCCCAGGTCCTCGATGCCCAGTGCCGCCAGAAAACGCCAGTCCTCGACCTCGCGGGTACGGCTCAAGTACACTGCCTCGGCCAGATTCGCCGACTGTACGGGGCCAAAACCCATGGCCTTGAAATCTTCTTCCCCCAGTTCATAAACCTTTTCAAGGCTGTCATAGCCTGAACGGACCAGCTTTTCCACGGTTTTGCGGCCAAACCAATCGGCGTTGCCCAAAATTTTGAACCAGTGCTCGATGGTCTGCACGACCTGATCGGGACAGCGCTCGTTGCGGCAGAGCAGAAAATCGTTCTCCCGTTCAAGAGTCGACCCGCAGGACGGGCAGACCGCAGGCAGCGTGGCAAGGGCCGGAACGAGCACGGCCTCGACCTTGGGAATGACCTCGCCGCTGCGAATGATCTCGATCTGCGCGCCTGGGCCCAGGCCCTTTTTCTCGAACAGCCCGGCGTTGTGGGCCGTGACCCGGCGAATGGTCGCCCCGGACACGTTCACGGGCTCGACCACAAGGACCGGAGTGACCTTGCCCGTGCGACCGACCTGCCAGACCACTTCATTGACCACGGTCAGGGCGGTCTCGCCCTTGCGCTTGACCGCGATCTGCCAGCGGTAATGATGGCTGGTGGCGCCCATGGTCCGGCGCACGTCCTCGTCCACCACCTCCACCACCATGCCGTCCAGGGGATAATCCACCTGGCTTGAAAGCACCTCGGTAATGGCGTCCATGCCCGCCAAAAGTCCCGCCGCGTCAACCTCCCGGCTCGGCAACTCTGAGTAGGGCACGAAACGCACGGCCTCGTCGTCCAGGGCTTTTCTGGCCAGCTCGTTGACCGTGTCCGAGGAGACGATGCCGACCACCAGATTGCGCGGATGCTCAAAAGCGTCGGCCAGATGCTCCTGAAAATAGCTCATGAGAATGACCATCTCGCCCACGCCCTTGCCCCGACCGCCCAGGGGAATCATGCCCTTGGCAAAGGCCGAGCTGACCTCGTAGCCGCTCTCACCGTTGCCACGCGTGACAAAATGGGTTCCGTCGTCGCGACCGGCCAGCCCGTCCAGCTTGGGCGTGATTCGGTAGCGCACGCTTGTCACCCCGATCTCGGCGGCCTCCTTTTCCACGCGGGCCACAAAGCGCTCCAGTTCCTCGGGAGTATAGGCCTTGTCCGTGGAGAGCATGGGCGCAGGATGACGGATTTCGCGCTTGCCGGAAAAAGTTTCGGGTTCGACCCGGTGCAGAAAAGGGTGTTCCGGATCGATTTCGCGCAGCCGCGCGAGCAGCAGGTCGTACTGACTGTCGCTGACCATGGGCGTGCCGCGACGGTAGGCGTTGTTGTATTCGGTCAGACGCTCGACCAGCCGGTGGGCCTCGGAAGGAAGGTCCAGCGGGAGGGTCATGCTTCGTCCCCATTGGCGAAACGACACACGGCCTGCAGTCCGGGAAAGTTCTCCGGCGGGCCGACGGCGATGAGCGTATCGCCCTCCTCGATGGTCACTTCCGGATGCGGATTGAAGGTCATCCTGCCGCCCGCCTTCTCGATAGCGATGATCATGAGGTTGAATCGCGGACGGATGCCGGAGGTAATGAGGTTCTTGCCGACCAGCTCGGAGCCCGGCCGCACCGGGATCTCCTCCATCTGCAGATTGTGCCCCTGGGTGGCCAGATCCATGAAGTCCGTGACCGTGGGCCGCAGCATGACCTGGGCGATGCGCTTGCCGCCGATCTGGTGCGGGGTCAGCACGCGGTTGGCCCCGGCCCGCTCCAGCTTGGCCACGGATTCGGGCCGGTCGGCGCGAGCGATAATGGTCAGGTTGGCATTGAACTGACGCGAGGACAGGGTGATGTACACATTCTCGGCGTCCTGGCTGACGCAGGCAAAAAGCCCTTTGGCCCGCTCCACCCCGGCGGCGAGAAGAAATTCATCCGCAGTGGCGTCACCGGCCAGGAACAGGTAGTTATCCCTCTCCAGCTCGAAAAGCAGTTCCGGGTCTCTTTCGATGACCACCACGGGCAGATTTTCCCGGCGCAACTCCGACGCCACCACGGCCCCGATGCGGCCATAGCCGCAAATGATGTAATGATCCGCCAGGGAATCAATGATTTTCTGCACTTTGCGTTTCCCCCATAAATCCTGCAGTCGCCCTTCGACCACGACCTGCGTGAATGCGCCCACCAGGTAGGCAAAACTGCCCACGCCCATGAGAATAAGAAATGAGACCATGAGCCGCGCCCGGTCCGAAAGCGGGTGCAGCTCCATGAAGCCGACGGTGGAAAGGGTCATGACCACCTGATAGAAGCTGTCCAGCAGGCTCCAGCCCTCGACCACAAGAAAAATGAACAGGCCGTAGAGAAAAACCGTGAGCAAAAAGCCCGCGCCCAGAACCAGCGGGAAAAAGGACCCGAACCGAAACTTGACGGTCTGGTACAGGCCGGAGAAACCGCGAATCCCTGCGAAGCAGCCCGGCAGCATACGGCCCAGCAATGATGTGCGCGTTAAGCATGTCTTCATGATCGTGTTGCCCTAGAACCGTCCAGACCATAGCGTTTTTCCAGGGTCTTGATCCGGTCCCGAATACGGGCCGCCTCCTCAAATTCAAGCATTTCCGCAGCCTTGCGCATCTCCCGCCCCAGCCGGGCCACTTCCCTGGCCGCGTTCTCGGGGCCAGGGTCATAGTCTGCGGTCCGTTCCGCAGCGCGTTCCAGTTCCTTGATCTCACGATGCAGGTCGTAAAGAGTGTTCTCCGAGGACTTGCGGATGGACTGCGGGGTGATGCCGTGCTCCTCGTTGTAGAGGGTCTGCCGCTCCCTGCGCCGCTGCGTCTCGCCCATGGCCTCGGCCATGGAGCGGGTCACGCTGTCTGCGTAAAGCAATACCTTGCCTTTCACATTGCGCGCGGCCCGGCCAAACGTCTGGATCAGGGACCGGGTCGAACGCAAAAACCCCTCCTTGTCCGCATCAAGCATGGCTACCAGAGAGACTTCCGGTATATCAAGGCCCTCGCGCAAAAGGTTGATGCCGACCAGCACGTCGAATTCGCCAGCGCGCAAGGCCTGGATGATGGCCACCCGCTCCAGGGTGTCGATGTCTGAATGCAGATAGCGGGCGCGCACTCCACGGGCCTGCAGGAACTCGGTCAGATCCTCGGCCATGCGCTTGGTCAGGGTCGTGACCATGACCCGCTCGTCCACGGCAATGCGGGCCAGGCACTGGGCCATGAGGTGATCCATCTGGCCTGCCGTGGGCACGACCTCGATCACGGGGTCAACGAGGCCCGTGGGCCGAATGATCTGCTCCACCACCACGCCCTGGGCCCGCTCCAGCTCCCATGGTGCGGGCGTGGCCGAGACAAAGACCGTGGTGCCGATGCGTTCCAAAAATTCTTCAAAGTTGAGCGGCCGATTGTCCAGGGCCGAGGGCAGGCGGAATCCGTAGTCGACCAGGGTCTGCTTGCGCGAGCGGTCGCCCTTGAACATGGCTCCGACCTGGGACACGGAAATGTGCGATTCGTCCATGAACAAGAGGAAATCCTTGGGAAAATAGTCGATAAGCGTGGCCGGGGGCTGCCCGGTCCTGCGGCCGTCGAGGTGCAGGGAGTAATTCTCGATGCCGTTGCAGTAGCCAAGCTCCTCGATCATCTCCAGATCGAGCTGGGTCTTTTGCTCCAGACGCTGGGCCTCGACCAGCATGTTGTTTGTCTGGAAATATTCCAGACGCAGCCGCAACTCCTCGCGAATGTCGGCCATGGCCCGCACCAGATTGTCCCGGTCCGAAACATAGTGGCTGGCCGGATAGATGACCGTCTTCTGAACACGCGACAATATCTCGCCGGTCAAAGGGTCGGTCTCGTAGATCCCGTCGATCTCGTCTCCGAAAAATTCCAGGCGCAGAGCCTGCTCGTGCTCGTAGGCCGGGATGATCTCGAGCACGTCCCCGCGCACGCGAAAAGTGCCCCGGTGCAGGTCGTAATCGTTGCGTTCGTACTGCACGTCGACCAGGCGTCCGATGATCGTCTCCATGGCCACGGCCTGTCCGCATTCGACCGGAATGACCATCTTTGCGTAGTATTCCGGCGATCCCAGTCCGTAGATGCAGGATACCGAGGCGATGATGACGACATCGCGCCTGGTCAGCAGGGCATGCGTGGCGGCGTGGCGCAGCTTGTCGATGTCGTCGTTGATGGCCGAATCCTTCTCAATGTACGTGTCGGAATGAGGCAGATAGGCTTCGGGCTGGTAGTAGTCGTAATAGCTGACGAAATATTCCACGGCGTTGCGCGGAAAAAGACCCTTGAACTCGTTATAGAGCTGCGCGGCCAGGGTCTTGTTGGGGGCCATGATCAGGGCCGGGCGATCCAGACGGGCGATGACATGGGCCATGGTGAAGGTCTTGCCCGAACCGGTCACGCCAAGCAGCACTTGGTCACGCAGTCCCTGCCCGATGCCGGTGCAAAGGGCGTCGATGGCCGCAGGCTGGTCGCCCCGGGGGACATATTCTGATTCAAGCTCAAAGAGGGACATGGATACCTTGAGGACTGAGCGGCGCCTGATGCCGTGAAGGAACTA
>Ga0265295_1007778_pt1 | contig 12169 bp, 10 predicted proteins | sample Munlansysbiofilm_FD_192503 | JGI IMG/M metagenome (GOLD analysis project Ga0265295, IMG submission 192503) | Leachate microbial communities from a municipal landfill in Southern Ontario, Canada - Methane capture system biofilm | ecosystem: Engineered > Solid waste > Landfill > Unclassified ... | reverse complement strand
TAGTCCATGCCCAGGATGTCCCGGCCCCGGTTGTGGAAATACCGCAGGATGCGGCCGCTGCCGCAGCCCGCCTCCAGGATCCGGCCGCTCACGCCCTCCAGGGCCTCCAGGGCGTAGCGCAGCGGATAGGCCTCCGGGTTGGCGGCCTCCTCGTCGGCGGGGATCGCGGCCCAGCGCTTGGCCCAATAGGCGTCCACGTGTTCGTGGCGGTAGGTCACGCGCATTCCGGCCCCTCCGCGCGGCGGCCCGTTCCGCCGCCCAGGATGGCCACGTGGCGCAGCACCGGGTGCATGATGTAAAACACCCGTCCCCCGGCGTTGTCCGCCACGCGGAAATCGAGATTCCCCTCCTCGGCCAAGCGCTCCAGCACGTCCACCAGGACGCGCGCCCGGAACAGGGAGTCGTACACGTAGTCCAGGGCCTCCGGCCTTTCCGGCCGGGGGAAGCGGCGACGCGCCAGCACGGGCCCGCAATCCACGGCCTCGGTCATGAGGATGGCCGAGGCCCCGCACATGTCCTCCTCCAGGAGGCTGTAGTAGTTGGTGGTGCTGCCCTTGTAGTCCGGCAGCCAGCCGCCGTGCACGTGCAGGAAGCGCTTGCCCAGCCCGAGGATTCCGGCGCGCAGGATGACCCCGCCGGGCCCGGAGAAAAGCACGTAGGGCTCGGGCCGCGCGGCCACGGCCTCCATGACGGTGGGGCCGTTCACGTCCGTGGACGGGACCTCCGAAATCTCCACCCCGGCCCGGGCCAGGGTCTCGGCCACGGGTTCTTCGGGCGCGAAGCGCAGGCCCTCGGCCTCGCCCCCGTCCGCGCGCGCCCCGGCCGGGATCGTCCCGGGACCGGCGGCCCCGGCTGGATCGCGCAGGAGCAGGGCGTGGCCCGGCAGGAAACCGGACTGGAGCATGGCCTGGGCGTAGGCCCGGGAACGGGCCGTGTCCGCGGCCAGGAACACGAGATTCATCAGCACCATGCCGCGCCCTCCGGGAAGAGCCGCCGCACCCGCCAATCCTCGATCCGCAGGGCCAGCAGCGCCAGGGCCGAGGCCTCGGCCCGGCCGGACAAGGGGCCGGTCTCGGAACAGAGCAGGTCGCAGAGCTTGAGCAGGGCGTTGAGCAGGACGAGGTCCTCGCCTGCCCGGGCGAAGAGTCCGAGGCCGGCGGCCAACAGGGCGTACAGGCCCACGTCGTCCGTCGGCCCCCGCCCCTGCCGGAAGTCCGGGCCGTAGACCGGGTGCAGGAGCTTGGCGACCTCGAACTTACGGGCCAGGCGGCGCAGCAGCCCGGCCTCCGCATCCCCGGCCGCGCCGCGGGCCACGCGCCAGAGCGCGGCGCGCAACAGCGGCTCCAGCCGGAGTTCGTTCCCGGCGTTTTCCGGGGCGGCCTCGCTTGCGGGCGCGAAAGCGGCGCAACGCTGCAACACGGGCGCGGCCCGGTCCACCCACTCCCCGGCCAGGGGCTCCAGGACCGCCAGGCAGGCCCCGGGCAGGGCCAGGTCCGGATCGGGCCCGGCCTGGACCACGACGGCGGACAGCGCCTCGGCGCAGCGTCGCCGGTCCCGGGCCCAGGCCGCGAGAAAGGCGGTCCCGCCGTAGGGCGGGTACATGTAGCGGCAGGGCCGCGCAAGAAGGCTTTCGCCGGTGTAGGGGTAGCCCGTCACGCCCTGCCTCCGGCGAACAGCCGGGCGATGTCCCCGGCGTGGGCCAGCAGTTCTTCCCGGGTGCCGGTGTTCTCCAGGACCAGGTCCGGCCGCTCGGGGCGGGGGAAGGGAATGTCCACGCCCGGCAGGTCGCGCATGCGCCCGGACAGGGCCTCGCGATAGAGCCCCTTGGGGTCGCGGGCCGCGAGCGTCTCAAGGGGCGCGTCCAGAAAGACCTCGTAATAGGCGCTCAGGTTCTCGCGGTTCCAGCGCCGCGTGTCCTCGAAGAGCGAGAGGATGGCGCAGACCACGTGCACGCCCTGCTCGTCCAGGAGCTTGCACAGGGCGTTCATGCGCCGGGCGTTCTTGTGGCGGTCTTCCAGGGTGTGCCCCAGGTCGTCGCCGAAGACGCGGCGCACGGCGTCGCCGTCCAGCAGCGCCACGGTCTCGCCCCGCCCGCGCACGAGGCGGACCACCTCGTTGGCGAGGGTGCTCTTGCCCGAGCCCGAAAGTCCGATGATCCAGACAACCATTCACGCCTTCCTGGTGGCGATGACCGTAACCATTTCGGCCCCGCAGTCCAAGTGCAACTGCTCGGCCCGCTCGAACATCTGGAAGAGCTGCTCGCCGCAGCCGATGGCCGCGGGCAGGCCCAGCTCGGCGCAGCGGATGGCCATGTGCGAGTTGGAGCCGCCGTGCTTGGTCACCAGCCCGGCGATGCGGCCGGTGAAGATCCAGTCGAAGCCCGGGTCCGCGCTCTCGATGAGCACGATGCGCCCGGCCAGGTCGGCCTGGCCCATCTCCCGGCCCGTGACGCAGAGGGTCGCCGCGCGCACGCTCTTGCGGGTGATGAAGTTCGGACGGCACTTGAGCAGCGGAATCACGTCCACGTCCGACTCCTCGGCGATGAGGAAGGGCAGGCGCGCGGCCCGGCTCAGCTCCAGGGCCGCCCGGTTGTGCTTGCTGCGCCGCCGCAGCTCGTCCTCCACCTCCAGGGGCCAGGACTCCTGGACGGCGGCCAGGATGTCCTCCAGGCCCAGGTGGGACAACTCCTCCCGGCTCAGCCCGTGCTCCTCGCCCCAGACGGCCATGCCCTCCAGGGCGTCGCTCAGGTTCCGGGTGAAGCAGTACTTGCCGTACTCCCGGCCCCGGATGGCCTCGGCCATGAAGGCGAACAGCCGCGCCGCGTCGAAGGCGAAGCCCCGCGCGGCCAGGGCCGCGTCGACGGCCTCGGCCTCCCCGGCGGAAAGCGCGAACTCCCCGGTCCCGGCGCGGTGCTCCTCGCCGCCCGTCCCCGCGCTTCCGAAATAGTCGCGCTGGTCATAGCGCTTGGACAAAATGTCGTAGGTGCCGGGCCGCAAGTGGCCGTAGCGCTCCCGGAAGGCCTCGGGAGACAGCCGCCCCGCCCGCAGGGCGTTCACGTCTTCGATGAAGCCGGTCAGCACGGTGCGCACCGAGCCCCGGAAGGCCTCGGCCCGCTCCTTGGACACGAGCCCCAGGCGGACCAGGGAGCGGAGCATCTCCTCGGCCATGAAGGCGCAACGCGCCAAAATGGAGAACGGCAGGGTGCCCAGGCGGCGGCAGTCGTCCAGCAGGGCCTTCACCGCGTAGAGCCGCGCCGTCCCGCCCGAGGCCAGGGCCTCCAGGCGGCGGGGGCGGAGGCGGTTCAACCGCTCCACCCGTTCCAACTGGGCGGCCAGGAGGTTCCCGGCCACGGCCTTGTTGGTCAGCCGCAGCAGCGCGCCCTGGAAGCGGTCGATGTCGGCCTCGCCGAGGCCGGTGCGGCGCAGCTCAGGCCGCGCGCGCTCCTCGAAGTCCAGGGCATGGACCGTGACGGCCACCTCGAACTCGATCTTGTCGTGCAGCTCGGGCGCGTCCCGCAGCTTGTCCAGCCAGGCGTCCACCAGCCGACTCCCGATGTCCCCGGGCAGGTCGGCGGGCAGGAAGGAATTGAAGCTCTCGCGCACGTCGATGTAGGGCCGCCCGAGCAGGCTGAACAGAAGCGGCCTGCCGGACATGTCGCGGTAGCCCATCTCGGCCCGGGCCTCGGCCCAGGTCGAGTCGGTGATCAGGTCGCGGTAGAGCGAGACGGCCAGCCGCCTCGGCGTGGCCCCGATCATCTCCGCCGGGTTCCAGTCCGGCATGACCCCGAACAGGGACCGGCCGCCGAGCGAACCGGGCAGCGGGCGCAGCCGGTCGCGCAGGAAGCGGCGGACCTCCTCCACGGCCACGTCCACCCGCCGCGTGGTCTCGCGGTTCCAGTTCACGTGGCAGGCCATGTTGCGGACCTGAAGGATCCAGACCTCGCCCGAGCGGGTCAGGGCGAACTCGATGTCCAAACCCGGGGCGCGCACCAGGTCCTCGATCTCGCGCACGGCCGCCAGCAGGGCTCGGAATCGGGGCGACTCCAGGCGGTCGGTGCGGCTGCGGCGCACGAGCAGGGTCCGGCTCACGTCGCCGTAGCCGCCGGTGATGGTGTCGTGGCGGCCGGAGACGTCGTCGTAGTTGATGACGTAATAGGGAGCGCCGGAGTCCAGGTCCTGGGTGAAGACCACGCCGCTCATGCTGATGTCCGTGACCATCGGCTGGACGAGCACCTGGTTCTCGGCGTCGTCGCCGGAGCCGTTCTTGCCGTAGGAGGCGATGACCTCCTCCACGGCCCGCCGGACGGCCTCGCGGTCGCCGCCGTCGATCTCGCCGACGCTCGTGAAGCAGCCCGCCAGGGAGGCCTCGGCCCCGTCCTCGTCCACCGCGCTGCTGCGCGCAATGAGGCGGCGGCCGCCGAAGCTCCCGGAAATCTCGTCCAGCACCGCGTCCACGCCGTTGCGCCAGGTCCCCACGCGGAAGGCCACGCTCTCCGGGATGCGGGAGCGGGTCAGCAGGCCGCGCAGGGCCTCCAGCGTGTCCGCCTTGGTTTTCAAAACGACCATCACGCGCCCCCGGACTCACCCGATCCGGTAGGAATGGACCAGGTTGTGGATGTTGTCCACGGCGTACAGACGCCGCTCGCGGCTGGACTGAAGCCCGGCCACGTCGCAGAGGTTCGCTTCGGGATACCCGGCCAGGCCGCCCGCGTCCACGATCATCTCCACCTCCCCCTCGCGGCCCAGACGGATCAGGTGGCGTCGGGCCGTGAGCCAGGCCTCCGGGCCCGCGAAGTCGAAGCGGGTCAGGTATTCGGGGAGCAGGCCCGCGTTGACCCGGAACCAGTCCCCGGAATCCAGGGGCCGGGCCAGGAGGAACGCGGGGTTCAGGCTGGAGACGTGGAGCAGGCCGTCGCGGACGCGCACGCAGCTCGGGTTCAGCACGGGACAGGGCAGGAACTCCAGGCCGGAGCCGTCGGCCCGGAGGCGTGCCAGCCGCCGCGCGCCGCCCCGGCCGTCGGCCAGGATCAGAAAGATGTCCGCGCCGGAGGCCGCGCCCAGGATGGGGCGCAGGTCGTCGCCGGAAGAGTGCGGCAGGGCGATGCCCTGGACGATCGAGCCGTCCGGGGCGATCCGCTCCATGCGGGGCCGGGCGAAATCGCAGGCCCAGATCGTGCCGTCCCCGGCCGGGAACAGGCCCCAGGGCCGCGCGCCGGGCAGCGGCACATGGCGCACGAGGCCGCCCTCGGGAGTCAGGACCGTAATCCGCTCCGCGCCCAGGGAGGCGATCCAGAGGTTGCCGTCCGCGCCGGTCTCGATGGCGCAGGGGGTGACGAGGTGTCCGCCGCCGAAGGAGCCCAGCGGGACCAGTCCGGCCTCGCCGGACGGCGTCCGCGCGGCCCAGTACCGGCGGTGGCTCGTGCGCATGGCCCAGGCCCCGGCCTGACGGGCGACCCGGGCGCCCTCGCCCGACGCGCCGAAGGCCAGTTCCTCGATCACCTCGAAGACGGCCGAGGCCTGCTCGCAGGCGGCCGCGTCCGGGCCGCGCAGCGAGGCGGGCATCCGGGCCGACAGGCCCAGCGGCGCAAGCTCCTGGATGAACTGCTCCCGCGCGGGAATCGCGCCGGAACCCTTGGCCTCGTTCATGGCATCTCCGCTCTCAGTTTGGCCGTGCAGCGCAGCAGGTCGAAGTCCGTGCGCACATGCAGCGAACAATTCCGGTTCAGCTCGAAGGCGGCCACCCGGCCCTCCTCCAGCAGATTCTCGAAACGGACGGCCTCCGTCGCGGTCAAGGCGAACAGGGAACCGTCGGGCTCGAAGACCTCCGGGAACTCCTGGCGGCCGTGGATGACCCGGCCGGTGCGGCAGTTGATCCGGCAGGAGGTCGCGGAGTCCACGCGCCACAGCCCGTGGTCCTCGGGGAAGGGAGCCTCCAGGTCGAACTCCCCGTCGCGGTCCAGGGAGCGCAGCAGGCTGTAGGACACCGGGGACCGGAAATCCCAGGAGGCGTCCAGCCGCAGCGCGCCGCCCTCCAGGTCGCCCGAGGCCGCGCGCTCCGCGCCGTCGGCGGCGCGGGCGAAGAGCAGGCAGACCGCCCGCTCGTCCCGCCGGGCCGTGAAGCCCAGCCGGGCCCCGCCGTCCCCGCCCCGAAAGGCCAGGCAGGGCAGGCCCGGGAAAAGATGCAGGCCCAGACCCAGGACCTCGGAGCAGTCCCTGACGCCGAACGGACGGCCCGCGTCCAGGACCTCGTCCACGGGCAGGCTGAGCCGGGCCCGGTCCGGGGACTCGCGCAGGAGCAGCGGCCCTTCGACCCGCGTGGCGGCGGTCCCGGGCAGCTCGTGAAAAACCGTCTCCCCGGAGGAACAGCGGGGGATGTACAGCGGCCCCCGGCCGTGGACCTCGCGGGCGGCCCAGAGGAAGCGGAACGGCTCGGTGAGCACGCGCGCGCCGCCGTCCCGGAGCCCCTCCAGGGGCAGGACCACGCCCGCCTCGCGCATGCGCAGCAGCTGGTTGAGCTGGCAGGGATGATCCACGGGCGCGACCACGCTCATGCACGGGCGGTCGGCCTCCTCGGCCCGGCGGAGGAAGTCCTCCACGACCTCGGCGGTGAGCATGGGGTTGGCGCAGGAAACGAGCAGGGCCCGACGGCCCCCGGCGGCGTGCTCCAGGGCCTCCGCGCCTCCGGCGGGCAGCAGGCCGGAACGCCGCAGCGGCATGGGCGCGGACAGGGGAACCGGGATCAGGCCCGCGCGCTCGGCCTGGGCCAGAAGCCCCCGGTCCAGGCCCACGGCCAGGACCCGCTCCAGGCCCTCGGCGCGCCGGATCGCGGCGAACAGGCGGTCCAGGAGGGGCGCGGCGGCGGCCGTGGTCAGGGGGGACCCGGCGTCCAGAACGAGCGATACGATGGCGTCCATGGTCAGTTCTCGAAGCGGAAGCGGCCGTCGCGGATGATTTCCTCGGCCAGGTAGAAGTCCTCCAGGGTGTCGATGTCCACGAGGGCGATCTCGTCCTGGATGAAGTGTACGAATTTCCGGTCCGCCGCGCGGAAGCGCACGCCCTGGAACAGCCCGTAGCGCCGCTCGAAGGGCCGCCCCGGGGCATGGTCCGCCAGGACCGGGGCGAGCAGGCCGTCGCGGCTCTCGAACAGGCTGTACGGGCCGTGGGTCACGCGGCGGGCCGTGATCACCGAGTTGAAGCCCCGCTCGAACTGCCCGCAGAGGTAGTCCAGCAGGCCCGGGGTGCGGAAGGGACAGGTGGGATAGAGCGTGACCACGGCGTCCGGCTCGTAGCCCTGGTCCCGCAGCCCGGCCAGCATGTGCTCCATGGCCAGGCCGATGCTGTCCCGGTCCCCGGCGATGGTGGCGGGCCGCGGGAACGGCGTCTCCGCGCCGTGGGCCCGGGCCGCTTCCGCGATCTCCACGTCGTCGGTGGAGACCACCACCCGGCTGATGCTCCGGGCGGCCAGGGCCGCCTCGATGCTGTAGGCGATGAGCGGCTTGCCGCACAGGTCGCGGATATTCTTGCGGGGCAGGCCCTTGGAGCCGCCCCGGGCCGGAATCACGGCCAGGATTTCCAGTCCGCGCTTGTGGTTCATGCCGTTCCCGCTCCCCTGGGAGGCGTCGCGCGCCCCCGTCCATTCATTCAGCATATGAACAATCCCGGCAGAATCTGCCACCCGCCGTTCTCCCCGGAACGATAGCAATAAGCGTTCCAGGGCCCGCGCAGCCGGGGAAAGACTCCCGGACGGCAGGGGGTGGCCGCCGGTGCCGACGGCCGGATCGATCATTCTCTGAGTGACTTATCGGCCTGGATCGCGCGCGGCTTTACGGTTGCGCGCGTCGGCGGGCCGTCAGGCCAGGTGCAGGACGAGGCTGGTGCCCGCGATATGCCGCAGGGGCACGGCCGTCGACAGGGCGTCCAGGGCCCGCATCACGCCGGGGGCGTAGTCGGCGTAGTCATGCCAGAGCACCGCGCCGCCGGAGGCCACCATCTCCAGGGCCTTGCGCGAGTCGGAGGCGGCGAATTCCTCGTGGTGACAGCCGTCCACGAAGACCAGATCGGCCCGGCCCGCGAACGGCGCGTAGTCGAAGGTCCGCGAGTCCCCGAAGTGCTGGATGATGCGCGAGGGCCCGGCGTAGTCCGCGAAGCGACGCCCCGGGACCTCGGGGTAGACGTCCAGCTCGGGATCGTCGGGCCGGGAGGGGTCGAAATCGGCGTGCCCGGCCGGGGGCAGGTCCAGGGTGTGGACCTCGGCCCGGCTGTTGGCCGCCATCTGCAGGGTGGTTTCCCCGAGGTAGGTGCCGATCTCGAAGATGAGCGACGGCCGGATCACGCGCACCACCCGGAGCAGGGCCACCATCTCCTCCAGAAGGATGCCGCCGTAGGCCGGACGCCAGTCCAGAAGCGACACCGGGGCCGCCTCGGCGGCGGGCAGCAGTTCGGAGAGGGGCTTCTTTTCCACCATGGCTCGTCCTCCTCGCGGGGCTCGACCCGGCTCCGCCCCCTCCCTATGACCGCCGCTCCTCCGGCCGTCAAGCGCGGGGCGCGCATTGCCCGCGTCCCGCAGTTGCGCTAAGACTGCCGCATGAAACTCGCCCTGCTCCAGCTCAACCCCGTGGTGGGCGACCTGCCCGGCAACGCCCGGGCCATCGCCGAGGCCGTCAAAAAGGCGACGGCCCAGGGCGCGGACCTCTGCCTGACCACGGAACTGGCCCTCCTGGGCTACCCGCCCCGCGACCTGCTGCTCTACGGCGCGGTCCTGGAACGGACCCGGGCCCAGGCCGAGGCCCTGGCCGCCGAACTGGACGGGCAGGCCCCGGTCCTGGTCGGGGCCGTGGAGGCCAACCCCTCGCGCGAGGGGCGCGGGGCCTTCAATTGCGCCCTGCTCCTGCGCGACGGCGCGGTGGAGCGGAGCTTCCGCAAGACCCTCCTGCCCACCTACGACGTATTTGACGAGGACCGCTACTTCGAGCCCTCGCCTCCGGGCTGGGACAATTTCTTCCGCCTGGGCGGCCGGACCGTGGCCGTGACCATCTGCGAGGACCTCTGGAACGACGGCGACTTCTGGCCCAGGCCGCGCTACCACGCCGACCCGGTGAAGGAGATCGCCCGCCGCCGGCCGGACCTCGTGGTCAACCTCTCGGCCTCGCCCTTCTCCCTGGGCAAGCAGGCCCTGCGCCGGAATCTGCTCGAAACCCTGGCCGCCAAGCTCCGCCTGCCCGTGGCCTACGCCAACCAGGTGGGCGGCAACGACGACCTGGTCTTCGACGGCCGCTCCTGCGCCTTCGGCCCGAACGGCGGACTGCTGGCGCGGGCCCGGGGCTTCGAGGAGGACATCCTCCTGGTGGATCTGGACGGCGACGGAAACCGGATCGAGGACGACGACCTCTCGCCGGAGTCCGAGAGCTGGCGGGCCCTGGTGCTCGGCACCCGGGACTACATGCGCAAGAGCGGCTTCTCCAAGGCCCTGCTGGGCCTCTCCGGGGGCATCGACTCGGCCCTGGTGGCCGCCGTGGCGGCCGAGGCCGTCGGCCCGGAGAACGTCACCGGCGTGCTCATGCCCTCGCCCCACTCCAGCGCGGGCAGCGTGGACGACTCCCTGGAGCTGGCCCGGCGGCTGGGCGTCCGCACCCTGACCCTGCCCATCGGCCCGCTCATGGGCGGCTTCTCGGAAACGCTCAAGGACGCCTTCGCCGGACTGCCGGAAGACGTGACCGAGGAGAACATCCAGTCGCGCATCCGGGGCAACCTGCTCATGGCCCTGTCCAACAAGTTCCGCGCCCTGCTCCTGACCACGGGCAACAAGAGCGAACTGGCCGTGGGCTACTGCACCATCTACGGCGACATGTCCGGCGGCCTGGCGGTCATCTCCGACCTGCCCAAGACCGCCGTGTACCGGCTGGCGCGCTGGCTCAACGCCCGCCGGGGCGGCCCCATCCCCGAGGCCATCCTGACCAAGGCCCCCTCGGCCGAGCTGCGGCCCGAACAGGTGGACCAGGACAGCCTGCCGCCCTACGACGTGCTGGACGAAATCCTGGCCCTGCACATAGAGGCCAACAAATGCGGGGAGGAGATCGCGGCCCAGGGCTTCGACCCGGCCACGGTGCGACGGGTGCTCGGGCTGGTGGCCTCGGCCGAGTTCAAGCGCCGCCAGGCCGTGCCCGGCATCAAGCTCACCGAACGCAGCTTCGGCACGGGCTGGCGCATGCCCCTGGCCTGCCGCCGGATGCTCTAGTCGGCCGTTGTGCGGCGGGCCGCTAGGGATTCCCGCCCAGATAGGCCGCGTAGACCCCGCGCAGGCCCTGCTCCAATTCGATCCGCGGACTCCAGCCCAGGGCCGTGATGCGGCTCACGTCCAGGATCTTCACCGGCGTGCCGTCGGGCCGGGACGGGTCGAAACGCACGGGCCCGTCGCAGCCCGTGACCCGGGCCACCAGCTCCGCCAGTTCGCGGATGGTCCGGCCCCGGCCCGTGCCGATGTTCACCAGCGGCCGGTCCCAATCCCCCTCGTAGCGTTCCATGAGGAAGACGCAGGCGTCGGCCAGATCGTCGGCGTGCAGGAACTCGCGCACCGGCGTGCCGCTGCCCCAGACCACGGCCTCGGCCTCGCGCGCCGGGTGCGGCGGCAGGCCCAGGGAGACGCGCAGGTCGTCGGGGATGGGCCCGAAACGCCGCTCGTCGGCGGCCACGGCCTCCATGTCCCCGGCCCGGACCAGCCGGGCCAGGTGGAACTTGCGCAGCAGCGCGGGCAGGACGTGGGAGTTCAGGAGGTCGTAGTTGTCGTGGAGCCCGTAGAGGTTCGTGGGCATGACCGGCAGGAAGCGCGCGCCGTGCTGGCGGTTGTAGGCCCAGCAGGCCTCGATGCCCGCGATCTTGGCCAGGGCGTAGGCCGAGTTGGTGGGCTCCAGCGGGCCGGAGAGGAGGTGCTCCTCGCGCATGGGCTGCGGACATTCCCGGGGGTAGATGCAGGAGCTGCCCAGGAAGAGCAGCCGCCGCACCCCGTGCAGGAAGGCCTGGTGCAGCACGTTGGTCTGGATGAGCAGGTTGATGCGGATGAAGTCCGCCGGAAAGGCGGCGTTGGCGTGGATGCCGCCGACCTTGGCCGCGGCCAGGAAGACGTATTCCGGCTTGTGGCGCGCGAAGAACTCCGCCACGGCCGCCGGGTCGGTGAGATCCAGCTCGGCGTGGGTCCGCAGCAGGAGGTTCTCGTGGCCCGAGGCGCGCAGCCTCCGGGCCAGGGCCGAGCCCACCAGGCCCCGGTGTCCGGCCACGAAGATGCGCGCGCCCGTGTCCATGCAGCCTCTACTCGTTGTGGTCGAAGGACTTGAAGCCCATGCTCCGACAGTACTGGTCGCGCTTGGCCTCGCGGATGTCCTCCAGGACCATGAGCCGCGCCAGTTCCTCGAAGGTCGTGCGCGGCGCCCAGCCCAGCTTCTCGCGGGCCTTGGAGGGATCGCCCAGGAGCATGTCCACCTCGGCCGGGCGGAAGTAGCGCGGGTCCACCCGCACGAGCACCCGGCCCGAGGCCGCCTCGCGGCCCACCTCGGCCGGGCCGGAGCCCTCCCATTGCAGGCGCATCCCGGCGATCTCGAAGGCCTTCTCCGTGAACTCCCGCACGCTGTGCGTCTCCCCGGTGGCGATGACGAAGTCCCCGGGCTCGTCCTGCTGGAGCATGAGCCACATGGCCTCCACATACTCCTTGGCGAAGCCCCAGTCGCGCTTGGCGTCCAGGTTGCCCAGGTAGAGCGTGTCCTGCAGGCCCAGCACGATGCGGGCCACGGCCCGGGTGATCTTGCGGGTCACAAAGGTCTCGCCGCGCAGGGGCGACTCGTGGTTGAAGAGGATGCCGCTCGCGGCGAACATGCCGTAAGCCTCGCGATAGTTCACCGTGATCCAGTGGGCGTAGACCTTGGCCGCCGCGTACGGGCTGCGCGGCCGGAAGGGCGTGGTCTCCCGCTGGGGCGTCTCCTGGACCAGGCCGAACATCTCGCTGGTGGAGGCCTGGTAGAAGCGCGTCTTCTTCTCCAGCCCGAGGATGCGGATGGCCTCCAGCAGGCGCAGGGTGCCCAGGGCGTCGGAGTTGCCCGTGTACTCCGGGGTCTCGAAGGAGACCTTGACGTGGCTCTGGGCCCCCAGGTTGTAGATCTCGTCGGGCTGCACGGACTGGATCA